>Ga0302116_1001224_pt1 | contig 15516 bp, 13 predicted proteins | sample AG5_SCM_MG_FD_203124 | JGI IMG/M metagenome (GOLD analysis project Ga0302116, IMG submission 203124) | Marine microbial communities from Western Arctic Ocean, Canada - AG5_SCM | ecosystem: Environmental > Aquatic > Marine > Oceanic | place: Canada: Western Arctic Ocean | collected 2017-10-01 | reverse complement strand
GAACACCCGCTCCTCGCCCGCTGAAATGAAAACGTCGTCTGAAACTTCGCCCTCATTGACGTTAGTGATGTTGTTCATCGCCAACTCAATATCATCTATTTCGTTCTCGGAGCTCAAGTAGCCCCCAAGCATCGGACCGATCGTGAAGCTGAAGCCAAATGTGGCTAGGGCAAGACCGTAGGCGCCGACCCGGCTTTCCCTCGGCACGCAGTCTGATATGTAGGCAAACGTGACGGTAAATGTAGATGCGAAAATTCCAGATAGGGACAGGAGGACAACAAACAGCTTTATCCGATCGTCCGCGTCGAAATTGAAGAGGAAAAAGGTGAGGGAGAGGGAAGAAACGGGCAGCAGTGTGAATAGAACAGTCGCAAAGAGGCAAGTTTTCCGCCCTATTATATCGGAGATTTTGCCAATGTAAGGACAAGCGAAGAACGCCAATATTCCCTTCACTGCCTCTGATATGCCTGTGACGAAGTACACCGACTTGCCAAACGTCTTCACCATGAGTGAGGGCAAAATAGCGCGGGTCACCGACAGGGCCAGGTATTCGAGAAAGAGGACAGGAAGCACATAAAGGTAGGTGTTGGGGTTTTTGTTTGGAGGGGTTGGTTCTATTCGGATTGATTGAGGGTAGATGATATTGCAAATTGGGGATGTTAATGAGGGTGGAGCAATGAGGTGCTTGATGGGAGATGTGAGCATTTGTTGTCGGGATTGTGTTGGTTGTGATCTCTTGAAAGATGTGGGGGTTTGAGGTGCAAAGTTTTTGGCTCGACACAACCAGGCACGTACCATAAACTAGATTCAAGCCTTCCAAATATATACAAACGTTTATTTCCCCTTCAATATGGGCAAGCGCAGTCGTGATGATGAAACGACCCCAACCCCAACCGGCACATCCTCCACCACAAACACAAACACAAACACAAACCATCTCCCTCTCTCAACCCATTATGAAGTGTCCTACGCCCACAGAGAGGTCGTGACCCACGTTGTTCAGGCTGCCCGTTTCGGCTACATCATTACCGCTTCGTCTGATGCGATGGTCAAGTTTTGGAAAAGGACTGGCAATGCAACTTCCAACCCGGCGGATCCTCGAGCCATTGAGTTTGTTAAATCGTACCGCTCCCACACTTCCTCCATTCGAGCCCTTGCCATTACATCAGGCGGCGAGTCCGTTGCCTCCGTTGGCGGCGATGGGGTGATCAAATTCTACAACGTGTCAATATTTGATGTTTCAGGCATGATCCGAACCCCGTATAAGGACGACCTTGGCCCTGCTGCAGCTTTCGTCCTCTCGGACCAACAATCCCTTGCTGTTTCCAAGCCGTCTGACAATTCCGTTCTCATCTACGATGCTCAGACCCTCTCCTCCGAACCGGTGAGGATCGTAACGCTCCACGGCGCGCCTGTCGTGACCATTGCGTATAATCACTTGAAGAATGTTTGTTTGACTTCTGATAAATCTGGCATAATAGAATACGTGAACTGCAGCAATTCCGTCGGCGGCGAAACAATCGGTGAGACGCCCGTGTCCTCGCCGACCGTTTCGTTCTCCTCCAAGATGGACACCGACCTGTACGAGCTGGCGAAGAAGGTGAGCGAGCACAACTAGTGTACAGACGAGAAATAGATGCGAGCCACCACTACTACTACTAACAACCCCTTCGCACCTTCTTCGCTCGCCGCAGAAGACCTTCGCTGTTGCTAGTTGTGTAAGTCCGGACGGCAAACTGTTCGCCATGTACTGCGAGGACAAGAAGGTGCGGCTGTTTGACTTCAACACCGGGAAGTGCTTGGTGAAGTACAGCGAGGCGGTCAAGGTGTACGACAAGCAGATGAATTCGGGGGAGCTGAAGATTGATTCGATCGAGTATGGAAAGAGGGCGGCGATTGAAAGGGAGATCGGCGATAGCGGATTGGTTGGGGGATCGTTCGACAGCGGGAGCGGATTTCAGCGGGTGGGCATGACCTTTGACAGCACGAGCAGGTACTTACTGTACCCGTGCTTGATGGGAATTAAGGTCATTGACGTCGTGAAGGGGAGGTGTGTGAAGGTCATCGGGCAGGACGACGCCTCCCAGCAACGGTTCTCGAGCGTCGTGCTGTGCGACTTGAACGCGCAGGTTGACAAGCAGATGCAATTGCTTAGGAGCGAGGGAGCTGGGGGGAACAAGGGCAGCGAAGGCATGGCCGGAAAGAAAAACGACAACGCCTTCAACCCTTTGTTGGTCGCGCTCAGTTACAAGAAGAAGAGATTCTTCATGTTCAGTAGCGTCGACCCGAGTGCTGGGGAGCGTGACGTTTTGAACGAGCCCCCTGATGCTGACGACGTGGCCTTCAATAACTCCGTTCAGGACCAAGCAAATGCCAACAGCAAGTTAGCCTCTGAGGCCATTCTCCGCACCACGATGGGCGACATTCACTTCAAGTTCTTCGGGGCGGAGTGCCCGCGAACGGTCGAGAACTTCGTCACCCACGCCAAAAACGGCTACTACGACAACGTGATCTTTCACCGCGTCATTAAGGGGTTCATGCTCCAAACCGGAGATCCAGACGGCAACGGAACCGGTGGCGAGAGCATCTGGGGTGGAGAGTTCGAGGACGAGTTCCACCGGGCGTTGAAACACGACCGGCCGTTCACTGTGAGCATGGCGAATGCAGGTGAGTGAGTGAGTGAGTGAGTGAGTGAGTGAGTGAGTGAGTGAGTGAGTGAGTGAGTGAGTGAGTGAGTGAGTGAGTGAGTGAGTGAGTGAGTGAGTGCGATCGAACGAACGAACGAACGAACGAACGAACGAACGAACGAACGAACGAACGAACGAACGACATCCACTACTAAGCTAACCCACTCAATGCTCCTCGCACCTTCTTCGCTCGGCGCAGGCCCCAACACGAATGGAAGTCAATTCTTCATCACCACGGTCCCCACCCCGTGGCTTGACAACAAGCACAGTGTCTTTGCGAGGGTGACGGGGGGAATGGAGATCTGCACAATGATTGAAAATCAGCCTGTTGGAGAGCTGGACAAGCCCATCACAGAGATGCGGATTCTGAGCATCGATCTGATTTAATCAGCTAAAAACAAAATAAACATAAGGGTCGGCATTATCTAAATTCAAATCCATGATGTTTTATACATATGCATTCGGGTTGGCCTTTTTCGACTCCTCCCACTTCGCCAGCAAAACTTTCTTGTACTGGGACTGATTCAACCATAAATTCGCCGCCTGGATGTTCAGCGGACTTTCGTTATTGGGCTCGTCCAACAATGATTGCAACGAAAGCAAAATCGTTTTCACGCTGTAAGCAGCGCTCCACTTCTCCTTGAGAATGTCGAGGCAAATGTTACCGTGCTGGTCAACGTTCGGGTGAAACATTGGGGTCACAAACTTAAAAGTCGGAGCCGAGTAGGGGTAGTCGGGCGGGAAGTTGATCGATAGCCGGTACGTCAAACCCTCGTAAACCGTATCATTCGTACCCTTGATCGTTCCAACCCAGTCGAAAAGATTGTCGCCCTCCGGAAAAGCAGTGCAATCGCAATCGTTCGCCATCATCAAAGACATTAGCTCAGATTGCAGACGTTTAGTCACGTTTCCTTCACTCTTCGTTTTCGTAGGTGTAGTTTGCTTGCCAGCTAGGGCAGCTGTTGGGGCGGAGGCATCGCTGTGAAGAGTTTGAGTGTTTTGTGTGGGGTGAGAGACATTTTGATTGAGAATTCACCATCGACAGATGGTGAATAACGAGAGATACGAGCTAAAATAGTAGGAAGGTGGAGAGAGAACATGGGGTAAATGTGTGAGATTAGGCTCACCGTGCGGTCAACTCGCTCATGAACAAATTAACTTTTAGGTGAAAACCTTTTTTAACGAACAAAAAAGAAAAAACTCCTTTCTTAACCTCTTTTCCTAACGTTACAAGTTCAACACCAAACCCATTTCCAACAGAATAAAGCCCCAGAACCAAGTCCGCCCCTCACATCTCGACCCCCCCACCGTCTAACTCCAACCAACTCCAACTCCAACTTCAACTCCAAAAAATCATGCAAATGCTCGACATGGACGACACTGAGGAGCTTGAAGAGGCAATGGAAGAGGTTCAGCGTGATGTTGACGCCCTCCTGCTTGAGAACCAGCTGTTCCAGCGTTACCTGAACCGAAATGAGAACGACGCTAACCTGGTCGAGGACAAGAAAAAGCGAGGTCGCCGGAATGTCCAGCAGACCCTCACGATTGAGCAGAAGCTCGACGTTGTCCAATCTGAGCTCGAAGACATTTCGCAAGAGCGAAATGAGTCCAAGATTGCCTCTGAGAAGCTCATCGACACCCTTCGAGCAGTCCTTGAAGAGACCGATATTCGTATTGCGGAGCTGAAGAAGGACGCCTACGAATTCAAGCGCGACATTGTTGTTGGCGCCGAGAACATGCGAACCGGAAAGACCATGGCTGAAAAGGTTGTTCGGTACCTGGAGGACAAGCTGCGCCAGCGAGATGCAATGATAGAGAAGCTCCGGCTTAAGAATGCAACTTTAAAAACCCAAAAGGGCAAGGTCGAAAGTAGGTGAGTGCAAGACCCCCTTCCCAATCCGATCCCCCAAACAAAACACCGTCACTAACATCGCTCTTTCGCTCGTTCGCTCACCTTAGTCTTCGCCAGAAGGAGGAAATGGGGGACGTGCTCCACTATATTGACTTTCACCAGCTGCAAATTGAAAACAAGCAGTACGTTCTGAAAATTGAGGAGCGCAACGAGGAGCTCTTGAGGCTCAAGCTGACCACCGGCTCGACCGTGCAGGCTCTGAATACCTTGAAGAACAGCCTGAACAAGCTAATGAGCGAGAGCGACTGGCTAGCGAAGGAGATCAAGGTTCGGAGCGAACAGCTTGAAAAGCTGAACTCGGACAGCAGCGTAGTTCACAAGGAGCTTAACAAGGAAAGGGCGACGAAGAAGAAATTGAATAGCGCCAGCAACGACAGCGGGGGAATGCCGCAGATCTTAGACTACATCAAGCAGAAGGCCGAGTTCTACGAGATGGAACAGGATTTAAAGAACTGGGAAAGAAAAGTCGAGTTGGCAGATTTGGGCCTAAAGAGGGCCAAGGGGGCAAGTCGGGCGATGAGTCGGAAATTAAAATAGGTTAAACACGATTAACAGGATGTTTTGATGTATTTGGTTGTTTGAGTGCACACACGCGAAAGTAATATGGGTTGGGGGAGGTCATCCTTCCGACCGACTTTGTTGTTATAACCTCGTTATTTAGCTTGTTAGATCAGAAATCTTACTCATACAATATTTGTTCATCCCCCCTCTCCTCTACTGTTCAGCCCCGCGGATCCACCTCCATGCCCATCGAGCTCATTTTACTCCTGTTGGTGCTTTCTCCCTTCTCAATTTCCAACGGCGGCAGCTTGCCGCTGCTGCTCTTGTGGCTCCTCAACCCTTCAATGTCACCCTTAATCCTTAGTTTTTGCATTTGCTTCAAAAACGCTTCCCTCTCCCAGGCCTGCATCAGCTCCTTCTTCTTGCTCAAAATTTCCAGCTGCTTCGTGTAAGCTTGAAAGTCAATTTCCATGTTGATGTGATCCAGGTACCTCTTCTCCTCCTCTAGCTTCATCGTTTTCTCGACTTTCGTCCGCTCCTCCTTCGCCTTCATTTGTTGCGTTAAGCTTCCCAGCAGTTCGCTCTCGCTCAGCCTGAATCCCAGGCCCTTCTTTGGCACGCCCGGAATGCCCAAGAACTTCCTCGTGACCGGCACGCTGAACGGGTTTTCGATGCCCCCGCTTCCGTTGGCCGCTCCTTCGTCCTCCTGCTGATCCCCCCTCGTGTTCTCCTCAACCGCCGCGTTCAATCCCTCCTCGCTGTTCTCCATGAGCGGGTAAGCGCTGGTCCTTCCCGGCTCCCTCCTGACCACCACCTCCTTCTTCTTCACCTCGTCCTTCCTGGAAATTTCGGTTAGTATCATCGTCTGCAAGTTTTTGGCCTTCTCCTTCTTCTTCAGTTTTTTCAAATCCTCAGCAGCGTTTCGGTCAATGATGAGCTGCTGCACGTTCTGGTTCAGCTCGTTCTCCTCCACAGCGTCGAACTCCAGCCGTTCGATGTAACGCTGAAATGCCTTCTCCTGCACGTCGTTCGCCCCGAACTGGGCGGGGTCGAAGTCTTCGTCGTCAACTGAATTCGAATTGGAATTGGAATTGAAATTGGGATTGGAATTGGAATTGGAATTGGAATTGGAATTGTTTTTTGGTTCACCACCACCACCCTCGTTATCAAAATTGTTGTTGGTAAAGCTGTAAGGATCGTAGTTGCCACCAGAGGTGGAGGAGTTGTTTTCGGGGACCTCCTCTGGCTCGTAGGGTGCGGGAACGGATGGAATGGTTGAGGGGTTCTGCATGTTGTAGACGGGTGTGGAGGAGTCATTTTCAATCTTCAACGCTTTTGCATCGAACAAAAACTCATGCTTCCTTTCCTTGCTGTACAATGTCCCAACCCCAAAATTTAGTTTTACCTCTTTGCCATTCCCGACCAGCTCGCCAATCTTTCTGCAGATGTCCCGAAATGCGGTGAAAAGAACGTCCTTGGTGAGAGAAGTGGAGTATCGAAGGGCAAGCTTGTGAAAGTTGATTGTCTCTGCTGTTGCAAGAGTCGGCGAGTGTCTAGCTTTTTTTACTGGGAGTTGGAACTGGCGCTTGAAAGCGTCAGAGAGAATGAAGGTTGGTTTGCACTTCATTTGGTAGGAGTCGGGGGAATCAGAGGAATTTGGGGTCGCATAGAATTCCCAAGAAAATTGCCCAAAGGTGGGAGCATCCGCTCCCTTCTTCTTTCCCATCGTGTCAAGAATCCAGGCGTTGTAGGCTTCCCAAACTTGTTTGAGAGCCTGAGGTGGTTGGGTGTGTGGGTGTGGATGAGCGGGGGAGAGGAGTGGGTTTAGAAAGGTGAGAGTGGTCGTGAGAGTGCTCGTGAGAGTGCTTGTGAGAGTGAGGTGAGAATGAAGTCAACAACAACAACAACAACAAACTCACCTTTTTCTCGCCTGCGGGAGAACCTTGCATCTTCTTCACTTTGTGCATTCGTCGATCCTGGACAATAAGATCCAGAATCCCATCAATTGTGGTGGCCATAGTGGTTCTTGTGTTAATTTTTTGCTGTTATTTTACAATCGTGACATGTTCGTGAACTAAAAAAAAAAACTAGTTGTTGATATATTCTTCCCGCGCACGCGCAGCGAATTAATAGTCGCACAACTACGCATCATCCCCATGAGCGCTGATGAAAGTTCTAACGATTATGGAAGTGACTTTGACTTGGATGAATCTCTTTCTGATGAAGATACATCATCAAACATCAACACCAACAACAACAACAACAACAACAACAACAACAACAACAACAACAACAACAATATAAACAACCTCAACGTAAACACGAATAATACTCGTAACAACCCCCAAACCCAAACCCAAACAACCCAACAACAAAATCCCTCCTCGACACGATCCGTTCAACCCGCATTTTCCTTGACTGAGGAATCTCAAGATAGAAAATCTGTTTCGTGGAAGTCGAGCAAACCAGCAAAAACAGATATCGACAGCAGTACAAGCGACGAAAACTACACGCCACTGCCAACGAATGCATCCCAATCCCAATCCTCACCATACACCTACAAATCTGAAATCTTTGAAAGCGATGGCGATGGCACACCTCTCCCGGAGCACATAGTGAAATTGAAGACGCAGGTCACGTCGCTCACGGCAAGCGGAAATAAAAAGAATCTGATTTCGAGCATTGTGGCCTTGGAGAAAGCCATGATCTTGCACCGCGTGCAACAAGATTCGACAACATTGAAGCGAAAGGAGAAGGCCAGGGCAAAAATTAGACGGGCGGAGATGCGGAGGGCCAAGCATTTCAAAGAGATGAGCGAGCTCAAGCAAGGAGCGGCCATCAATATGACCCAGTGCGAGGAGGCAAAGGCGCTGCTGGAGCTGAAAAATCAGGAAACGGCAAAGTACAAAAATTTGTACGAACAGGCACTGGTGGCGAACAAATCCAGCGCAACCAACATTCAGACTTTGGAGCAGACGAAGGAGGAGCAGATCACCCGAATTGCCGAGCTGCAGGGTGCGCAGGAACTAGCAAAAACGGGGGAGGGGGTGGCGATTTTGGAGAAGGAGGTGAGTGAGCGAGCGAGCGAAGCGAAGCGATCGAGCGAGCCTTGATGAAGACGAGTATACTCGCGATGAATCCCGCGAAATGACTACAGACATAATGGCTACATCCACTACTAAACTTACATTATTCCACTCAAAACTTTTGACTCGCTTCAATCGTTTTGCTCTTGCTTCATTAAAAATGCGCCTCGCTTCGCTCGGCGCAGAGCGCTGAGAAAAACTTGAAAACGATCATGAACAACATGGAGGAGGTGAGCGAGCGAACGAAGCGAGCGAGCCTTTTGGAAAAAACGAGCATAGTCGCGATGAAGTGCGCGAAATGGCTACAGACATAATGTCTACATCCACTACTAAGCTAACCCACCTAATTCGTTTGGCTCAATCCCTCCCCCCTGTTCCATTAAAAATGCGCCTCGCCTCGCTTCGCTCGGCTCAGCTGCGAAGCACGCTGCCGGCGAGGCACGCAGATCTTATCAAGCACGAGGAGGCGCGACTAGAGCGGTGGGAGAAAGAATTAGAAAAGCGGGATGGTGTGTTGCGGCAGCAGGAGAGCAACTTCAACGTGCTTAACAATAAGCTCAAAGAATCAATTAAACTGGAGAGCGAGGCTCTGAAGCAAGAGGCATACGCCGCAGTGTCCATTCGCGAGAAGAAGCTGCTCGCCAATTTGGAAGAGTTCGCCAGCGACAAGAAACAGTTCAAAACGAACGTTTCCAAGGTGGAGTCGAAATTGGAAGCTGACTTGATTAATATTTCCTCCGACAGGTCCTCGCTCGAGAACCTGCGGAGAAAACTCTCCGATGATAGAGCAGAGTTTACTGTGCAAAAGTCCCTCTTCTCGCCCAATTTGAAGGAGCTGGAGAACGCGGAAAAAGCCTTGGAGACGCGCTCCGAGGAGATCGAGGGTGCAATGAAGCAGCTCCAGGTGGTCAACACGAACGTCAAAATTGAGGCCGCGCGGGTAAAAGAGAGGGAAGGCGAGCTGGAGGCGATCAGGGGGGAATTAGACGGCAAGGCAAAGTTGCTGAAGACTAAGGAGAGGGAAATGAACAAGAGGGACCGCATGGTCTCAAAGCAAATAACCGACCTGCATCAGTGCAGAATCGACTTGCACGAGCAGCAAATTGCGGTAGGATCTCAAGTTGCCGACGTACGGCGAACATTGAGCAAAACGAAGGGGATCGAGATGAGGATGCGGTTGAATGTGCAGCGAGGTGGGGGAGGAGGAGGAGGAGGAGGAGGAGGAGGAGGAGGAGGAAGAGCGGGGGGGGAGCTGCTGCAAATTGAGAACAAGCCAGATAATCTCGAATCGTTGGAACGCGCGTGTGAGAGGGCGGCCTCTTCGCTCGACCAACTCGCTTTGAGGAGTCAGAGCGCGTTTTCCACTCTCTACGAGAGAAACCAGAAAATGCAGGCCGAGACCGAATTTGATGACGAGGAGGGGGCGGAGAACAATAGCAACAATATTAGCAACAGCAACAACAAAAACACGGTGCAGGCCCTCAAAACCCGGGTGCAAATCTCCACCGCCAGGGAAAACAAGAACCAAAATGAATTCAATTCGTATCTTAACCACCAATTCAAGATTAATGACGACGCAGCAAACGCCCTCCGAACCCTAACGATGAATTAAAAATGATTAATTCCACAATCTAAATATTCTACATCTATTTATTTGAAAACATCGATTACAACGATTGTTCCTCTTTTTTCCACTAGCTCCTTCAGTTCCGAAAATTTCTTCCCGAATTTGCGCACCAAATCATCATCTTTTGTCATACCGTTCATGTTCTTGATAACTTCCTCCCTAATCCCAATGCTCTTCCCCCTTCTACTGCTGGTGTCTTCGTCCTCCTCCCCTCCCCCTTCCCCTCCTCCTCCTCCTTCCCCAAACCTCAAATCAGGGGCCACAATGGGAAACGAGTGCACGCGCCGAATCAGCCCGTTAAGGAGCCCATACGCAACGAATTTCCTCCCGTCAATTCTAAGCTCCCCTAGCTCCGGTGACGGAGAGGAGTTGGTCGCGTGCCAGTTTTCCACCACAGAGGAGATTGTGCTGGTTGAGTTGACGTTCAGGAAAAGGCTTGAGAGTGCTGAGGCGAGTTTTTTTACGTTGAGAGGAGGAGGTTGCTGCTGCTGCTGCTGCTGCTGCTGCTGCTGCTGCTGCTGCTGCTGCCGGATGGGAGGGGGCGGATCCGAAGCTGACCGCGGGAGCAAGGAGGTGCCGATCTTGGTCACTTTTAGGATTTTGGGGGGGAGAATCTGAAGTTTCGGATTCGGATTTGGATTTGGAGTGCCGGTCGGGGCCGAACCATTTTCGTTGAATTCAACCTTTCGTCTGGTCGCCATTGCCGTCGCCTCCGCCACCACAGGCTGCTGCCTCAACGCCTTCTCCTTCATGTAAAAGCAAAACTGCACTCCTTCCTCGTCAATCACTCTCTTCGCATTCTCCCCCTCCTCCCCAACACAACACTCGTACCTATTCGGACTCTCGTACACGTCCTCCAGAACCCCAACGAAGCCGTACCACTCCAGCACACCCACAACGCACCTGACAACTTCTAAGTCCACCTCGCTGGCTTTCGCGAGCTGGGAAACGGAGCGGATCGAGTCGATGTGGGGTGTGACCCAGTTAATAGTGAGGTCCCACTCGTGCTGTATGATGGCGAGGGGGGGGCACAGAAGGTGGGGGATATGTGAGTCGGTGATTCGAGTTTCCAGCGGTTTGTAGGGGTCCATTTCGAGGAGGGACTTTGTAGTCGTTGTCGTTAGGGCTTTGGGCCTGCTTTTGCTGTTTTTCCGGCTCCTGCTGTTTTTTCTGCTCCTGTTATTTTTCCTTCTTATGTTGCGGAGTCGCAATGAGTTGGGAGTGGGAGGGTTCAGCTGCAAATTCAACGTGTTCGCCTCGTCGACTCTCATGTTCACTGAGCCGTTCGGCTGGTTCATGTTCGTGTAAGTGGTGCGCAAAATTTTGAGCAAAAGAGCACCGTTCTTTGACGTTTCGTCGTTGAGAACCCGCTGCTCTTCCGACGACGGATCCTCCTCGCTTTGCTCGCTTTGCTCGCTTTGCTCGCTTTGGTTGTGGGAGGTGGAGGAGAGGAAGGATGATTCGACCTCCATGTTCTCGAGAAGGCGGCCCAAGCTCTCGACGACGCGTTTCCAGTCCGAAGAGGAGGAGTCGAAGTTTGTGTCGGTGTCCGAGTCGGTGTCCGAGTTCGAGTCAGAGGAGCCGGAGCCGGGAGAGCCGGCGTCGGTGTCGGTGTCGGAACAGTCCGAGTCAGAGCAATCCTGCACAACAACCCCAACAGAAAACAAAAATCTATTCCTGCCGTACTTCCCGTCGTCGACCATGATCGCCGGCCTGCCCAGCACCTTCACTCCCCCAACGCCCCTTCCCCGTGTCGTCTCCAGTTCAACCTCGACAACGCTCGGCCGAAGGCGCTTCGAGAGGAGTTGGTGGGAGGGGGTGCCGGTGGAGGAGGTGGAAGAGGAGAGGAAGGGGGGAGGTGGGGTCAATATTATCGAAGAAATCGACGAGAAGAGGGATTTGTCAGAGTCTATTGTGGTTGTTTTTATTATTGGTGGTGGTGTTGGGGTTTCGTGAAGGTTTGATTGGGGTTTGGATTGGGATTGGGATTGTGATTGTGATTGTGATTGTGATTGTGATTGTGGGGGTGTGAAGGTGGGTAGGGGAGGGGTTGGGGTTGGGGGGCTGTTGGATTTGTTGTCAAACGTCAATAAGCTTAACAAACTGATGTTGTTGGGGTTTGCTTTCTTCTGATCTTCCTTTCCCAGACGTAGGTCGCTGAAATCATCTACATCCCGATCCATTACACCCTCAGGGTACGAGAAACGAACAACAGGACCGGTAACATCGTCAAATTCTGAGTAAAATACGCAAAGTAAGGGTTTCTTCACTCTCTTTTTGTTTTTGTGATTGTTGTTGAGAAGAGGGTTTAAGGAGAATGTAGGAGGAGAAGAGGACAGTGGAAGATTTGACATTGGAATTCGCGGAGAGGCATTCGAGCTTCCCAGGGACGAAATCATTGGGGAGAGAGCGTCTTAGTCACAAAAATTGAGATTTAAATATTGAGAAACTGAGGAAAGTTTGGGAAAGTTGATAATTGTGGTAAAGGCAACATGGATAGCTTAATAGCCCTTCTTATAGCTTTTCTTACCCGCACTTTTCCATATGCGAGCTATATCCTGCCCAGCTTCATGGCAGTGCAGGGTTGTATCAGAGCCCGAGCCACCTTAAAATCGAAAGGCAAACCTTTCTCTTGGTTCTTTGCGTTGACTCTTTCTTCCTTCATGGCGTTTGGTGGCGGTTGGTTCCTTCCTCTCTTTATCGGCAAGCCGAGCAGGATGATTAGCTCTGAGCTGAATGCTCCCATCCTCGTTGCTGCCTTCTACCTGACTTTCTACTCGCCTCTGGACCTCTTCCACCGGTTCAGCACCTCCTTCCTTCCCTCTTTGGCGATAACGGCATTTGCCCAAATCTTCCGAGCTGGCGGTCTCGTTGCGATAGTCAACATTGGCAACTCCATGTTCGAGCCGTCAACTCTCTACCCCTCGATCCCCATCATTGGGCCAATTTTCCTCGGCGCACTGACTGGTAATATGGGCGGATTTGCTGTTAACGGGTACGAGAAAATGTTCGAGAACGGGTGCCCGTGGCCGTTTGAAAATGGGATTTGGTTGTCGTCCTTTTACCATTTCTTCACCAATGACACCACCGGGCCCATAGGCATTTGGCTGAGGGGAGTGGTCGGTCAGCTATTTGGGGAGGAGGGGATCGTTATCAAGAATGCTGCTAGCGACCCGAACTTCGCGGTGCTTGTGGTGAGCGGATTCATGCTGGTTATCGGAGTGCTGCAAATGCCCCAGTTTCTCGGTCCGAAATTCAACCCGTTAAAATATGTGAGTGGCACCGTGGTTGGGGTGATGGGCATTGCTGAAAGGAATGCTGAGATCATTGGGGCGGGAGCGGGGGCTGGAGCGGGAGCTGGAGCGGGAGCTGGAGCGGGAGCGGCAAAGGCTGTGAAAACAATCAAAAAGAAAGCGAAGAAACAGGACTAAAATGATGAGGAGTTGTAGAACAAAGTCTATTCAATAGTTACTGTGGTGATGTGGTTCAACCCAGGATATTTGGCGTCAGCCCACTCTCCACCCTTTAGGCTGAGCATGTTCTGGTCGATACCTCCGTCATCATCCGGAGTTGGGTTGAAAATTGCAACAGCACTAGCAAACAAGCATTGGAATAAAGTTTAGTTTAAATAGTGCTTGTATTAATCGTCTTCATGCTCACTCACCTTTCCAACCCACTGACAACATTTCCAAAAGGTGCGAAACCCTGAGCATCTAATCCAGAATTGTCCTTGAAGTTTATGAACAACTGGCTAGTGCGTGTATCGGGTCCAGCTGTGGCAAACACAATAGTTCCCTGCATGTTGCTGGTCAACACAGGGTCATCCTCAATCTCGTTGTGAGCCCACTTTGAATTGACATCCGGATCATAAGCAATGCCAAACTGGACGATGAAGGAAGGTACGTACCGAAAGAATGGCGACTTGTCGAAAAATTTCGCTTCCACCAACTCCTTGAATCTGTCAACTCCGAGAGGAGCTAGGTCAGGGCAGATGCTCAAAATTATTGGATCATAGGATTCAAGATCGTGAGTTATCGTTGCTTTGAAACACTCTTCCGCTGAGACCACGACCACTGCTAATAATCCTGCTGCAAAACATTGATGCATCTGGATTTTTATAATTCTCCCTCAACAAAGGTCTTATTATATCAAGGCAGGTAAAAATCAAAAAAAAAAAAAGCCGAGTAGTTATTAACTTATTATGCTATATAACTCCTAAGATATAGATTAAGTTATTGGCCAACCCCACATATTCGCAAGTCCAACCACAACTACAAACCACTTCACTAATCTAATTTCAATAAAATGGGATGTGGAGGTAGCAGCGATCGAAATGTCCACAGGGGCAACCTCTTGCTCCTTGGAAGTGCAGGAGCTGGTAAAAGCACGTAAGTATTTCTCTCCAACAATGCATTCCTGTTCTTACACCCACCACTCACCCTAACCCTCGATATCCCCCTCCCTCGCCAACCAAACCTCTACACCACAAAACACCACAGCTTCTTCAAACAAGTACGAGTATTGACCATGGATGGGTTCGATGATTCAATGCGTGCTGAGGCCAAACCTGCTGTTTACAAGAACATCACCGATGCGTGCAAAAAAATTGCGAACCTTTCCATAAAGTATGAAATCACACTCTCCGACGCAGCTATGGAAGCCTCTGAACAACTAAAGAAGATAAAGCTCTCCACTACGGATCCTACCCTGATTGGTCAGCTCTGCAAGGCCGTGTGGACCGATCCTGGGGCAATGGAGTGCTATGATAAATCCCTCGTTGGCGAGACGAAAGTAAAAGACCAGCTGAACACGAACGACATTTACTTCCTTGACAAAATTGACGAAATATGCATCGCTGACTACAATCCTTCCGACCAGGACCTCCTCAACATGAGGCGCTCGACGTCCGGGGCCCATGCGCTCGAGTTCACATTTGACCCTGTAACTTTCAAGAAGCCTGACGGGTCGGCCATGAAGGGAGAAAAATCCCATTGGACAATTACCGATGTCGGAGGCCAAATTCACGAGAGAGCCACGTGGTACGAGGAGTACGAGGAGTGCGACGGTATCATTTTCGTGCTTTCGCTGGCTGACTTTGATCAGGCATCACAAGACAAGCGCAACGCAAATAAATTCGTCGAAGATGGCATCAACTTGCTTCTGCAAGTAATGAAGGTCGACTCGTTGCAGGGAGTTCCTTTGGTCATCATGCTGAACAAGAAGGACGTATTTGCGGAGAAGATCAGAATCAGCAAGACCGGAATTAGCTGCACCTTCCCCGAATACACTGGCAACCTGAATTCTCCCGAAGAAAGCGAAAAGTTCATAAGAAATTTGGTCACTGGAATAATCACGGCGGAGACAGAATCGGAGACCAGTCTGTATGTCACCCAAGCAACTGACACGCAAATGGTTGGCGGGGTGCTGGCGAACGTTCTCCAAACCATCGTAAAGCAGCGCATGAAGGATTTTGGGTTCTCCTAAAAATAATTTGAGACGGCGGAAAAGTTATGTAAAAAGTCCCATGTATCCCTAAATGCAATTTTAACCACCTACATAGACGCTTTTAATTTCTATTTGTAGTCGTCGTCGACGTGTTCTTTCTCATCCACCATGTCGGTGAAGTACTTTTTTGTTGCTGCGCCGAGCGAAGCGAGAATTAGGCGAATTTATAATGAAGGACGAGCGGAACGAACCAAGCGA
>Ga0302116_1001223_pt1 | contig 15527 bp, 18 predicted proteins | sample AG5_SCM_MG_FD_203124 | JGI IMG/M metagenome (GOLD analysis project Ga0302116, IMG submission 203124) | Marine microbial communities from Western Arctic Ocean, Canada - AG5_SCM | ecosystem: Environmental > Aquatic > Marine > Oceanic | place: Canada: Western Arctic Ocean | collected 2017-10-01 | reverse complement strand
CTCCTGCAAACCCAAGCGGCTGAACAGGCCCAAAAATCAAAAAAAGCCAGCTCTCAGTGGGCGGAATTAAAGGCGCTGGCGAAAAGCAGCACCGCCGCAGCCCAAGATGCTGCCGCACTTCAGGCAAAACTGGCGAAGGAGCAGCAAGAAAAGGAAGAGCAGCGCGACAAAACGCTCCAAGAGCAAATGGCAGAAAATCAGAGAAAATTGGAGCGGATGATGAACATGCTCGTGCAGGGCCAACAGAACATCTCAGCCACGGTGAACGTCATCTCCACAGACGTCAAAGAGGTGAAGAAATCCGTCAAAGCCTTCTACGGCACCTTCAAGAACTTCATGCAGGAGACGGACGTGCCCTGCTTCATGTTCCTGGCTCCTTCTACCGAAACCTCCTCCACAACCAGCCAAAAAGTTTCATTCTGGAAGAGCCCCATGAAGTCTTTCGCCACCACGAAGCAAACAGCGACTCTCCACATCCTCTGTTCGCACTCGATGGCGTCATGTGTCACCTTCCCGATCAACGAGCCAGCTGAGTGGATCAAAACGTGAGTAATTTTTTTCACCCCACTTTTTCCAAAAACACACAACTAAACAATTCTCTTGCTCGCTGCTCGCTTTCCAGGTATGCCCCGGCAATCAAACTGTCTCTGAAGGCTCTGAAGGCCGTGACAGTCATTGGGAGAATCGGTTGCAGGCTGTCAACTGGAATCGACCTCCCCTTCGAATTGCCCCACGGACTTGATTTTGGGGACGTTCTCAGCGCCTCCGACTCGCATCTAACGTCCGATTTTGCGTCATCAATCAACGCAAAGAATGCGCTCTCCTCAATCGACAAGGAGGACAGTAGTAATGACAATGCGAAGGCCGTGGTTGGGGAGGCATACCTCAATTTCAAGAAGTTTTTGGAGGAACCTTGTAAGGGCAGAATGGAGCAAGTCAACGCAACAATGACACAGCAACGTGCCTCAGACGGTCGCAACGTTTGGGTTTCCACTTCCAACATAGATGCTTTCCTGGCAGCTGACAAATTGAAAGACACTGACGAGGCCATTAATCCCGCAAAAGCACTTTCGCTCTCCAAGCCAACTAATGTTGAGAGAATCGAGGGCGTCGCAGCGTGGACAGTTGAGCAGGTTGCAACCTGGCTGCGCGACTCCTTCAAATTAGAGAATGTGGCGGCAAGCGCTGAGGCTGAGGAGATTACCGGAGAGCTGGCAATTGCCATGGATAAGAATGATTGGGGGGAGCTGGGGTGCAGTGGACTAAAGGCAACGAAAGTCATGACTGCGTTGAAAAAATTATAAGAAAGAGAAAGAAAATTGTGTGTTTTATGTGTTTGGCTTTCTTCTTCTTGTTCTTTTTTGGTAAATCTTTGAGGGTGAGGGAACGAAACCGCATCTCCCAATTTAGTGTTTCCAACAAACAACGCCGTTCTCGAGCGGTGAAACTTCCATTTTGTGGTAGCATTCGAGAGAAGGGATTCGGGCGGTCGCTCAAGGTTGACATTCGGTCCCTCGATCTGAGCTGCGGCATAAAACAACGCGAGCTGTCCAAGGTCCAGCAATTCGCTCGTGCTGAGCTCGGCGTTGTGCGCGACCGTTTGTGCACGCCCAACTTATTTCGCTCAAATTCTGCACGTTGCCACTTCCGGTGATTCGCCCGCGCTGAGTCGCCACCGCCCCGAAAGTTCCTCCAATTCACAGCCAACAGTCGCAAACGCCCAAACAATTTTGCTGAGCGCACTGTGCTTCGCAATTCTCTTGCGGAGCTTCACGATCTCATTGAAAAACCGCTCGTCGGAAATCTTCAGCTTTCCGAGAGAATGCGTGATGGTGGCTATCGCTCGAAGGTCAAACCACCACTCCGGCATCCTCTGCAGCTTGTCGATTGTGTCGCCAAGCAGTGCTTTTGAACATATCGTCGGATTGGAGTCTCGCAACATTCTCAAGAGGGCATTCTGAGCATACAGATTCAGCAAGCCTCTATCTCATCCTCATCCCGGCGATTCTTCATATCGGTGATTTTGCCAGAAAGCATTTCTTTCTGTTGTCATTTGGTCGTTGTTGTTGTTGCTGCTGCTGCTTCTGCTGCTGGGCCGGCTGCTGCTCATTTTGACCGCTTTATTTTGGTCGCTGTCAATATTAATACCTCATTTCGTTCCCGCTCGCTCTCCTCTTCTTGAAAGCCTGATTCGTGGAAGTCCATGCTAAATTGGGTTGAGATGAGATTTGAAAGCGGGGTATTGAAAAATGTTGGAGTGTCTCAAAATCCGAAAACCCCACCTTTTCCTCCCCTCCACACCTCCAGTAACATTCGATGATTTCCCGTTTCCGAAAACCGCTCCAATATACTCTAATTTCCTCCTCCTCGAACTTCTCCTCTATTTCCACCTACAACTTCTCCTCCACTTCCAGACCCTCGAACCAGCCGCACTCCAAACCCTTCCCAGTCCCCAAAAATCGCAACAACCGAGTGAAAAAGAAGGTCCAGGATGGCACCCATCCTTGGTTTAACTCCAAGTCGAGTAGAAATCAATCCCCTGACCCAAGGCAGAAGCAGCGCAACAAGTCAAAAGATGGCGTGTTGATGAACATGGCCTTGGTCGACTACCTCAAAGATCTCAACATTAACATGGTTCGTTTTGTTGAACCCGAGGAGCGTAAGAAGAAACGGTCGGAGAGGAAGAGGATTGAGGGGGGGGGAGAAGGAGTCGGAGACGGTGGAGGAGGAGGAGAAGGAGAAGGAGAAGGAGAAGAAGGAGGAGGAGAAGAAGGAGGAGGAGAAAAAGAAGAAGAAGAAGAAGAATTTGACTCCGAAGAGGACGGCGAGAGCCAAGGACACGATGAAATCGATGACGAAGCTGACAGTGAATACGTTGACGACAATATCGATAGCGACAAAGACGACATCGACATCGACAGTGACAGCCACATAGACAACCACACCGACAACCAAACCAAAAACCAAACCGAAAACAACAACAACAACAGCAGCAGCAACAAAAAACAGTCCCGAAAGAAGAAGGCAAAAACACCCACAATAAAAACAGCAACGACGGCAAAAACCGTTTCGCACCTCGTGTCAATTTCTCTGGCGGTCTCCTCCGCCCGGGCCCACAAGGAAGATTTGATACTCGTTGCGCCTCCCCAAAAGAACGGGGCGCCGCCCGTTGTGAAGTGTATTAACTACGGGAAAATGGAGTACGTCAAGCGAAAGCGGGTGCTCGAATCCGTCACAAAGTCAAAACCCACCGTGACGAAAGGTGAGCGAGCGAAATACTGCGAGCCGAGCGAGTCTTGTTATAGGAGAGTTTGAAGAGTGTGAAGAGTGAGAAGTGACTAACAAAAGTCTTGCTCTCGCTCTCGCTCTCATCTGCAGAATTCAGGATCAAGGTCGGGATCGGCAAGAATGATCTGAAGCTCAAGCTCAACAACATGATAAAATTCCTGTGCGCTGGGAACGCCTGCAAGGTGAGCCTAACGTCCAAGGCGAGGTACTTGAAAGACGTGGCCGAGCGGGACGTGTACAAAGAAACCCAGGCGAACGTCATGCTGGCGCTGAGGCCTTACATACAAGAGGAGAAGATGGGAGGGGAAGGACGGGCGAAAAGGCACAAAGGAGGTTTGAGCTTCAATGTGAATCCCAGGAATGATTTAACTCCAGCGGACAGGGAGGAGGTCAACTTAGAATTTTACCAATTTTAGGTCACAACATCGCAATTTTTTCAAAATTTCAGATGGTTTAGTTTTATACGCTGGACTGGGCAACAGGAAGTCCACAACAACGCTGGCTGGTCCACCCCAGCCCCAGGTGTATGCTGCACATATTCAAAAAAGCAATGCCCTTGTGGAGCGTGCTGAGCTCGGCCTCGGCCTCGGTTGCCTGAAGGGGTTTTCGGCCGACTTGCACGTCTTCTTGTGCTTCGCAGGTGATGGAGAGCAGCCGATGATCTCGGCACAGGCTCCACTCCTATGGGCAAGGTCTAGGGTTTTGCCTTATTCGCTTTGTGTTGTGAGGGGTGAACATTAAACTCGTTAACTTCTACCACGAACAAATCACATTTTCATTAATGTTGGTATTCATTGAAAGAGAGTTATGGTGGTTACGTTTATGATTGTGAAGATTACGTGCCAAATCTGGAAAATTTAGGAAATTTAGAATCAGGTGATCAGTATATCACCATCAGCACATAAGCAAAAAGAAGTTCGTTTTCCTCGGTCGGACATCAATCAATCATTGCGATTGTTGCTCGCTGGCTGATCTACGTGTTCGCCTTCGTTGCAGTGATAATTACAATCCACTTTCTTTTATATTTTGGCCTTCGAGATCTGATCTATCCTACTCATCGACAAACTCTTCCTCAGCCTGCTGCTTCGAATCAGGTTCTTCCTCTATAACCCATTTATGTCCTCGCGTGTTAGAGCCCTCCAGGAAGAGTTCGACGACGACTCTCTCTGCCTGATCCATGTCGAACCTGATGGCGATTGTTTCTACGACTGTGTAGCCCAATGTTTAAATTGCGACAGCACCAGCAACAACAACAGCAGCAGCAGTCATCACAGTATCCAAACCCTCCGAGACACCGTTGCCTCCGAAACAACCATCGATCAGCTCGAGCTCTTTAACATAGCAAACAACGCTGGCCTCGAGGGGTACGAATTTATGAACACCAATCCAGCCCTCCCCCTCCTCCAAGCCATGCTCCGCCTTAAAAAACAAGTTTATGCCGACGAATTTGCAATTCGGACTATATCTCGCGTTTATGAAGTTGTGATTTTGATTTTGGACGAAGAGACCCAGAAACGCAAACGTGGCCAGTCCCAGTCCAACACCGACAACAGGTTCGTTGCGATCGATGACACTTCACTGAATTCTCCGCGATTCATGGTTCTTCAACGAACCCGACGCCAGCATTTCAATCTCATGAAGTTTGCGTCTCAGATCATCTTCACCCACAATACTCTTCCCGACCAAGTTATGAAAAAGTTTCTCCAGAAGATTTAGAGTCTGCCAAGTAGAAATTCGATAACTCAAAAAGTTATTTAGAAATTCGATACATTTTATTTGTTAACATTCAAACGATGTACACTCCTCCCCCCACAACTCCCACCCACCCCCCCCCCCCTCCCCCTCTTCTCATGCTTGCTCTGCTCAAAAATAAGTTCGCACTTCTCGCCTCTGGTCAAAGCCAATCCGCCCCTCTCCCATTTCTTCCTCCTCTCTGTCCTTTTCCTCTCCTCCATCGCTTGATCATACCCGTTCGCATTCGCATTCGCGTTCGCGTTCGCGTTCGCGTTCCCATTCCCATTCCTAATTCCAATTCCATTCTCAATTTCCTTAAAAATTAGCTCCTCCTTCGTGGGGATCAGCCCCCCCTCCCCCTCGAAATCCACCGCGGTTGCCAAGCTTGGATACCGCTCCTCAAACCTCTCCGTCGCCTTCCGTCTCACTAGTTCCTCCTTCGTTGGGATTAGGTTGTGCTCTCCGTCCAGCGCAATTTCCTTGGCCAGGCTCGGGTAGCGCTTTAAAATTTGGATTTTGCCATTCACATTCACATTCACATTCACATTCACATTGTTATTGAAACTGTCACCAATACCTTGCCTTGCACTGAACACCTCTACGATTTTGTTCTCCACGGCGTGCTTCACGCTCATGTCAACCCTCCCCCGCTCCTCTCCCCCCGCCTTGAGGTCCTTCCCGATCGCCCTCAAGAACATCCGAAGCCTCTTGCTCTCCACCTTACTCATCAGTCCATCACAAGCATGCTTCTTGTGGCAGTTCTTCTCGTTCAGCTTGCCCTTCATTTCCCCTCCTAGCAATGCCAGCTCGTTCAATTTGTTGATCTTCGCCCTTCCTTTTAAAATGTCTCCCCGAATTTTGGCGGACATCAAGTACTTTGTATTCCTGTCCAGTTTACTCATGCTAAACTGATCGAGCACCTTGACCATGTCAATTCCCGACACAACGCAGCCGAACGCGTGATCCCCTCCAAGCAGAAAGTACTCGCTGCGCCGATTGTGCGCATTTTTAATAAAGCAAGAGCAAAACGAGTGAAGGCGAGTCAAACGAATTGAGTGGAATAATGTTAGTTTAGTAGTGGATGTAGCCATTATGTCTGTAGCCATTTCGCGGGATTCGATTCATCGCGAGTATGCTCGTCTTCATCAAGGCTCGCTCGCTTCGCTCGCTCACCTTCTCTCAATGTCGTATGCCTTGACAACAATATCGAACTCGCAGTTCAATGTAACGAGGACGTCCACGATTGAGGCGCTCTCTAGCAGTTTCATGGCTGCTTTTACGTCTTTCGCCAGACCAATCGAAATTACAATCTGCACCGAGCGAAGCGAGCCATACGAATTGAGTGGAATAATGTTAGTTCTATAATTTGGATGCAGCCCTCGTCTGCAGCCATTTCGCGGGATTCATCGCGAGTACGCTCGTCTTCCAAAAGGCTCGCTCGCTTCGCTCGCTCACCTCGCAGTAATTTGTCGCGACCACGTGTTTGCAAATTGCTTCGGACTTGAAGCACCAGTGCGACACGTTTCTCAGCCACAGCCTTGCTGCAGTTTGTTCCTTGGGCTTCTCCGCGTCCGTGTCAGTTTCAGTTTCAGTTTCATCCGCATCCGCATCAACTGCCTCCTTGAGCAACCCCTCCAACCCCTTCTTTTCAATTACTGTTTCGATCATTCCAAAATCCGTGGGCGGCAGGTACTGTTGAACCTTCATCATCTTGCAGGTCAAGATCAAATTTGTAACAACTGTTTTGCTGCACATCATCAGATTGTGCTCGGCGTCCTCGACGATCAGCTCTTGGTCCTTGCAGTCCGTCTCGCAGTCGATCGCATCATTTCGAACCTTCATTCGCTCCTTCCTGGTCTTTGCCTTGATCGTTCTCAACGTGAACTCGCTCTTCCTCAACGCATCCTTGAGTTTTTTTAACTCCCCGCGCTCGTTAGCGACCTCCTTCATCCCATCGTAGTAGAGCTGATTTGCGAGTTTTATCGCTTCACAGTGTTTCTCAACACCCAATGCTTTCTCCGTTGCCACCGGTGTGCACCACAACCTCAGCAATTCCTCGTTGTTTGTCTTGACCAACGTTGATGGAGCTGGAGCCGGGGGAAACAGCAAGCACGGTTGTGTTGTCTTGTTCAGGTTGGATACTGGTATCTTGTACCTTCGCTGCGGTGGTGGAACAATGTCATTTTGCATGTGAACCTCCTTTGGAGGTTTTCCCTTCTCATTTTTTCTGCAAACCGAGCGAGCCAAACGAATTAGTGGATGTAGAAGTATGTAGCTTTGGTGGGGGGCTCGCTTGCCGCTCACCTGTGGAACCTAATCTTCTTGTGGCGTTTTTCCCCCCCACCCCCCCCACCCTTGTTCCTCTCCTCCCGCTTCTGTTTCTCCACATCCTGCCGCCCCCGCAATTCTGCAGCTTCTTGAAGTGAAATAATCAAATCGTGTCCGGCGCGGTCTTCGTGTTCCATGTGTGAGATTTCCAGCACCCTGGATCTCTTCCTCCTCTCTTGCAACAACGCTTGTTCACCCTGTGCCGAGCGAAGAGCAAATAGTGTGTTAGGAGCGAAGCACGAGAGCGAGAGCGAGAGCGAGAGCGAGAGCAAGAGTGGGTAGAGTGTTTTTCTCACCTTTTGGCGCATTTCCTCCCTGTGCATCTTCTCCCTTTCCAACCTAGACATGTCGCCCTCCAACTTCGCCATGTCTTCAATTTCCTTGTCCAACCGAGCTTGCAATCGCTTGTTCGCTTCGGCCTCCTCGGCGCTGAGTTTTTCGTTTTGCCCCCTTAGCTGATTTTCCAATTCAATCTTTTTCTGTTTTTCCCTTGCCTCGTTCAGTTTCCACTCTCTATCTAACCGCTTGGCCTCCTCCTTGGCATTCTGGTTCTTCAACCATTGCTCCTTCTTCACCTTTCCCGCCATCTCTCTCCTTCTAATGATTGCCCAACACAACCTTATACTATTCCTCATAACTCCTTGCGTGGCAAGCGTGCTAAACGGAATGCCGCTGTGCGTTGCGATTTCGACAATCACTTCAAAGTTTGCCTTTTCCTCTCTCCCCAAGCCGGGTAAGAATGGAATTCTCTGCGCGCGAGCGAAATAGAGCGAGCCAAACAAATTGAGTAGGGTAAGTTTAGATTAGTTTAGTTTAGTTTTAGTGGATTTTGCCGTCTGTAGTAATTTTGCACTCATATCGCTCGAGTTTTCCACAAAACTCGCTCGCTTCGCTTGCTCACCTGAACGCTCCTCCGACCCGCCATGCATTTCAACGCCTTGAAAAGTTCCACCCTCAGCATTTTCCTCGCAACAATCGCCCCGTACTTGAAGGTTCTCCACTGGGACTGAATCTTGACGCATTTGAAGTTTCGCTCAGCTTCTTGAATTTTTTGTTTCCCCATTCTAAAAACATCGAACTGCGCCGAGCGAAGAAGGCGAGAATACGAATTGAGTGGAATAATTTAATGTTAGTTAAGTAGTGGCTCGTAACTCTCGTCTTCCTCAACCCCCCCCCCCCCGCTCCGCTCACTCACCTGTTTCTTCTTCCGCCAGCACCTTTGAATAAACATCGCGCACAGAATCTTCTTCTTCTTCTTCCGAACGATCATGCCCTTCATAATGTTCTTGGCCAGGTAGGAACGTCCGCAACGCTGCATTATAATTGCCTGGGTGCCCTTGAACCCCATCTCGACTTCATACGCGCGGTGCAGCCTCACAAAGTTTCTCCAAATTGCTATGCAAGAAGACGTCTTTGAATAAATATACTTGTCGACAGCTTTTCGGAACACGAAGTTCAAAGGAAGCGCGCTCGAACCTTCCGCTGAAAGTTTGCTAAAGTGCGCGAGTTCCTTGTCATTGAGGGACCTGTACTTGTCCAAATTCTTCTTGAGGTAGGTTAATTTTCTTTCCAACGTTTGTTTTTCCCCCTCGAGCGTTCGATCCTGGGCAATAGAGTTAGTGGTTATGTATTAGGTAGGTATTGCGCACCACACTCACTCACCGGTTGAAAAAAACTCGAATCCAATTTCTCGAGAGTTTCGATGTCCATCACCCCCCCATCCCCACCGCTGCCATATTTGCTTTTATTATTATGCTTGTTCTTTGTCTTGACTCTCTTGCTGTTGGTTTGAAGCCTGCTCTGGTGTTGGATCATTTCTTGGAACGGGTTGTTGTTGTTGTTGTTGTGTTGGGGCTGTTGGGAGGATGGGAGAGGCGGGGCGCTAATGTCGTTTGGAGTGAACATTGACATTGTTGTGGGAAGCTGTTTTAGTACAGCGTATTTATTCTTGTTGTTGCTGCTGTTGCTGTTGCTGTTGCTGTTGCTGTTGCTGTTGCTGTTGCTGTTGCTTAAAGGAACCGGAAGCTGTACCATCATACTGCTCGCAAGCGCATTGTTGTGCGACCCGCCGCCCGGGGCCAAAGGCATTTTCTTTTTTCTCTTCGGTTGGGTGTGAATTTTTGGCCTTGCGTGCTTTGCTATTTTCAACCCAGAGTAAACTTCGTTGTTTATCCGCGGCGCTCGCGTCTTGATGAAGTCGATTGTGTGCTTTGAAGCCGATTTCGAGGAAGCAGAGTGATCATGAACATTGCTTTCGTAGAGGAAGTTCCTCAGCACGCTCGGTTCAACTGTTTTGGCAGAACGCTGGGCGGCAGAGAATACTTGTACGGGGCGCTTCTCCTTGGTGGTTCGATTCGTTTCCACCATCCATTTGGACTCCTCAAGCACTTGCTCCACAGAGCGAAGCATTTTTTAAGGGGGTCAGTTCTGTGATTAATGATTGCTATTTGTGTTATGTATGCTGTTGTGCGTCATGACAGTTGATTTGTGTTGTTTCACGCCTTTGGACATTCGGTTGACTTAACTTTGGAAGAATTTCCTTCAAAATATTTTCAGTTGTGGAAGTTTCACACAACAAAAAGACCACAATTAAACAAAATATACTCATGAAAGTTGACGTGGCCGATCCCCGGCCCCGCAAAACTAGGGAAGCCCAATTTTGGCTGGAGAAGTCAGACACACGCGATTCTTGGTTTGGTGCAAAGCAAGCGAATCCATTCAAGTACCAAAATGACGATCCCAACGTTCCACCTGAACTCAAAGCTTCAAAGGTGAAGAATAAATATTTGCAAGAGAAGATTCCGGGCAAGCTTGTCGCCCAAAGGAATGCTCAAATCGCGGAGCTTGAGGCCAAAAGAGAAAATTCCAAATTAATCCACCAACGAAATAAACGGCGGGAGGAGCAGCAGCTGAAAATGAAAAAGAAGCAGAACGAGAACTACAGAAAGGAGCTCAAGTTGAGTTTGTCTTCTGGCAAGGCCCATTTGCTGAGGAGCAAGCCGGAGAGTCCGACGAGGGAGGTCAGGGCTCCACAAAACGAACGCAAGCTGAAGGATTGGCGGTATTTCAAAGGGAGCGACGAGGCGGTCTGGAACAACTACTACCAGACACCAACCAGCAGGTTGGGCACTGTGATCCCGCCAGTTGCGATCGAGAACGACGAAAGGGCGGTGGTTTACATAATGAAGCAGCTCAAACAGGAGGATGCGGAGGAGGAGATGAAACTAGAGGTCAGGGACAAGCGGATCGAGGTGGTGAGAAACAGATTTAGGTGGAAGGTTGAGCATGCGAAGAGATCGAGCATCTCGAGTCGGCCGAGCAGCGCAATGAATGTGAGAAGAACTGCAACAAAAGAAAGGGGCGGTTCAGAAAAAGTGCCAGCAGGCATGATCAATACTAGGCCGGCAAGCGCCCCAGCAGTGCGAAGAAGTGGAAGTGGAAGTGGAAATGAAAATGGATATGGGAATGTTTTCGACCGGCTGAGCGCCCCCAAAAGACTCGTGCGGAAGCATGAAACTGCTTTGAGCAAGGGGTGCGCAGAGCTGGGAGGTCTTTTGGTTGTTGACCGCAGCTTACAGGAGCAGCTGACGATGCTTAGTGAAAGTCACAGCAAGACCACCAAGAAAGCAAAAAATGAGAAACCTAAAAGTGAGAAATGTGCGGAAACAATAGTAGGAGAGAGAGAGCAACAACAGCAACAGCAACAACAACAACAACAACAACAACAACAACAACAACAACAACAACAACAACAACAACAACAACAACAACAACAACAACAACAACAACAACAACAACAACTGAATAAGAGCGCATTCAATGTGACGAATGCCGAGGCAGAGGCTGCTGATGATTTCACCAACGCAATTATTGGAAATACAAGGACTCAAATACACTCCTTCCAGAAAAACATTGATGATCATCCGTACATAGTCGGCGGAGGTGAGAAATACAAGAACCCGGAGAGCATTTACGAATAAGAAATATATCAAATTAGAATAGGGTGGAAACTATTTCATTTACACAATTTCAACTCATGCAAATTCAAAGGGCTCTGCAAGCTCTTCGTGAGGGGGGGGAGGGGGGGCGTGACGTGTCGGGTGTGGTCGTGGTTGTGATTGTGGTTCGGGGGGTGAAAATTTGTTTGGCCGCAAGATTCGGTGAACATCGTGTTGGAGGCTGTTGGAGTCGGCCGGTGGGCGATCCGCGTTAAATTTACTAAAAATCTTATCCACCTCGCTCATGGTCTCTGTAGGCGGCACTTGTACTGGCACTGGCACTGGCACTGGTTCTTGTCCACTAGAGCTCCTGCGTCTTTGCGATCTTTTGTTCTCTGATTTTGCGATCATGAGCAACGATGATAAACTTCTCAGCTTTTCCTCATAATCCAACGCCATGTTGTTCTTCTCTTCCAAAATCTGCTTCTTCTCCTTGTCCAGCTTGGCTATTCGTGACCTCCACTGCACCTTCTCCGCGTTATGAGCGGCTCTCAAAGCCTTGATGTTGCTGGGAACTTCCTTCGTGTTTTGCTCCTGCCACTTCGTCCTCTCTTCTCTCCAGCCTCTTACCGCCTTGATCAATTCTACCTGGGTGCCCTGTAGCTCCTTCTGCAGCGACTGGTTCTGTACAGCCAGCGTCTGGTTACTGACGCTATAATTTTTTGTGGAACTTCTAAAATCTGTTGTTGTTGGGCTCATAAAGAATCTATTTGGGTTTGCTTGCTGAGACAACTCGTTCAGAGCTTGCATTGGGATGTCCTCGCGAGTGACTACCGAGTGGGAGTGTTGGTGGGGGTCATATTCGGGCTTCACATGAAACTGTATCATAGGAATGTCCTCGAGATTAGAATTTGCCTCTTCTGCACTTGGCTTCACGATCGGAGGGGATTGGAACAATCCGACGACTTTCTTTTCTGCTGGGGGGGAGAAGGGGAAGGTGCTGAGGTTCATTTCAGTCTTATCATAGCTGTTGCTGTTTTGATTTCTCCCCATTGTTTGAGAGGGCTCTAAGATTTCTGTTTTTTTGCTAATGCTACTATAGCATAGTGTGAGAAACGAGAAATAGGTTCAAAAAGCAGCAAAGCGCTTATTTTCAGAAGTAGGTTTTTGAAAATTCAGAAAAATCCGAATCCAAATCTCTACCGCATCAGCGTTGAACACACACGCAACACCAAAAAACAACAGCAGCGCCACATTAACAAAATTCTATCTAGCAAAAGCGTAGATAAACAAACTCTCTCCACCTTTTCCCTATTCGATTTGTCAGAATTCTCTTCCCCCCACACACACACCCAAAATGAAGTACGTAGAGGACGCAACCCTTCAACACTTCTCCAACATTGTCCACGACCAAGAGATGGGTGCACGTAAAATAATCTTCGACATTTCTGCATACACTCAAAAGCAGGTTAGCAACGATAAGAAGTTCCACTCCAAAATGAACGACGCGTTCAACAAGGAGTTTTCCGAGCCTTCTGACCCCTACTATTGCCCCCCCACCGCCTCTTCTCTTCCTCCTTCTGAGAAGGGGGAGAAGGCCACATCCTCCCACAACCAGAGGAAAGGGGCGAAGCGAAAGTCCTTTGACGAGAACGACGAGGCAACAGCTTCCTCATCCTATTCCTCCTCCTCCTCTTCCTCCTCCTCATCGAAGCCGAAGAAAATCCCCCACAACACAACAAAATCCCATTCCCAATCCCAAAACTCCTCCGCCTCCCCTCCATCATTAACCTCCCTCTCCACAAACACAACCAATCTAGATCTTTCCTCTAAAAAGTCCCGAAGCCTCCTGGTAGACTTCATTCTCCTGCTCAACACCACTTTCCCAGACTACAACTTCGACCACATCAAATCTGACAATATTGAGAAGGTCAGATCCAACAGGCAAGGCCAACCCCCATCGGCCGTCCCCGTTGCCCACGTAAAGCATCTAATGAGCGAGTTCGTGACCACGTATTTGAAGGACGAGCAGCTCAACAATGTGGGCTTGAACGTCAACAATAGCGTGAATATTAATGTTCAGAATGCGTTGCTCGACACGATCGGCTCCGACATGGTGAGAGGCTTGGGCGAGGGGGATGGGGGGAAGGAGGTGCACTCTGCGAGGGGGCATCAGATTCTGCATACGATGTGGAACGCCATTGACGATGCTGTCGACGGACTGAAGGAGTGTGATTTCTACAGTTACGTTCCCAACACGACCCGAGACGGCGAATGCCCCTTCACCGAGAGCAACCCCCTTTGGCAGTTCAACTATTTCATCCACAACGCGAAGTTGAACAAAATGGTTTACTTCTACTCGATCTGCATAAAAAATAACGAGGTCGACCCTAGCCAGGGCGAGGGTGAGGGCGAGGGCGAGGAAATGGACGATCATTCACACATGGAACTTTCTGCCCACGAGAACGAGAGCTCAAGCAACCTGTTCGAGGACAATATTGAGCGTAGAAAGCAGGCTTTCTTTCTCGATGCGAACTGCGAGTCACCTTCGCAGTTCATTGAGGATTGAGAAAATTGAGCAATCTTATCTATATATAATATAACCAAGAAATATTTAGCGAAAAGTTTTTAATGTTCGAATTCTTATTTCGAATTGTGTCGGGGGAGACCCCCGAAACCCTCCTTTTGCAGCTTCGCTCGCTGCGCTCGCTCGCGTCAACATGATTGTTAGCGCGAAATAGTTTCCAATTTATTTTTACATTTATGCAAACACATCCTTTCACCCCCCCCCATCCCCCCCAATTCAGGCTATTCTAGATTTTATTTTCGCCGCCTTCAAATCCCTCGCCCTCTGCAGCTTCCCCCTTTTTTTAGCCTCAATCTCCACCACCTTCATCCAGTTCACAAACGCCAAATTTCCGCTGCTCTCCGTCGGCTCCTGGTACATTTTCGCGCTTCCAATATTGTGCTTTAAGAATTGGAACCCCCCGTTCAACTTGTCCATGCTGTCCGCGGTGCAGTCCCCAATCGCCAGCATGCCCAGCATGCCCCCGCTCAGCGAGTCGAACAGCAGGAACATCAGCCCGCTCAGCGTCTCAAGATCGAAAGACACGGCGTTCATCCTGCACAGCTTAAAGAAGCTTCCGTACTGGACTCGCATGAGCGACGGGCAGTACAAGTAGTCCAAGCTGGCATAGGATTTCATGAGCTGTGTTGTGTTGCTGTTGGCGTTGGGGCGGTTGGAGCCGTTGGAGCCGTTGGAGCCGTTGGAGCCGTTGAACCCCCCCCCGCACAAGCAGTTCACGAGATTATACTGCGACGCGGCATTGGTCAGCCTGGGCTCAATCTGCACACCCCACATCCGCAACCGTTTCTTCGCTACTGTTGTTGTTGCTGTTGCTCCTGCTGTTGCTGCTGCGGTGGAACTTTCCTTTTCCTTTTTCTCCTCCCCAAACTCCATCCCCAACCCCAATACATTGTTGCTCCTATCCTCCACAAAGGTCTGGGTGAAGGCAACAAACTCTATGGAGAAGAACCCGACCCCGTTCTTCTCCCTGAGCACCTCGGCAACCGCCGTCGCGGCCTGCTCCAGCGCCTTCATCGGCACGCTCGTCATCGGGTACAGGCTCCCGATGACGACCCCCTCCGCGTCGGAGATTAGGTCGACCGCGCTGCGTGTCGGCCGAGGGCGGACAAAATATCAGGGCGAGGTTGGGGAGCGTTTTTAACGATCGACATGAGCAAAACGAGTGAAGGCGAGTCAAAACAAAAAGAATTGGGTGGAATAATGTTAGCTTAATTTTGTAGTGGACACTCCTCTCTCCCTCCGTCTCTCCCTCCGTCTCTCCCTCGACGACGACACTCCTCGCCTACCGGAAGCGAGACCGGGACGGGACCGCGATCCCCCTGTTGATGTATGTTGATGTTGATTCATCGCTCCATTCTCGCTCGCTCTCGCAGCATTTCATTTCGCTTCGCTCCCATCGCTCGCTCCCATCGCTCACATCGCTCACATCGCTCCCATCGCTCACATCGCTCACATCGCTCACATCGCTCACCTGTTGACGATGATTGTCGCTCGGCCCTCTTGCCTGGGCCTGATTTCCACATTAACGCACGGCCTCCCGACGACCTCCTCCCCCTCGGTCCCCGGCTGCGCCTCAATGACCCCCCCCACCCTCAAGAACCTCCTCAGGAACTCCGGGAAGCCGCCGCCGAAAACTTCCCCCCCCCCGGCGG
>Ga0302116_1001221_pt1 | contig 15543 bp, 10 predicted proteins | sample AG5_SCM_MG_FD_203124 | JGI IMG/M metagenome (GOLD analysis project Ga0302116, IMG submission 203124) | Marine microbial communities from Western Arctic Ocean, Canada - AG5_SCM | ecosystem: Environmental > Aquatic > Marine > Oceanic | place: Canada: Western Arctic Ocean | collected 2017-10-01 | reverse complement strand
AGCCCAGCCTGAACCCCCCCCCGGAAATCGCCCCCCCGCTGACTCCCTTGTACGTAACCACACCACCGTTGGTCGCGCTGCTCGCAATCCCTGCGTCCGATCCGGCCTCTACGTATAACCCAGCGGCCGAAAGAAAATCATTCCTGGCGTTGACGAAGGTGACCCTCCATTCGTGTCCGTTCACCCCGTTCCCGCCATCCCCCTCGGCGTTTCCATTCACCGCCACCTTCGCCCCCGCGTCGTTCCCATCGCTGTTGACCTGTCCCGCACCGGCTCCGTCCTTGCTAACTTCCACAAAAACCCCATTTCCATTTTCACCCCCAATACAGCTAAGCGCGTTGAGCAAACTTTCGACACTTTCACCAGTTCCGTGCCCTCCAACAACACTCAAATGGTTTTCGAAGCTCGCCTTACCCAGCGAATTGTCGTGAACATTGCCCGTCACGCAGCTCACGCCACCAACCACCAAGCCCAAATTAAAAGTCCCCGACAGCGTCCCTCCCCCGGCGTCGGCAGAACTTTTCACGACCCAAACCGGCCAAGTTTCCTCGAAAAGCGAGGTGCTAACAGTCTGAACTTCCAGCTCGCCCACGTCGGTTCCGCTCACGGCTACGGACAAGAACCCCCCGGGAGTGGCGCTCACGTCGTCGTCGCCCACAACCACCAACATTTTCCGGCTCGCAAAGCTGAATTTCCCATCTTCGTCCATCGTGTGCTGATCCTCTGATAGCAAGATCGTCGGGGGGGTATTGCTACCTGTCATCGAAACAACAATGTTATCTCCCCCCTCTCCCCCGTGCATATCCACGGCACGAACTACAATTTGGGCGCTGCGCCGAGCGAAGCGAGATTGTGCGCATTTTTAATGGATCAGGGATATAATGTTAGTTTAGTAGTGGCTCGGTCCCAATTTTTGTCTTCCTTAACCCCCCCCCAGCTCCGTTCGCTCACCTCCCGCTCTGGCTGTTGCTCTTGAACAGAATTCGATTCAGCGCTTTGTTGCAATCAATGCTCGTCGCCCTGAACCTCACTGCCGTCCATGCCCCACCTTCCCCCCCCCCTCCCTCCACCCAATCGACGTCAAGGTTTGCGCCGTCCAGCAAGCTAATAGTTCCTCCATCGGCCGGAACCACGGCCAAACTAACATCAACCACATCTACCCCATGCACCTCGTCAACGTCAACAATTTTCATCCCGCTGCTCATCACCTCTAGCATTTCACCATCGTCATTGTCAACAACGACAGTTGCCGGAACTGTTATCCTAGGCGGGTCATTCACACCCGAAATCACAACGGCAATTTCCACTGCGCCGAGCGAGTGGGTTAGTTTAGTTGTGACCAACTCGCTTCGCTCGCTGCTCCGCTCGCTGCTCCGCTCGCTCACCTGCCGTTTTCAGCCCATCTTCATTTTCGACCTCAACAACAATCACGTCACCCCCTTCACAGTCCTCGCAGCCCTTGAACACTAACCCATCAATGACCTTCTGAACGACATCAATCCCGCCCCGAACGGAAAATGCGTTACCATGTCCATCCGCGACGACGTACCCCCCCGGGACGGGAGAGCTTAAACTGATGCTTCCCAATTGCAGCGTCCGAACCGTGACGGTGAATGTCGGGATCACCCCCACCCCCACCCACTCTGAGTCCACCGAGCTTACGCTAAAAAATCCAAGCAGCGACAACGGCGTGTCCTCGTCCACGATAAGTTCAGAAACCCCAGCAACAACGATAACAGTCGGAGCATCAGCAACACTGCTGACATTTACGCTGACTGTTCTAATCGTGCTCAAACCCTCCCCGTCCGTAACTTTCAGCTCCAACCCTTTGTGACTATAGCCATTATAGTCCCTGCTTGGCACAAACTTAACCGACTCCAAGGCGCTGTTCAAGTCAATTTTCGTTCCGGAAATTGTCAAGGAATTTGCACCCAGGCTCACAATCGCAACGTCGTGCGTTTTCGCCACTTCAGGTTCCAGCAGGAACCCGCCGATGTTCCCATCGACCAGCTCCATGCTCAGCGTGATGGCCTCTTCGCTCTCGGCGTCAACATCCTCAACGGAGAAAAAATCTCCCATTGAAACACTGACATCCTCGACCGTTTCAACCCCGTCGCGCGCGGCAACAACAACTGGCGCGTCGTTGACACCAATAACGTCAAACCTGGCCGTTTTCACGATTTCTCCGTCGTCGATGTCGTCCCGAACGGTGAATTCAACCATGTTGTTTTCTCCGAAGTAGTTGTCCTCGCAACGCAGTGTCACGGCGCCAACGCCGTTGTTCACCGAGGAAACGCTGCCAACTAGCTCCAGGCCGGCGCCTCCGGGCAGGTTGGTTGCGCGAAGGCCGCCGAGCTGTGAGACCGAGTTTGGCAGGACTAGGGAGCAGGAGGGGTTGGAGACCGATACGGTCAAGTGGACGAATCCTGAAATTAAATGAGTGTGAGTGTGATTGTGACCCATGCATGCTGTGCACTCAGTTTGGAACTCACCTCCACTCCCTCCCTCCTCGTGAGCATCCGGATCAACAACGTACACATTCAAAGCGTTTTGCAAAGTTGTTTCCCCGTCCTCGACCATTTCGAAATTCCCCACTGGTAAAATTACGCTCGGACCGTCGTTCACGCTGCTGACGACAATGTTCAATCTTCCCACCTCGCCCCCATCCCCGCAGCTCCCGCTAACTACTTCCAAGCCGTTGAAGTTCTTCTTTGGCGTGTAGCTAACCTTGCTGGTCAAAAACTCCCCCAGCCCACTTGTTGTGCCCGTCAAAACCCACACCTCGTCCGTCCCCCCAACCACCTCAACCCCCCCATTCTCCTCCACCTCCTCAAACACCATCCTCCCTCCGTTCATTCCCAAGCTCAGCAGACAAACGATCTTCTCGTCCACCGCCACGTCCCTCGCCTTTACGCTAACGCTCACAAAGTCCGCCAGTCTCGCGACAGAATCCTCAACAATTTCAACCCTCGATTTACTAAAGGTCAAGCTCGGCGGATTGTAAATTTCCTTCACAGTGACGTCCACCTCGAGTGTATCACTCAGCACCCCGCCAATGCCGTTGTTCCCCTCGTCGCTGGCCGTGACTACAATGCGTCCCGCCCCGCTGAAATTGTCGGTCGGGCGGAAGTTCAAGTACCCGTTCATCAGCGCGCTGTTGAGCGCGCCTGCGCTTCCTCTCATCACAACGATCGAGGCATCATCAACCTTGGCCACGCTAACCCCGGACCAGTATTTTCCATTGGTACTTATCGTCCCCTCTTCGGAGCCGCACGACACCGTCACGGTCATGAAAGCACCCTCGATCTCGGAGCTGTCGGCATCGAACAAGCCAATGTTCGTAATGGGGAGAGGAACACTTTCTTCCGTTGTCAACGACATTGTGGCCAAACCTGCGCTCGTGGTCAACTCAGGAGCGTCGTTCACCGCCAAAACGTGAACGTCTATACTACTCACAACTCCCCCCAACCCTAGCGAGATCACATCGTAGCCGTTGAAATCCTCTCTCGGCGTGTAAATGATCCCCGCACCGTTGGCACTGTTCCCCTTGAGCAGACTGCTCAAAGATCCAGCGCGTCCGTTGAAAATAAGCGTCTTACTGTCCTCTCCGGCAATCACCGTGTACGCCTCATCCTCTTCTCGACCATGCTCACTCCTCCTGAACTCCAGCTTCCCCCCCTTCAAACTTCCAACCTCCAACGTCAACAGCTCTTCGCTCACACTCTCGTCGCTCTGGAGCATGGGATAGAAGAGCAAAAAGCTGTCCTCCTCGATTTCAGCAAATCCACGTGTGATTTCCCCCTCGCTGTCGTCATCGAAAACGCCACCAAGGTTTTGCAACAAAACTTTGGTATCCAACATTTTGGGAGTAATTTTCACCTCAATCTCACCCACGGCAACCAAACTCTCCGCCCCTCCCCCTTCCGCCCAATTCCCGTTGTCGTCCACGCTTATCCTCACAACGTCAACAACATCGAAGTTGCTGGCTTTGTACTCTACCTTGCTCAGCGTTTTCGTCGCCATTGAAATGGTACTCATGAAGCACAAACTCTTTTGCCACCCCACCCCCCACCCCCCCGAGCCGCCACAACCGTGAATCACAACGTAGCCATCTCCCCCAAACACACCCTCCAGGCTGAGACCACCGTTGCTCTCTTCGCCAAGCTCCACCTTGACCGTTACCAAATCGCTGTACCTGACATCGCCCACAGCATTGTTCGCGTCAACGTCGTCAACAACGATAGCTGGCAGAGCTCTGATGTCTCCCCCCTCCATATTCATCTCAGAGGACTCCTCCTCGATCAAGATTGTTGGGGAATCGTTGACTGCCTCCACCTTGTAGAGGAACTTTGTGAGGACGGAGTTGACGTCTTTTCCACTGATGGCGATCGTCATTATGTCAACGCCCGCCCAGTCCTTGGAGGGGGAGTACTGCAAGGTTTTCAGTTTGGAGTTGACATTGTTGAGGAGGTCTGAGAAGCTGAGTTCGCCGCTCCAGCCTTCTCCTTCTCCGTCTCCCGCACTGAGCCGAACGCCCCCATGCTTGCAGCCAACAGCAACATGCAAAATGGTTGCCTTCGCTTCCACCCCTGCTCCAACCCCAACGCTCACAATATTATCACTCCCCTCATCGCTGATCCACACATGATCCTCGAGCAACGCCACTTCCTTCCCGAACCTGCCATCCTTCGGAACCGTAACGGTAATCTCCCCGTTGCTGCTTGAAACCACTCCAACCACGACGTTCCTCGCCACCTCATCCCCGAACTCGTCCGCCACGGTAATTTTCACCGTCACGTCGCCGACAAAATCCTTCGCGCTCACGAACGACAATCCGGTCAGGGCGTAGTTGATGTGTTCGGGTGTGCCCGAGAACTCGATCAATTCGTCTCGCGTCCCGGTCCCTGTTAATAGTTGCGAAAGTTTGGTGCGCTGGGGATTCGAAATTGATACGTATCCACCGCCGACCACCTCAATGGAGGTTGTCAGCAGCCCGTCCCAGCTGCGGCAGCAGGTGTTGTTAGAATTCGGTTTTTTGTGCCTCTCCCCCCAACTTCTCTTCTCACCTCTCCCCCACATCCACGTCAACAACCGTTATTCCATTGAGCAAAGTTTCAACGTTGCTGTTGGCCAGAATCGCCGAAGGAGCCAAAATCGTCGGACCGTCGTTCACAGCAACCACTATGACGTTTATGTATTCAATGTTGACCCCTCCACTGTTGTCAGCAGCCGTAACTGTGAGCTGCTCGTTTCCGTTGTAGTTAGCCCCCGGGCTGTAGCTCGCCTTGCTGAGCAAATCGTTCAGCACCCCGATCTCTCCTCTGACACTCACACTACTGGTCGATGCCGCGCCACCAGTGATGCTGAGTAAATTCAAATCCAAATTCAAATCCATCCACTCTTCGTCGAACCTAACAATCCCGCGCAGGCAGCCCAGCGACAACGTCAAAATTGTGTCGTCAACGTCCTCAACGCTAATCACGCCGCTCAAACTCAAGGACTCGTCCTCGAAGATTCGAACAGCCGTTACCGGAGTCGCGATTGTCGGAAAATCGTTTGCCGGGTTGGTGTAGATTTTAATCGTTTTCGACGCAGAATTGGTCCCATCGTCCAGGCTGATGACCAAACTGTCAGCTGTTGGGGCAACCTGGCCAGACACAGCCTGTGTTACCCCAGTCACTGTCGCGACTGCGCCGGTCCCCGTCAACAATGTGGATTCTTCGTTGATACTCATTATCTGCCCTACATCTCCAACGAAGTTGCTGAAAGTTATCAAATATTCGCTCGTCTGGGACCTGTGGTTGAGCATGGATCGGCTGGCACTCACGCCTCCGACAACACCACTTCCCAGCTTGTTGGCTATCAGAGAGGCCAAAGTTGCCGCACCCATATCCTCGCCCACGGTAAAGGCGAAACTCTTAACGTCACTCGCACCAATCCCAGCGAGGTCAATTCCGCATATGCCCCCCACAACGCTCACCCCGGTAGACTCAGTTTCCACCTCCACCACTCCTCCACTCGACAGGTTGTTGTCGCTGACTATGATTGTGGGAAAATGTTCAAACGAGTTTTCAAACTCGACTTCAAATACGCTTCCACCCGTCGCAACATTCTCACTCCTCCGGTTCACGACCGCCACGAGGTGGTCATACTCGAAATTGTAACTAGCCACCGTATCGGCGTTGCCTGCTATGAAACTGTCAATGCTAGTCTGGGTGGTCGCAACGCACGCGTTGATCAAACTGTTGAGCTCTGCGCCGAGAGAAGAAGGTGCGAGGCACATTTTTAATGAAAAGACGAACGAGACGAGCGAGCCAAACGAATTGGGTGGGTTAGCTTTGTAGTAAATGTAGTAAATGTAGCTGTCTGTGGCGATTTCGCGCACTTCATCGCGAGTATGTTCGTCTTCCAAAAGGCTCGCTCGCTTCACTCGCTCACCTGTTTCCAACGCGACCGCGGTGTTTCCGTCAAAAACAATCTGGCTGCTGGTTTCCATCGTTCCGCCCGCCACCAAGCTGCCCGACCCAGTCAAGCCCACGAAGTTTACCGAGTTTCTCCCCCCGAACCCTCCGCAATCAATTTGAACTGTGAAATCCCCCGAAATGGTGCCGCTACGCCGAGCGAAGCGAGGCGCATTTTCAACGAGACACGAGACACGAGTGCAGCGAGCGAGAAAAAATAGTTGGGGGGGTTAGCCATTACATTACGTCTGTATCCATTTCGCGGGATTCATCACGAGTATTCTCCGCTCGCTCACCTTTTGCTATTGCCAACAATCACGGTTTGCACCTCCTTCGGCGCAGGTGCGTCAATTTTCAGACTCATCACCTTGTTGAAGTTAGTCGCGCTGTTCCAGTCAGCTTTCGGCAAGTAGTTGACCGTCTCTATGGCGCTCTGCAGCGCGCTCAAGGTTCCGCTAACGCTCAGCGAACTGTGGGCATATGGCGTCGTGCTCATCCCCTCTCCAAAGACCAAACCCGCATCACTCGCCAGCGCCAGAGTCCCCTCGCTCACGCTCACAATCATGGTGAGCTGGTCATTCTGGAAAGCGTCTGTAACAACGTTGTCGACGTCATTTATGGCAATGTTGGTGATCTCCAAGTTGTTGTCCTCGACAGCAAACATTATGTCGGACGTGGTGGAAATCGTCGGGGCGTCGCTCACGCTCAAAACGTTTACCCGGAAAGTGCTGGTGCTGGCACCCACAATTAGCGTTACCTCGTCGAACCCGTTGCTCGTCGAGTGCCAGTTCAATGGCGCGTTGTAAACGAGCTTGTTCATGGCGTTGTTAATCGCGGCTAACGAGCCCGAACCTGCGCCGAGTGAAGTGAAGTGAAGTGAGACATACGTGAATTTGTACGTACAAGTGGGTGTGGGTGGCTGTAGCCTCGCTCGCTCGCTCACCTTGCATTTTATTTTTGACCGAGGTGAGCTTGATGCCATAGTAGTCGTCATTACTGTTGGACTTCGTGCAATAATCGCACGCCGACCAATTCGGGGCGACGCAGGTGGTGACCTGGGTGGTGGTGGACAGCTCAGAATTGCACCAATCGAACAAATCTGAATTGTTTTCGTCCCCATCGAGTACACTATCGCACAAATCAACCACCACAGTGTTCGCAATAGAACTGATGGGCGTGGTTGCACTTGTGCAGGTTCTCTCGCACGTCACCCCGTCTTCGCAAATACTTTTCAGGGAAGTGGGGCCGTCAACATGTTGGGTGTTGATTGTCATCTCGGTCAAACCGCTTTCGTCGTTCAAGGAAATGCTCCAGACGCTCCCATAGCTCGCGACCTTGTTCGCGGTCTTGCTAACTACGGTTGCTTTTGACCCAAATTGCATTTTGTTGATCTCAACCTGCAGTGCAGTAACGCCAACATCGTAAGAAATCGCACCACTAGTCTGCACCACACCACCTTGTGCCAAACTAATTGTAAAGTTGCCAAAAACAGGTGCGGTCCCGTTAACAATCTCGCTGATTGAAACGTCGCTGACCAAACCATACCCCCCAACAGCCTCGATCAGAGGTCGGTCGCCGGCGAAACCATTTCCGTTCTTGAACGTAACCCGCCACCGCTTCTCGTTGCCATCAACCGTTTTGCTAACTTTCACGCTGCCAACAGAACTCAAACTCTCTAACATTGTTTCAACCTCTCCCGCGCTCGCATCGAAATTGATCCCGCCCGTCACCTCCCCTCCGAACTCAAGGTGAAATTCACCCAAGACTGCCGACGTGACCACCTCTTGGATCTCGTTCACAAACTCGCTGCTGCCCTTTACCCACTCGCTAATGGTGATATTGGTGGTCATCAACGACCCGTCGCTGTTCGTCACCTGCACGTCGAAGGCGTCCCCCATAACGTTGTCGTCAGCTGGTTCGAAAGTAAACCTGGTTCTCCTGTGAATTTCGTAGAACTCGCTGAGCGTCTTGTACGTGCCGTTGAAGTGCGCCCTCTCGCTCACGGTTAAATCGTCCACCTTCCATTGCTCGTAGTCCAAGGCGGGCGAGGGGCAAATTTGCATGTTGCCGCTGCTCCGAGCGAAGAAGGTGCGAAGTAAAATTGAGTGGAATAATGATAGTTTAGTTTAGTTTCGTATAGTAGTGGCTCGTATATATTTCTCGTCATCATCAAGGCTCGCTCGCTTCGCTCGTTCACCTGCTTCCGACGACCGTCACGTTCCCCACGCTGCTCATGGCCTCCAGCTTCTCCTCTAGCGTGCTACCGTCGTTCTTGCACGGCGAAGGACTGTCCGGGTCGTTTATCAGACAGTCTGGCAATAGCGAAGGCGACAAGTAGTCGTCAATGCTGATCGTGGCGGACGTGACCCCGTTAAAGCTCACTGTGAAAGTTGTCGCTGGGGTTCCAGGATGGGTGGTTGGTCTGCCACAGACCAACTCCTGGACTTCTCCAATCACGCTCGGCAGATTGGCAAAGCTCGTAATTTTGTAGTTGACCGATGTCGACTCGGTCGATTGAGAGTCAAAGAAGAAGTTGTTGTTGGATGAAGAAACTGAGACTGCCGCTGAGTTGCCAGTAAGCTGCCTAGAGGAGATAAACAGGCGAGGGTAAGGTCCGCTCCCCTCCTCGTCCAAGTGGGAGAACGTGACGGCGTAGCTGTAGCCAGCTCCACTGCTGGACTTGACAACGCTAACTCCAAAATTTGAGTTAATTTCGGGAATGGTGTTGAGCAGCTCGTCCATTTTCAGTGCTGTGGAGTGCACGTTGAGGTTAATCGAGCTGCTGCAAGCAACTCCGCCCAAGTTGCACCTGAGTTCGAAGGTTCCGCCCAACGGGGCTTCCCCGTTGGTCACCGTGTTAACAAACACTTCCCCCCCACCACTCAGCGTATCGCCGTTATCGTTCAGGAGCACTTTCAACGCAGGCAGATCCCCCGGGTTGCTTTTGCTGTTGAAGGTGATCGTATATGAATCTGTGTTCTCGTTGAACAAGCTGTTGGACTTCGTGACGCCGCTAATGCCAGTAATAGAGTCAAGTTTTTCGAGCTCCTGCTTCAGGCCGAATGCCGAGATACCAACTGGGATGGATGCGGTTGTTTCAACCTCTTGGTGCAGCAGGCCGCCGTACGAAAGCTTGAAGGACCCGTCCATGCTCTCGCTGCCGTTAGTTTCTGTGCCAACAACAACTTGCACCCCCCCAACAAACCCATCGTTGAAAGCAGCACACTCGCTGCACCCGTTTCCACTCCACTTGACACCCATGGCGTCGCGGTTGCCGCTTTCCTGCAGGAATGTAATTTCCCAGATTGTTCGGAACTTCGTTGTCTCGAAGTTGTTGTTGCTCTCAACTAAGCTGACTGCTATTTTGGACTGTTCCAAGCTCGGTAGCCACTCGACCTTGGACTTGAGCGTTACTCCATCTGCATCGTAGTCGATTAGCGCGCAGGTGAACTCTCCAATTACCAGCTGAAACTGGCCTGCTGAGATGGACGAGTCGCTGTATAGTGTGACTCGCTGCACCTCGCTTATCGTCGACCCCTTGACAATTTCCGTCACCGACATGTCGCCGGACGACCCGCCATCCACGGTGAGCAACGGCAAGTCGCCGTCGTTGCTCAAGAAAGTGACCTTAAATTTGTAGTCATCGCCAACCACGCCAATCTCGTCGCTGACGGACACTTTGCCAACGTTCTCCATCTGCTCGAGGGCAAATTTCAGGTCGCTGCGCCGAGCGAAGAAGGTGCGACACGAATTGAGTGGGTTAGTTTAGTTAAGTTAAGTTAAGTTAAGTTTAGTTAAGATTAGTTTTGTCTGATGTTGCAGTCTGCAGCCAAATCGCGAGATCCATCGCGAGTATTCTCGTCTTTATCAAGGCTCGCTCGCTTCGCTCGCTCACCTTGCGATCGCCTCCTTGCTGGAGTCGACCACGTTCAAAACCATGGTCGTGGTGACGGAGTTGTGGTTGAACGAAAATGTGACGTCGGAAGCCGTCTTGTCAATGGTGAGCTGCTGCACTTCGTACCTGAACGGAACGTGCGTGTGAACTACCTGGATCTCCGAGGAGGGGAGGGTGACGAGGGCGGTGGTGGAGGAGGTGGTGATAGTCTGAACGCTCACGCTGTCGTCGGATAGATTTATGTTTTCTTCGGTGTGTAGGGACATTTTTCCGAACTTGGAATAAATGGAAAAATTTATGATGTCGTTGGGCAGCGAGTCCGGGGAAGAAATTTGGAAGGCGTCTATGGGAATGTCTTCGTCTTCGTTTCCGGTGTAAACAATGTTATTGGGGTGGGGGTGGTTGGCTGTGATGGTTGGGGGCGTGACTGTGATTGCCGAGCGAAAATAAAATGCATTGCATTGTTAGTTGCTGTCTTCACCTTCACCAGGGTTAAACCCGTCCGTTCGCTCACCTGTCGGCGTTACCATCACTGGTAACTTCTTGCTCGTCTTGTGGGTATTGTCGTCAACAATGAGCAAAATGCTATCGCCAACTCCATCATAGTTGACGGGTGGGGTGTAGGTCAGGGTGGACAGCAGTCTAGTCAAGCTGAGTGAGTTACCACTGAACTGGAGAACCTTGTTGGAGGAGGTGGGTTTCTGTACCACGCCGTTGGAATTGACGGTGAAGCTGTCGATCGCAACGCTCCCCAATTTTGCAAGCACAGTGACAGTAATTTGCGAATCGGCGAATCCTGAGCGAGCAAAAAATAAAAGTAGATGAGTTGAGTTTTGGTTGTTTTTCAGTGGTGGAGGAAAACCACATGGTGTTGCTGGCTCGCTTTGCTCTCGCTCACCTGCGCTCGCTTGGTTGTCGTTAACGCTGATCCCAGTGACCGGAGCGTTGTTCGTGCCCCCGCCAACTGTCAATTGCGCCGGACATCCAAAGGTCGGAGGCGAGTTGACGGCCTCGACCAAAATTCTGTACTTGGCCGAGACGAAGTTGAAAACGCTGTCGTACACGGAAATCGACAGCTGGTTCTCAGAGTGGTGCATGCTTGACTGGTCGGAGGATGGAATGTACCGGATTTGCTGAAGGGATGCGGTGGCATCAGAAGGGGTTGCTTCAAAGCTGATGCTGCTCCCAATCATGTTGCTGTTTCCGACGAATTTCAAGTTGCTGCGCCGAGCGAAGAAGGTGCGAAGTAAATGGAGAGGTTAGTTAAGTTAAAATAAGTTAGTGGCTCGTACTCTCGTCTTCCTCAAGGTAAGCGAGGACTGAGTGAGACTCACCTACTCGATCCAAGCTCAATCGCCCCGGACGATACGGAGATGGAGATCGACAACGATTTGTCTGGCTCGTCGTCGTTTATGACGATGGGCGGGAGAATCGTGGAAGAGCTGTTTTGGAATGTTTGGAAGCTATTGTGAGACAACCCGGAGGAAACAATTGAGGGGGTGTCGTTGACGGAATAGACGGTGATGGAGATCGGTGCGGTGGCTGAAAGTACCCCGCCGGAGCCGCAGTTCCCTTCGTCGATAATTGAGACGGTGAGGGTGTCGGTCCCCACAAACTCGTTGAAAGATTGGTAGGTCAGCGAGCTTAGGGCCTCGTTAATGTTCGAGAGGGTGCCACGAACCGTGATGGGGGCGGTGGTGCCAGTGCTACTGAACGCGAGGTCGGAGCTGCGCATTGGTGGGTTAGTTTAGTGTTAGTCGAGGCGAGCTAAAAACAAACAAACATTCTCGCTCACTCGCTCGCTCACTCAATTACTCACTCACCTTGAAACAAACTGCAACCCTGCAATCGTAGCCTTGTTCAAGAAAAGCTTGGAACCAGTGACGTCCCCAAGCTCCACTGTCAACGTCATGATGTTCCCGCTTCCTCCCACGCACACCATGTCGCTGGAATCGACGTCAATAATTGTGATCCTGGATTCCAGCTGCGCCCCGATTAAGTGTTAGTTTAATTTTTGGCTCGCTCCGCTCCGTTCCGTTCCGTTCCGCTCGCTCACCTTGATTTTTTGATTTTGGGCAACTTGACCAAAAAAAGCCTCGTCGAAAACAACCTCCGGGGGGTCGTTGACGCCCATTATGTTCATGTTAAAGGCCTGCGTCTTATTAGTGTCGATGCTCGTTTTGTCGTAGATGTCGAAGATGAGTGTCTCGACGCCGTAGAAGTTGGCCTGGGGGTGGAGGGAAATGGCATTGCTGGCAAAAGCACTGCTAATGTCTGCGCATTCCCCAAAATGAAGTGAATGGAAAAATGTTAGTTTTGAATTTGAGTCCCCCCTGCTTTATTAAAAACGATTCGCCCACTCACCTGCCGGAAGTCCACGGAGGGTCAACGAGGTGGGACCACCGACAATCAGCTGAGGGGCCGAAGGCGTCAAAATAAGGTTTTCGGTCGAGGCGTCGTTTTCGTCAATGACGAAATAGGTCCGGGACGATTTAATCTTCAAGTTAACCGCAACGTTATTGTGGGAGGTGGGGTCGGTACTAACCAGGCTCAGCCTGGCCAAGGATATGGGCGCGTCCTCCTCGCTCTGCTCGAGGCTGTTCCCAGTAAGTTCGCTGGCGACATACAATGTCGGAACTATGCTCGCAGAGGCACTGGTGATGGCGATTGGTATTGTTTCCCTCGCCGAACCATTGTTTTCGTCGTCAACGGCGAAGGTAAGTTCCGCGCTGTCGCCGGGAGCAGCCCCGCCCTCCGGGGTGTACTTCAGCGAGTGAAGAAGCAACCTGTTCAGACTCTCAATCGTCCCTCTCACAACGAACTTCTCCGAAAGTTTGGAGCTGTCGTAGTTGGCCGGCGCGACGACGTGAACGCCGACTCTCCCTCCGTGGAGTCTCAACCCCCCCGCGTCAACTTGAATTGTGGCCGTCAGCAATTCTTCGTTCGCGTCAACGTCCTCGATTTGAATTGAACTGATTGGTGTTTCTGCATTGCGCCGAGCGAAGCGAGATTGTGCGCGTTATTATAATGACTATGTGAGAAATGAAAAAAAAATAACGACAAAATCTCAATCCTCCAGTCTAACTCACACTCCCACTCACCTCCAGTCGTAACATCCACCCCCCCCTCCCCCCCCCTCAACCTCGGCGGATCATTAACCGCCCTCACATAAACAGCGAGCCTCTCAACTGTCCCCTCGTCGCCACTAGAAACCGAATCCATTGCAACAATCGTAATAACGTCCCGCCTACTCGACTCCATCGTATTGAAATCCCCCGGGGGGGTGTACGTCAGCGAGTCCCTTAGCGCCTCGTTCAACGAGGCGACCGGACCGGAAAGTGTGAACGAGTCCTGGGAGGCCGAGGGGGTGTAGACGACGGGTCCGTCGGGTGCTGTTGGTGGCGGGGGTACAAGGGAAATTTTGCCCCCCGGGACGTCAGTAGATACTCTCACGAATAAGTGTTCAGTGTCAACGTCCGAAAGTGTCACGCCAGTAATGAGAAGACTGACGTCCTCGTCGGTCACGACCTCGTTGTTGGTGTAGCCATCGAAGGCAATGACAGGCACGTCATTGACAGGGCTTACAACGATGTCGAGTTGGAGCCTCTCCCCGGGGGGTGAATCGTCATTTTCTTCATTTTCGTCTGTCTCGGTCTGGGCCTCGGCGCCGAAAACTGATGCAGAAAAGAACACGGCCGCCTCCCCAAAGAAATTTTCCTTCGGAACGAACACCACCCCAGCCCCGAGCGCCTCGTTAAGATCCCAAACTGTCCCCGCAACATACAAGGACTGGTCCCGCTCGGTCGAGAGGAGCCCCTTGTAGCTCGCAAGGTGCACAGTTCCAGAGGCTGAATCTATATCTATTTTGACCTCGAACACCGTCGTCTCGGCATAGTTGGACGCCCCCGCCCCCACAACCCTTATCGTTCCGACCGTCAGGGCCCTGTCCTCGGTCGTTCGGAGCGTCATGACGTTATCCTCCACCTCGACTGTCACCGCATTTCCGGCTCCTTCGCCGCTGCCGCTGCCACTGCCGCTGCCGAGGCCGCTGCCGCTGCCGCTCCCAACGTCGATAATGGTACTCCCACTCCCCCTCATAATCTCCCCCGCCCTCTCCTCCCCCTCGACACTAACCGTAAGGAAATCGTGCCCGTTCCTAGTAGTGGTGAAGGTCTTTGCAGGCCCGTACAGAATCCTAGGAAGAACGTCATTCGCGCCAGCGAGCGTAGCTCTAAAAGTGATCGTCGAGGCTACCAATCCACCGGATGATCCACCGGATGATCCACCGGATGATTCCAAAAGGTAGGCCACGCTCGTCGGATCAAGCAGCGTCTCAACGGCAGGCGCAACGACCTCGCCGTACCTCGCCTCGATCTTCACAGTAACCCTGTCCCCGGGCTTGAGGACCGTGCTCTCAATCCTCATCCTCATCTTCTCTGCGCCGAAGACCGACGAAGGGGGGGAATTCGCCGGAACGGATAGGGAAGCTGGCATGGATATCGTCGGGGAGTGGGGGGAGGGGAGGACGAGGATTGGGAGGAGGTGAAGCGAGGAGGTGCAGCTTGAAGCAGAAGTTTCAGTTGAAGTAGAAGTTTCGGAGGAAACCGTCACCGTAACCTCATCCGTACTCTCCCCATTCGGACTCGGGAGGTAGTACAGGTCGTTAAGCGTCTTCTGCAGACTCCCAAGGTAGCCTGACACGGCGAATGTGCCTGCGAATGTGACCCCCTCCTCGAACTTGTCCTCGAACTTGCCCTCGAACTTGCCCTCGAACTTGACCAGGAACGAGCTCCTCGACCTCGAGAGACTGAACCTCGACCCGGCGTTACTCGCCTCGACGGTGACGGTGTATCGCGATCCGCCGCCGCTGGACTTTGGACCGCCAAACGAGGAGGAGGAGGAGGAGGAGGAGGAGGAGGAGGAGGAGGAGGACGAGGAGGAGGAGGAGGAGGAGGAGGAGGAGGAGGAGGAGGCGCCCGAGAGCTGGAGCCACGGTCCCAGACCAATTACCGACGTCTCCAGAGCTACTACGCTCTTTGCTACTGCGCTCTTTGCTTCTATGTTCTCTAATCCTCCCTCTCCTTCTCCCTCTCCCTCTCCCACCACCTCCACATTCAAAGCTAGGGTCGGATTAAAAATAAGTGGTGTCGGACAAACTCCCCCCCCCTCCCCCTCCCTAACGAATAT
>Ga0302116_1001219_pt1 | contig 15554 bp, 25 predicted proteins | sample AG5_SCM_MG_FD_203124 | JGI IMG/M metagenome (GOLD analysis project Ga0302116, IMG submission 203124) | Marine microbial communities from Western Arctic Ocean, Canada - AG5_SCM | ecosystem: Environmental > Aquatic > Marine > Oceanic | place: Canada: Western Arctic Ocean | collected 2017-10-01 | reverse complement strand
GACCTTTCTTAGCTTAAAATTTCATAAGCAATAGCAAGTGGAGGAGGAAGGTGAGGGAGGGGAGGGAAATTATGCCATTATAATGGTATGGCATAAGATTAAAGATTTTCAAGTGTCTTGTCACACCTATGTGCACTTGTTTGGGTGCTTGCACTTGCGCGTGATTCAAATTTTTTGTTTTTTCATTTTTCAAGTTTTTTTCTTTTTGTCTTCTACTTGCAAGTTGTAAACAAGGTGACAAGCACCACCAAATCACACGAAAATGCCACCAAAACGAGGTTCCGTTTTCAATTCCGGCTCTAAAGTAGATAGACGACTGGAACTAAAGAAGATCTTCTCAATCATCGACTTGGATAAATCGGGGACTATATCTTTGACAGAGCTCACCTCTGTCCTCACAGCCAACCCCAATTTAAAGCAATTCTTCGAGCACAGGAATGCCAGCGGTTCCGCCTTCGACCCTTCCTCGATTTTTGACTCCATTGACAGCAATCATGATGGTTCAATTTCTTGGGATGAGTTCCAGGTGAGTGAGAGCTAATAACTCGTGATGAAGCCAATGCTACTTCTAACACGGCGCAGGCCCACGTGACTTCTCTGGAGTTGGTTCCCGACAATGTCGTAACTTCCAAAGACGTGGACACCTTTTTTGCGCACGACGGCACCAGTTCGCCCCTCGAAAGCGATCATGAGCAAAAGATCGCCCTCGAATTAAACATAAGTGGTGACTCAGATTCCACAATAGTAAACTCCTCAATCCTCCTTCCGACTGACGCGCGAGTGCACCTCGAGCCTCACAACAAGCTAGTTCTATCCCCGTCCACCGACATCCTATCCACCGCCGAATCCCACTGCAAAAAAAGAAGTCTGTCAAAATATGACCCAATACTAATTTCGGCTGTTGCGGCTGAGATTGGAAACGGTGTCGAGGAGGCGTGTGGAGTATCCGCGACCAGCATAAACGACCAGTTTGAGGAGGTTTGGCGAGAGATTGAGCTGACGGCGAAGGAAGTGAGTGATTTGGAGCGGCATTTGATCGACCGCGACAAGGCGGCGGCTGATGCCACGGGAGAGGGGGGGAAGGGAAAGAGAAAGGCAAAGGGGGAGGAAACTATGGACGAGCAAGAACTGAACAGAGTGAAGGAGTTCTTAAGCAAATTCAAAAAAACCAAGGGCTTAAAAACAATATCGGAGAAGCTTCTCCAGTTCGAACTGGAGAAGCTGCTGGGCCAGAAAAAGACCATGCAAGACCAGATTAAGGCGCAGAAGAAGTTGGAAAACAACGACGAAGATGACGATGATGACGAAAATGGAGATAAAGAAATCAACGAAAACGAAGACAACACTTTCAACAAGGTCGATGCTGATGGAGACGGAAAAATAGACCGCGGAGAGTGGCGAGATTGGGCCGACGAACAAATAAAAATTATGACCTTCCACAATGAAGAGCGGGCAACCATAATCCAGGAGAACCGGCGACTCAGGATGGCGCTCACAAGAACATCCGACGGGCAAAAGGAGGAGTTGTTGAGGGAGAACGATGCGATAATGAGCTCCTTGAGCGCAAAACTTGCGCTTGCCCAGCTGCAAAACAGCAATTTGCTGGCTGAACTTCACGCTGTGGAGAGGCTCAAGTTTTCTCACTAAAAAGAATGATTTGGTCTTACTCTGAATCTCTAATCTATTCACTATGAAACCTACAAAACCCTCATCGAGATCCGCCACCCCCCCAAAACCCCCACCACCCCCCCTTTTTTCGCTCTTTAATGTGCTTCCCCGCCACAAACCCACCCTTCTCCTTCTCCCCCTCACTATCCTGAAATCCACCCCTCGTTCGATCCTCCCCCTCCTTCCCAAATCCAAGTTCCTCGAGCTCTTGCCGAGCCATAAGTCCCTCGTTCATGCGACAGTGTAGGTACGACTTTGACTCAGAAACACAGAGGTTGTGCTCGTTGTTGTGCTTGCGGAGGCACTGGAGGTACACCTTCATAATTGTTTTGCATTCAGCATTGTGATCAAGAGGAAAAACGCCAAGTAGAGGTGGCAAAATCTGCTGTTTATACGTTGAAGTACTGCCGAAACCCATACGTTATGTGGGATAAGAAGGGGAGGAAGAACCGATGTTTAATTTTATATTTCTGATTGCTATTTAAATTTAGAAACATGTGCGAGAACTGCATGAATATGGGTGGCCCCCACGACAACATGCACGGTTTTGGACTATTTGACCCGGTAGTTGCAATGGAGAAGGCCGTAGCCTCTGCAAAACTCACGAACAACAATAACAACAACAATGATAACAATGATGACTCCGACAGTGACGAAGATGCTGAATCTGACGCAGACTCTGATGGAACCTAACAGACCTTGAAACCACCAATTACCAACTTGAACAATATAACAACGCAAAAGCATCCCCCATGCGTTTCCTATACCCATCTCCTCTCCCCCACACCAATCTTTCCTACTCTACGATTCCCAAACGGTCCAAATTCGCGACCCTAGCTTGCGCTGCAACGACATCAGCGTTGGTCCACCAAAAAAACAACAAGATCATTTGTTCGGTGATGCAGTTCATCCTAACGAGTATAACTTTCATGCTGGTCTATCAGGAGTGTCAACACTCGCCAACGCGACTGTCTGATCGGGAGCTGAGGCACACTCACGTTCCTTGCAAGCTCAGCAAATTCGAGGACGGGGGCCATTTTCTGTACTACGAGAATGGGAATGAAAATCAAGACTTCGACTTCTCGGGTGTAAGCCTTCACCACGGCTTCGGTGCGAGCTCATTGAGCTTTCTTCCCTCCCTGCAATTGATTTGCGAAGGGGTGAATGCGCGGTGCGTCTACGCGCCGGATGCAGAGGGTTTCGGATTTGGCAGCCGCAGCCGACGCAGCCGAAGCCGACAACAACAATCCCCTTTCCAAAACCAAAATCAAAACCACAAGCCTGTTATCATTATCGGGCACAGCATGGGGTGCCGGGAAGCGTTGCGAGTTGCCGCCTCCACCACAGGCTCCTCCAAAAAAATCGTGCTGCTCGTCGCTCCGGCCATCATAAAAAAGAAAATTCAGCAAAAAAAAACCCTTCGATTCCCTAGCAGACTGAAATCTCTCATCACGCTGATGCTCTACCCACCGTTCAGGTTGCTCATAAAGAGGATAGTAGCCAGCGAGCGGTTCTGGCGGAGCGGTCTGTCGAAAGCGATGACAGGCGGCGTTGTCTCTGACGACGTAGTTCAACGGTATCGACTGCCGAGCTTGGTTCAAGGATGGGAGAGGGGACTGTTTGATTTCGTCACGAGAAAGGGTAAAGATAGCGGCAACGAAGGAGGGAAGGGAGGGTGGGAATTGCTGTCATCGGTGGCCAGTGAGACTGGAACCAGAGTAATCATCCTTCACGGGAAGGAGGACAGTATCATCAGCGTGAGAAACTCGAAAAAATTAATCGAGGGGAACGACCAAATCGAACTGGTAGAACTGGAGGGCGTGGGTCACGTCCCACACGAGGAGGACGTAAACTTGTTTGTAGATTGTGTGAAAAAAGTATGCAACTAAAGGGAGAATGAAGAATGAAGAGCAAATTTTTTGTCTATAAACACCAAATTTTAATGCAATTCACATTACTTGATACTGTGGTCCGCCACCCCCCTCCGGCACTGTCCAGTCGATGTACTGGTGGGGCATTTTGATGCTGCAGCATTTGCAGTGCACACAGTTCTGGGCGTTGATCTGCAACTTTTGATCCGTCGAGCCCTCCTGCGCGAGCGAAGCGAGGCGTATTTTTAATGAACCAAGAGCAAAACGAATGAAGCGAGTCAAAAAGAATTGTAGTGGAAATATGTTAGTTTAGTAGTGGATGTAGCCATTAGGACTGTAGCCATTTCGCGGGATTCATCGCGAGTATGCTCGTCTTCACCAAGGCTCACTTCGCTCGCTCGCTTCGCTCGCGCACCTCCTGAACGTACTCGTAAACACCCGCGGGGCAGAAGTTCTGCTCCGGTCCGCCGTATGTTTCTATCGAATCTTTCCAAGCCGCCTCCCCCTTGTCGGCCTTGATCCTCAAATGAGCAGGTTGATCGTCGTTGTGATTCGTTCCGCTGCGCTGCAAGTTGGTAAGCAAATCGAACGAGAAGACACCGTCGGGCTTGGGGTATTCTATGGGCTCGAAATTAGCAACCTCGCCGGTCTTGTCTGAATCCTCGGAGGTGTTTGAGAATGTCCACGGCTCCTTTCCACGAAGGACGTGGGCCGCAATTCCGGAGTAAACAAGCCCAGGAACGAACCCGTAGTGGAATGCACCGTGGCAGTTCCGCACCTGTGCCAAGCGAAGCGAGGCGCATTGGGTTAGTTTAGTAGTGGATGTGGGTGACTGTAGCCATTTCGCGGGATTCCTCGCTCGAGTCACAAAATGTGAAACTAAAAAAAAACAAAAAAAAGGCGAATCACTAAATCGACCGTAACTCCAACATATGGAGGTTTTCGACGCTCAAAATTGGACACGGTGGCAGGTTCGGACAGGCGCATCTTTTTGTGCGAGGAGGTTGTTCAGGGACGATAAAAAACACGCCATGTGCACGTCAACGCTTCGCTCACAGCTCGCTTCGCTCACAGCTCGCTCACCTCCTTCAGCTCCTCGTACACCCACGAATCCTCCATATTGGTTTGGTAGGCTGTGACCTCCTGGGGAACTTCAGATTCGTTGATCTCAAAGTTGACTCCCGCAAAGCACTCCTCATCCTTGCTCAACACGTCGAACATCGCCTCAGCCGCGACCATGCCCGATTTTATCGCCGTGTGAGACCCCTTGATCTTCACCGAGTTCAAGAATCCGGCGGAACAGCCAACCAAGGCGCCTCCCGGGAACGTTAGCTTGGGAATGGCGTGGTAGCCGCCTTCATTCAGCACCCTAGCACCGTAGCTGATGCACGACCCGTTTTCCAAGTGCTTGGAAATCTCAGGGTGGTGCTTCCAACGCTGCGCCGAGCGAAGTCAAAAGAATTCAGTGGGTAAGTTTAGTAGTGGCAAATATGCTCGCTTCATCGCTTCGCTCGCTCACTCACCTGAAACTCCTTGTACGGAGACAGGTGAGGATTCTCGTAGTCCAACCCCACAACGAACCCGAGCAGCACCTTGTTGGGCGCTTGGTGGTACAAGAAGCTCCCGCCAAACGTCTTGCTAAGGGGAGAGTCCTGCAAAGGCCATCCAATCGTGTGCTGCACGAATCCCGGCTCGCACTGCGACTCGGGAATCTCCCACACCTCCTTCACCCCAAGGCCGTACGTTTGCGGCTGGGCGTCGTTTGCCTCACGCAAACCGAACTTGTCGATTAGCTCCTCGCTGCAACTTCCCCTGGCGCCCTCGGCGAAAAGAGTCTGCCGCGCTCGTAGCTCCATGCCACGCTCGAAATTGGTGGAGGGGGTGCCGTCCTTTGAAATGCCAACGTCTCGAGTGGCAATTCCCTCAACTGTTTTGTTATCGGCACCGTACAGCACTTCACTCGCCGCAAAGCCAGCAAAAACCTCAACGCCAATCTCCTCAGCCTTTGCCCCCATGTACCGGCACAGCTGACCCAAACTGATGACATAGTTGCCGTCGTTGTGGAGCTGCGAAGGCAGCAGCACGTTCGGAATGGGGGGGGCCGACCCAGTCTCGCTCGTGAGGAATATGAACTTGTCCTCCGTGACCGGTGTGGAAAATATAGACGCACCCTCCCCATCCAGGACATCGGACTTGGACACGTCAGGGAAAAGCTCCTCAAACGACCGAGGCTCAAAGACATTTCCGCTCAGAATGTGAGCACCAACTTCAGCACCCTTTTCCAGCACGCACACGGAAAGATCCTTGTCAGCGGCGATTGCTAGCTGCGGAGCGAAGAAAGTGTGAATAATTACGGGTTGGAGAAGTGGTATAATATAATGTAGCAGTGGTAGCAGTGGAAACGAAACGAAACCCACCTGCTTAAATTTTATGGCGGCAGCCAATCCGGCAGGACCCCCACCCACTACGAGGAGATCAAAGGGCATGGCCTCCCGCTCAGAGTTGAGAGGGGAATTTGATTCGATTGATAAAGATCGAAATAGCTTTGGTGAAAGTGATTTTCTTGCCGTGGGAACACCTCTCCGCAGGGAGGCTAGCATGATTTGGTGATTTGGAGTGGATCTTGAATTATGGCATTATTATGTGTTGCTTGTTGAGAGAGTTGTCGAGAGTTTTTGGATTCATCTCAACTGATGCTCGGCAAGCAGAGCAACGTGATTCTTGGGCCTCCGCCATACAATCCCCCCTCCCTAAACCCTTCACAAAACCAAATTTAGAATGCGTTCGAACACCATCGCCTATGTTTTACTCCTGTTGATTCGTCAGGATTTGATTGGCGCCACGCAACCGTTGCTATTACTGGGTGGCGCTCAGAAAAGAACCAAACCATCTCCATCACCATCATCAATCCCAACGTTCAACCCGGCCCAGCTCCTCCCGACGAAACAAACCCTCCAACGAATAACAAACACGCATCGCCCTTTCCTCTTCTTGCCCAACTTGATTGGTTACTTGCGGATAGCGCTGCTTGTGGTGGCGCTGAAATCAGCGTTGGTAAAACCCGGCCGGACCCTTATTGCGTACATGTTGTCGTTCAGCTTGGACGTGGTGGATGGGGTCGCGGCGAGGTGGCTAAATCAAGTTTCAAATTTGGGAGGTCTGTTGGACATGCTCACCGATCGAATGGCCACACTGGGCGTTCTGTTCGTATTGAGTCACATCTATCCGAGCAGGTTCCTGCCGGTGTTTATATTTTTCGGTGCGCTTGATGTGAGCAGCCACTGGGCTAGAACGATTGAGAGCGCCAAAAAGGGAAAGCACCACAAGAGCGAGGGGGAGGTGAGCGAGCGAAGCGAGCAGCAAGCGAAGCGAGCTAGTCGCAACTAGTGTAGGTGTTGCTGGCCGAGCCACCACGAAACTAACATTGGTTCCACAGCGAAACAAAATTCTTCACCCGATGCTGACGCGTTTCAACTTGGTGAACCACTACTACAACAACTACAAGTTCTTTGCTTACTGCTGCGTGAGTGCTGAGCTGTTCTGGCTGTGCGCATACTGGTTGGCCTTCTCGGATGGGGAGTTGGTGAGGAAATTGATGGTGGGGGTCTTTGGGATCGGCTGGGCTGTGAAGCAGTTGACGAACGCCCAGCAGCTGGTAGTGAGTGCGGCGGGGCTTGATTGAAAGAAAATTAAAAGGAATTCTAAACGCATATTTTTAATGTCAATCTACATTACACACATTTACATTTCAAAAAATACTCTCCCCACCCCAATTCTTCTTGTCCTCGTAAAACTTTTTCCAAAAATTTGTATACAATACCGGCCTCCTCTTGTCGCTTCTATTGCCCGCCCCGAAATGCAACACCCTCGCATCAAACACAATGGCATCCCCCAAATTCAATTTTGGCCGGCACAGCCGCTCCTCGAACTCCTCCCTGTTCTCGGAGTTCATCACTCGCTCGCAGACTTCGAGTTTGTGCGTTCCCGCGACGAAGCAGGTGAACCCCATGCCATCCTCCGGCTCGATTCCGCTGGCGAAGAGGTTGTAGTAGTGCCCGGGGAGGTCAACGTGGTCGAAAAGATGCTGCGCAGAGCGAAGAAGGTGCGAAACGAATTGGGGTTAGCCATTATATTAATTATGTCTTTTGTAGCCATTTCGCACACTTTCATTTCATAGCGAGTATGCTCGTCTTCCAAAAGGCTCGCTCGCTCACTCACCTCGGCATCCGCGTGGGTGGCTTGATCGCCTGCCCCGGGCAATGATATTACCGCTCCAACACCCGTTGAGATTGGTGGAGGCGTGGGAGCGTCAGGACCCTCGCTGCCGCCGCTGAAGTTCCACCGCCCGTAATTACCGCTTCTGTGCTGACCTTCCGGACTCATAGTTCGGGCAATGACGGACGTGATGAAGTCGTTCGAGGAGAGGAGGGAATGGAGGTGTGGGGGGAGCGAGGAGACGGATGGACCTGTGCCTTTCAGATCTGCGCAATATAATGTTAGTTTAGTTTAGTAGTGGATGTAGCCATTTCGTGGAATTCATCGCGAGTATGCTCGCTTTTCTTCCTCTCCTCAAAACTCACCTACACGGAAATCTTCCCGAAGGGCGACTTCCCTGTACTGGAGGGCAGGCGGAGAAGTGGAGAGGGAGGGATCGACGAGGTCGATCCCAGAATTCTTCAGATTTGATATTAAAAGGGAGAGGTCGCACAGGAAGGCATTTGAGAGGGAGACAAGGGAAGTGGGAGAATACGCATTCTTGATAATTAGGAAACCTTGTTTGGAGAGGATTGCGGAGGCTTGGGAGATTGTGGAAGAGGAAGGGGTTACTGTAACTTCCGAGATTATTTGCTGCTCAAGAGAGGTGGAGCCTGACTTGTAGGTGCAAGAGGATAGGTCGATCAATTGAGGTGGGATTGGGGGAGGAGGACTAGTAGTGATGGAAATGGGAGTGGTGCCTCCAAACAGTTCGAATGCATCCTCGATGGTGGTCATTCTGGAACTCAAAATTTGCAACAAAGCATACAAACTGAGAAAGCCGAAACTAAGTAAGGGAACCACGTATGCGAATCACGAGCCCCTGGTTGTGTGTTACTGTCAGCCTTGCACTACACATGTCGCACTTCCCTTTGACGATGAATCGTATCCATTTCATATCTCGTCGGTTCGTCTCCAAACCTCACCTTCGACCAAGCAAGCAGAGCAAGGAGCGACTAAGCTCTGCTCTCTTCTCATCCTACACACTCCCGCCTCCCCACAACCACGGTTTGGCACCGATTCCCCTCAAAAATGGTCAGAAGCTAGTCGCGTTGGGCGATATTCACGGTGATTTTAGCGCCTTAGTTCGCGCCCTGAAGGTGGCACAGGTCATCGATCAGGCTGCCACAGTCACCCTAGAAACCATCGAGTCAGTGGCGTGGGTGGGAGGTGAGCGAGCGAAGCGAGCGAGCCTTGTGACAGAAGAGTGCGAGCTACTAACCCACTCACTACTCGGCAACAGGGGACAGAATTTTGGTCCAATTGGGAGACGTGCTGGATCGCGGCATATCGGAGTGCAGCTGCTGGAGGCTTTTGACTTCGCTTGCACGGCAGGCGGAAGAAAAGAACGGAAGCGTTCACATGCTATACGGCAATCACGAGGTCTTGAATATGTTGAATGTGTGGAATTACGTGGAACCTGGCGGAGACAATGAGTTTGACCAGGATTTTGGCCACTTGGTTACTCATAATCCAATAGATGGTACTTCCGGATCGCGGTCAAAAGCGCTTTCGCCAGGGCACGGTTCGTTGATCGAGCCATTAATCAGCAACTTCAACCTTGCCTTGCAGGTTGGAAGTACTGTCCTCGTCCACGGGGGTTTGACACGTGAGCACTTGCTGCAGAACGGCGGCTCGATCGGAAAGCTGAACGAGGCTGCCAGGGAGTTTGTGAAAACTGATTTCGGGAACGACAAGACAAAGATGAGGCTCAAGATGCCGGACTTCTTCGGCGGGGGGGTGAGCGCTCAGTTTTCTCCGATTTGGATGAGGGAATACAGGTGAGTTGAGTGAGTGAGTGAGCGACGATCGAGTGATCGAGCGGAAATGGCTGACAACTACCCACAACTACCCACATCCACTACTAAGCTAACCCACCCAATTCGGCGGCGCAGCAAGCCGAGTGGTGGCCCGGTGGGTTACGTTGTCAGCCACATGATCGACGCGCTGTTTGAAGAAATAGACAAATCAAACGATTTGGGGGGTGTGGGGGGGGTTGGGGGTGTGGAGAGAATCTGTGTGGGGCACACACCCCAGGAAAAACTCAACTCCGTTCTAGACGGGAAAATTTGGCGAATTGACACGGGCCTAAGTAGCGGCGTTGCCGGTGGTGTGGCAGAAGTTTTACAGGTGGAGGGGATTGAGGGGGGAATGGACATCGTTACAGTTTTGAGTGAGCGCGATGGAGCCGTAGAAGGGGAAGCAAGGGAGATTTTCCGGTACGATTAAAGAATTCCACAATTTGATTTGATTTTATCTCAAGGATGGTGTTGTTTTATCGTAGTTTTTATCTCATCTAATTCACTCCGCAGGGACTTGACTTCCACCTTCATGTCCTCCCACTCTTCTAGCTGTGTCTTCTTCGATAACTTGTTTTCAGCAATCGTCTCCCCAAGTACTGATTTAATCTCCTCATCTGATTTGCCATTTGTTCGTAAGAAATTCTTGGCCTCTGTTCGATAGTCGGTTGAAGAGTCGGTTGGAGAGGAGAAGAGTTTTGGGAGGAGCAGGAGGCACATGATTAGGGTTATAAGAAGAATTGGGCGAGAATTAGGAGAGGATATAGGTGTGTTGGTGAGTCTCATACTTGATTAGAGAAGTTGGTGAAAAGCTTAAGGGTAGCTGTGCCGTGCGGTTAGCTGTAACATTCGTACGTTGGGTCCATAAATTGATAAAGTAGGACACAGAGAAGGAGGTTTTGATTTAAATCTCCATTTCATGATCGTCCGGTGAATGACCAACAATCTTGTTTCTCGAGCCTTCTCCTCCATCACTCTCCCTCAAACTCTCCTCATCACAATTGAACTCGTGTCCGACACAATGTGACCCAATGGCTTCATTGGCAAGCGCCACCTGAAGTCTGCCATCAAGGCCTTTCGATCCTCCCCTCCCCTCCCTTCACCTCTCCTCGACTTCCAAATCGTCCGTGTCCCATTCTTTCTCGAACCCAACTACAATCCCACTAAAACCTCTGTCGAATCCAACCGAAACCGCTTGATCCGTAAGTGGGGGGGGACAGAAAACTGGCTCAACCAGAAGCGCAACCACAACCTCAAAGGTCGGGGCCTCGCTGCGGGAATTTCACACTTTAACCTTGATCGACTGGCTAGCAACACGATGATGAGCCACCGGCTCGTTCAGTTCGTGGGCAAGACCTACGGTCTGGCTGACTCCGAGCTCCTCTACGATGCCCTCAACACCTACCATTTTGTAGACGGACACCCTCTCAATGACATCGACGGCCTGCTTCGAGTAGTTTCCGATACACTCTCTCACGTCGACTTGTCCCAAGTTGAGACCTTCCTTGCGGATCCGCTAGCACCCGGCAAAGCTGAAATTCTTGCTGCTGTTGCCAAAGCATCGGAACTTCACATCCACGCAATCCCCACCTTCGTTATCAACGGTAAGGTAGTTTCTGGTGCAGCCGGCCCAAAAGATTTTCTAGAGCTGTTCTCGGCCGTCCAAAAAAGTGGCGTTGTTCAACCTCCAGTCTTTGCAGATATATTGAAGGTTAAATTGAAATAAAAATTGTAAATGAGATGCAGAATGATGTCTCTCAGAATTCAGATTCTGATTCTGAAGGGCTGATATGCACATTACACAACAACTAATGAGTCCAAAATTCTCTATCATATTTCATATTTTTATTCATCAGAAATCTCCACAAAAGTATGGTTCTGCCCCACGCGCCCCCCCCCCACCCCAACCAGCTCTGGATTATTCACGCTCTTTGTGTGCCCCAACCCGAGCACCCCGTGCTTCCCCCTCATCGCGGTAACGTTGCTCTGCTCTCCGAATCCGAACAACAAACCCTCCTCGGTTGTTGCAAAAACAGTCCCTCGCCCGCACTCAACACTCGTAAACTTGACGTTTTGCTCCTTGCCCATTTCGTTCGGTTCCAGGAATAGCTTCCTTCCCCAGAAGAAGAGCTCCCCGTCCTCAGTCACGCACGCAGTGTGCTCGTAGCCGGCCGAAACGTCGACGATCTTCTTCCCCTCGAGCTGCACCGAATAATGTTAGTTCAGTAGTGGATGTAGCCGTCTGTAGCCATTTCGCGGGATGTCCTCAATGCTCGCTCGCTCACCTGCCCCTCGATGGCCATTGGCATTTCCTCCATGGCATACATGTCGATGCTCATGCCGCCTTCGCCGAGCGAGCCAAGCGAAATGAATGGGTGGGTTAGCTTAGTAGTGGGTGGCTGTAACCATTTCCGCTCGTTCGCTCGCTCACCTCCGACGCCCAGCTGCGCCTTCTCGTTCCTTCCCCAGCTGTACAGATCGCCGTTTTTCGTGAGGATAACGGTGAACTCGTTTCCGCAGTTTATTTTCGCGACGTCCAAAGACATCATTTCAACCATTTCAATCACATCTAGGTAAGAGACCGAGCTGCGCCAGCACCATCAATGTAATGTATGAAATGTAATGTAATGTCATGAATGCTGTGTTAGTGATTTGTGAAGCGGACAGCAGCTTTGCGCGAAGCGAGCCACAACCGTAAGCGATGCGAGCCACAACGCATTACATCTTCTACGCTCCGCTCCGCGCACCTGTTGGGCTCCCCATTGCCGAGGCGGCCGTAGCTGCCGCACCCGCAGGTGAGCAGCTCGCCCTCCGTCGTCAAAACTGTCATGTGCCCGAGACCAATGGCAACGTCTGCCACCTTGCACTGGTCCTGAACCAACGATTCGACCATCTTCGGCCTTAAAATTCCATCAACGTCGGATCCGTGACCCAACCAACCGCCAGACATCATCGTGTTGTTGTACCCCTGGCCCCAGGTGTGTAAATTGCCTTCGATGTCAATCGCGGCACCGAATTTATCGTGGATGACTGCTTTCTTTGTGCCAATTTCGGCAAGGGGGCAGTCGGTTATTAGTTGGGGGGTGGAGGAATTGGCGTCGGAGGAGCCGTGGCCAAGCTGGCCGTTCTTATTATTCCCGACAGTGTATAGGGAATTGTTCGACAGGATTATTGAGGTTGTGTCGTGGTTTGCAATGAGGGATTTTACTGTGTGGTCGGGATCAGGGGAGTAGGGAGGGATTGGGGTGAAGGACGTAACAGAAGAACGAGCAACCGTTGCAGGGGTCGAGAGGAGGAGCTTGCCTAATGTTTCGTCACCAGTCCCTTGGAACGAAGTTGCCATTGTTCGGACGGCAACCAATTGCAGAGACTGCATTCTCGGCATGGGCAAAATAGATCGACACACTTGTTGCATGTGTGTCTCGTGTTTGAACTAGGCTATACTAGGAGGATCCTATGTTGACCAAAGCTGAGGCGAAAAAAACAAAAATCACCACAATAACACCTTATACAGATCCACAGATGTCCAATAAGGGCCGCCTCCCCCCTGAGGTCAACCGAGTGCTATACGTGCGCAATCTTCCATACAAAATCACGTCTGCCTCTTTATATGAGATATTTGGGAGATACGGTCCCATAAGACAGGTCCGCCTTGGCACGGCTCCTGACACCAAGGGAACGGCCTTCGTCGTGTTTGAGGATATTTACGATGCCCGCGAGGCCGTTGACCACCTCTCCGGTTTCAACGTTCAGGGCAGGTACCTCGTTTGCCTGTACTACCAGCAGAAGAATCTAGGCATAAAGTCTTCCTCAGTGGAAGAGAAGAAGCGCGAAATAGAAATTTTGAAGAAGCATACGGAGGCGTTGGAGAAAGAGTGAGAGACTAACAGAGCAGAGAGGAGAGCGAGAGTAGATATAAACATAAGTTCAGGCTAATTTGAAAAAACTTATTTGGCCGAAGTTGATCCAGCCGCACCCCACGACACGCGCCTCTTGGCGGTTGGCAACGTCGGGATGCTCAACAAACTTTTCCTCCTTCTGTCGCTGTGACCCTCGCTCGCCTGCGTGGGTTTCAACAGATTGGCTCCAGGTTCAACCCTAGTCGAAATGTTCGGATGCATGTTTTCTGATTTGCGTTTGGCTGGGGCTGGCATCTCTTTCCTCCTGCTGCTGTTCTTCAGCTTCTCAGCCTCCCTAACCTTCCTCTCGCTCTCCCCCAACTTTTCCACCACGTCATCCCTCTCCTCCTCCAACTTCCCGACCTTCTCCAGTAGCCCCTTGAGCAACTCGTCGCTCTTCTCCCCCCTCTCCCTTAGCGTTTCCGCGCTCTTCTCGTTCGCTTCCCTGAGGCTCAGGATGACCTCCTCCACCCTCCCCTGCGCTCCCACCTCCGCCTCGGTCGTTTCCTTGGCCACCAGCAGCTGCTTCTTGCTGCGCCGAGCCCAAACGAGCGTTATTGAGTTATTGCGAGGAGGAAAAATATAATGTCAGTTAACCTGGCTCGTACTATCGTCTTCCTCAAGGCTCGCTCGCAGTATTTCGCTCACTCACCTGCTGCTCAGCTCCGACGCGAGCAGCTTCACCCTCCTGGCCTTTTCGTCAAGCGCGTGGCTCAGCTTGTGAATCGCGGCCTTGTCAACAGTCGCCTTCCTCCCCATCTCCTCCTTTGCGGATCGAAGCTCTTCGACAGTTGCCTCGAGCGAGGAGTTGAGTTTTCGAAGCGAGCTCGTCTCCTCAACCAGCGCAACCCGCTCGTCAACGGTCGAGGCAATGCGCTCGGAGGAGAGACGATTTTCGATCATCAGCCGCGAGATTAGCTGCTTCTCGTCGTCGTAGCCTTTCTGCATCTCCTCGCGGGAGGTCAGGAGAAAGCCACGATCTTCCTCGAACTGGCGCACCTCCGCTACCTGTGGTGAGGGGGGGGGGGTGGAGGGGGAAGGGTAAGGGTTAATGACGCGGCCACACATCAAAAAAAGGAAACAAAAACTCACTTTGCTCAAATGGGATGCGGTGAGCTGGGCGAGCTCGGTGTCAACAATTTGCTTGGCAGACTTCAGGCTCGAGTTGGCCAGCGAAAGGTCGGAAAGCTGTGTCCTGAGAGTGGCAACTTGGGAAGCGGAGGTGGAAAGGTTTGCAAGGAGGGAGGAGCAGTAAAGCTTGGAGGTGTTGAGGTCCTTCATTACGTGGGCGGCCTGGATAACCTTTTCCTTGACGAGCTTCTCAAGGGAGACTAAGTTCTGGTGGCGAGACTCGTCGCAGGGGGGAGGAGCGGAAAACATGTCGGCAGCGGCAGCGGAATTGGCGGAGGTCTCGTCCTCAACCGTAGACAGCAGAAGCGCACGGATCATTGCACCCTTCTTGGCGAAAACCTCACGCCTCTCAGGCGTGGGTGGAGCAATGGTGGGCGACTCGTTTTTGATTTGTGATTCATTGGAGGCAATCATTTTTGTTTCGTACACGACAAAGGGAGATGAAGTGGGGTGGCGTGGGGAAAAATCGTTGGGTTACGTGGTGGCCTTTTGAACGACGTAGAGAAATTGAATTTGATGGGGAAGGACTGTATGAATAAGTTTGATTTTAACAAGAGAATTTTGAAGTTCTTTTCACGAGTATATATCCTTATGACTTCCAATGAGCACCATAAGTGGCTCAAGAAAAACGTGATTGGCCCCGCGGTGCGAAAATGCCAAGAGTCACCAAGGTCGAGACTTAGATTTGCTCAGGAGAAAGTACAAGGAGAGAGATGAGCATGGACGACTGCCACATCATTGGATGGCAGCGAAAGCTCAGACACACACACATGTTCTTGCCTTTGTGGGTGTGCAGTCGATTGAATTGAATCTACAGGCCCTCACCACACGAGACAATAAAGGCGAAACTCCCATCGACATTGCCCGTAGGAGTGGAGCCTGTGCTGAGATCATCGGCTTGCTCTCCCTCACTCCCGAGGAAGCTCGTTCGT
>Ga0302116_1001216_pt1 | contig 15565 bp, 20 predicted proteins | sample AG5_SCM_MG_FD_203124 | JGI IMG/M metagenome (GOLD analysis project Ga0302116, IMG submission 203124) | Marine microbial communities from Western Arctic Ocean, Canada - AG5_SCM | ecosystem: Environmental > Aquatic > Marine > Oceanic | place: Canada: Western Arctic Ocean | collected 2017-10-01 | reverse complement strand
ATTCCGTGGAACAGGTGATGAGGATTGGCGAGATCCACTGGTGCAAGGTGATCGAGGTTGAGGGTGGAGGTGGTGGGAGAAACGGAGGAGATGTCAAACTGATTTTGGGAAAATGCTTCGGGGAGCGTGATGAAGTTTTCGGAGGGTGGCCGCGAGCGCAGGGGGGTCCGGGCGGTGAATTGGGGAATGGAGGTGGTGGTGGGTCTTCCTCGGGGGGTGGCGGTGGCATTCGAGGCGGAGGCAGAGGATTTAAGGATGCTTTTCAACTTAGTCGCGAAATCTCCGAAATGAAGAATCGGCAGGATGCGCCTGCTGCCGTGCTGAACCTGTACGATCAGTATGCTGGTCAATTGGATGCAATTCACCTCGCAAACATCTACGGAGCGCTTGCGAAAGGGGTGCGAGGGGCTTCCAACGTCACGAAACTCAAAACGGACTGGAGGTTCAATAATCTGGTGAAGATGACGAACGTCAAGCTGCAGAGTACACCGAAGTGGTTTGGTGTCCGAGAGATAGCCACCATCACGCATTCTCTCGGAAAGCTGAAGATCTTCGACGAGCGGTTTTTCAATCAGGTTGTGAGGCTCCGCGAGAGAATTGCGAAGGAGGGGAAACCACAGGCACTGAGCAATATTGTCTGGGCGTGTGCGACGGTTGGGTGGAAATCGGCGGAACTCCTCGAGGCGGTAGCGGGTGAATATGAGCGGATCACCAAAACTGGCGAGGTGCAGCATCTGAGCAACATTACGTGGGCGTTTGCCACCCTCGGCTATAAATCGGTGGAACTCCTTGAGGCGGTAGCGGGTGAATATGAGCGGATCGCCGAAAGTGACAACGTGCAGGCCCTGAGCAACATCACGTGGGCGTTTGCCAAGTTGGAGTGCAATGCCGACGCGTTGTTTGAGGCGGTGGCTCGTCAGCACAAACTAATTGCTGAAAGGGGCAACGTGCAGGCGATGAGCAACATCTGTTGGGCGTTTGCCAAGTTGGAGTGCAATGCCGACGCGTTGTTCGGGGCGGTAGCGGGTGAATATGAGCGGATTGCCAAGGAGGGGGAGCCACAAGCGTTGAGCAACATAACGTGGGCGTTTGCCAAGTTGGGTTACAAAGCAGCGGAGCTTTTTGAGGCGGTGGCGGGTCAGCACAAACTAATTGCTGGAAGTGGCGACGTGCAGGGAATGAGCAACATCTGCTGGGCGTTTGCCAAGTTGGAGTGCAAAGCAGCGGAGCTTTTTGAGGCGGTGGCGGGTCAGCACCGGCGAATCGTTAGAGACGGCAAGGTGCAGCACATGAGCAACATCTGTTGGGCATTTGCAACGATCGGGCACGAGGCCAAGGATTTATTCAAGGCTGTGGCGGCTCAGCACGGACGATTCGTTAGAGACGGAAACGAGCAGAACGTTGCGAATACACTGTGGTCCTTCGCGATTGCGGGATACTTGGACGAGGGGAGAGACTTGGTCGAGAAACTGTGGAACAGGGCGTGTGACGGTCGGCTGCAGTTCAAATACGAGAACCTGCAGCAGCTTGCGTTGCTTTATACCGCAGCTCAGATCGAGGGGCCGAATATCAACCTTGAGCGACCGCCCGAATCCCTTCTCGGCCAAATTGAGGCAGCCTTGGCAAAATCAGACGTAACCGATTCACGATCACACAAGGAAGTCTCCGACACCCTGACCAAGCTCAACATCGACCACGAAATGGAGGTTTCACCGTTCGAGAGCAGCAACGTCACCTTCAACACCTCCACCATGCTGAACATCGACATTGTGATTTCCACCAAGGTCGAGAACAAAAACATTGCCATCGAGTTAAACGGACCGAGCCACTACGTGCAATCCAAGGGAATAGACGTCGAGAGCGGCACAACGAAGTTCAAAAGAAGGTTGCTGGAAAAACTAAATTTCACTGTGGTGAGCATCCACTGGGACGACTGGAGAAAGGCGAGAGAAGCCAACACAGAGCAAGAATTCTTTGCGCAATTTTCTCATCTAGCATAGTTTCATTCATTGGTGACATGGGAACCGGCTATAGCAATAAGCTTGAGGTCGTTTGTAATGAGAAATCACATTATTTAACTCAACCCAACCCAATTCTGCTCATTCCCATGTTCTTAATGTCTGTCATGCTGCCCCTCAGCGACTGCGAGTACTTTGCCAGTTTGGTTCCCATTTTTCCAGAGTACTTTTTGTACGGCTCGTTGTCGAACACCGCCATGTCCTGCGTTTCAGTCCAATCGAATGATTTCTGCTTCAGTAGTCGATTAACGCTGTGTTCGAAAGTCTCGGCACTCTCGTAGTCCCCTCCGTTGTCGTCGCTATCGCTGTCATAGTCCTTGCCTCCGCCCTCCTCCCCCCCCGGCAACCTTCCACCCTCTCCGGCCAATCTGGTCGGTCTACCCTTACTCAGCTGGTAGAAGATGAAGTTCTCGCCGTCAGAACCGTCCCAAGGCCTTCTCCAGCCCTTCTGCTTCGCCTGCTCCCGGCCGTAATTATACACCTTAGTGTACAGCTGGAAGCACATTTTCTTTTGCAGATCCCTCTGCGACGAGCGAGCAAAGAGTAAAAGAATAATGTTAGTTTAGCTCGTTTATTTCCACAAAGGACGCTCACTCACTCACCTCCGCTTCGTCCTCGAACGACCTCGGATTCAGGGTGGTTCTCTTCTTGAGCATTTTTATTTCGGCAGCCAGCTCCTTCAAGCTCCCCTCGCACTCCTTCACTTCCTTCTCCGCGTCGGCCACCACCTGAACTGCCTCATCGGGGGTCTCCAGTTTGTGGAACGGCAAGGGTTTGCCATCCTCAAAGTCCTTCTTCCTCGCGTTGGCCGATCGCAAATTGTCCTTCACTGTCTCCAACGTTTTCTCCGTCATGATTGCCAGCTTCTTCTTCGCAATCTCCAAGTTCACTTTCGTCTGCTTGATCCGTATGTTCGCTTCGCCCCTCAGTGACTTCTTTCCACCCATGTCCTTCAACCAAGTGCTAATGTTGGCCTCGAAACTGCTAAAGTAGCCCTCCAGCATGTTCTCCTCGTCCGACCTTCGTTTCGCCTCGGCCGCCGTGTAAATCGTTCGCACGATTACGCACGATGGAACAGTGCACGGGAAGTGGCGGACTTCGTTATTCTCGTCATCCACGCACTCGCAAATATCATACCCAACTTTATCGAAACCTGCAACCATGCCGTATGGGGATTCGAAATTGTTCAAAGCATCCTTCAACACATCGTTATTGTATTCGAAAATAGTGTCCGGCAGGCACTCCTTCGCAACGTCGTACACGCTCGGCCGCCACTCACTTACGTAAAAGTTTGCAATCGTCTCCTTCAACAGCACCTTTATTGGCAGTGCGTAGCAATTGACCATTTCTCTGTTTCGTCCCCACGGTCTTGCAACGTCGTTCCTTATGACATTCTCGCTGTACCTTGCCTCCTCGAGGGGGTCAGTCCTTTTGCTGTGGAAGTAAATAAATGCGAATGAAGTGTGGTGAGTTTATGTTTTATTCGGTACAATTTCACGCCTGCACTTACCTAACCTCGTCCGACAGTGTGCGCAACAAAGCTTCCAAAATCATGTGGTAAAAGACGTATTCCCTCTCGTGCCTCAAGTTCTCGACCTTGTCGACCATTTCACTCGCTGGAGCGGGGTACAAATAGTATTTGCCGTTCAGGTAGCAGTTGATGGCGTCGTCGAACTCTTGCAAATCGTCCGGAGTCAAAAACCCTGTTTCTCCAGTTAGCACCTTGTTTGCCTCGGGCGTGTAGTTGCTCTTGTCAGTTTGGAAGCCCGCCTCCACCAGCAGCTCCTTCAGCTCATTCACCCTGCTTGCCCTAACCCGACAGTACCTCATCACAGTTTGCATACCCTCCTGCACCAACTACAAATTGTGAATGGGGTTTTTGTTAGTAAATCGCTCCGTTCACCTCCGCTCCGCTCCGCTCCGTTTCGCCCCGCTCCGCTCGCTCACCTCCATGGGCGGAGACCGCATTGGGTTGTACTCAATTTTCATGTCGTCCAAGCACTTCATGTCGACGAAGGATAGGGGCAGCTCGATCAAATTGTTGGACGAAACCCAGAAAATGGCCAAGCTGTTGATCAGATTTGGCCGCAAACAGTCGTCCTCCATGAACTCTAGTCTGTTGTGGCTCAATCTCAACGCGGTCAAATTCAAGTCCCCAATGTTCGCCGGCAAGCTTGTGATGAAATTCGCATCCAGGTTCAGCTCGATCAACGACTTCAGCTCCACTATTCCCGGAGAAATCTCGTACAGCCAATTTCGATTAGCACTCAACGTTTCCAAGTGCCTCAAGTTCCTGAAGCAGTCGGGAAAGAACTCCAGCCGATTGATGTCCAGGACGACCTCTCTCAGGTCCACCATGCTGCGCCGAGCGAAGCGAGGCGCATTTTTAGTTAAGCAAGAGCGAAACGAGCGAAACGAGCGAGTCAAACAAATTTGGTGGGTTAGCTTAGTAGTGGATGTAGCCATTTATGTCTGTGGTAATTTCGCGGGATTCATCGCGAGTATGCTCGTCTTCATCAAGGCTCGCTCGCTTCGCTCGCTCACCTCCCAAATTCATTCGGCAAATCGTACAGCCTGTTCTTGCTCAAGTTCAAGAATTGCAACCTTCGCAACCTGCAGAACTCTTTCGGCAAGTATTCAATCTTATTGTCTTCAAAATTCACCTCGATGATGTTGTGCAAAGCCTGGATTGTCTTGCTAACATTCCTCATGCCGCACGACTTCAAAAAGAGCGAATTCAAGCTAACGAAGTTATCGTAGCCCTCCTCATCCTCTTCCACGCTCTCGTCCACCCACACGAGCTCGTGTCCCGAAAAGTTGTTCCTCGAGAGGTCCATATTTTTGAGGTCAGTGAGCTTGTATGCGTCTGGAGGAATCGAGTCGATGTTGAGCTGAGCGAAAGGGTTGGGTAAGTTAAGTGCGTTGTTGTTTGTTTTTGCGGCTCACTCTCACTCACCTGCTGCAGCTCCAAACTATTGTTTCCCTGAGCACCGACGATCATCTTCTTCAGACGGTCTCTGAACTCCGGCTGAAGCTCCAAGCACTCGTTGCCAATGCCCGAGGCATGAATGTGAACAACAGGAGGCGGGCCGTTCACCCTCGCCCAGTACTTTTGCCTGCAGAAGTAGAGCGTCTGCTCCAGCCCTTCCATCACCGTCTCGTAAGGTGGGTCAACCAGCGGGTTGTTGAACAGCTGGAGCTCGGTCAAGTTCGTGAGGAAACCCAACGAGTACGGGAGGATCTTCAAGAAGTTATTTCCGAGCATGAGCTTTCGGAGATTCACGCACTTGGAGATGAAGTCGGGAAACCTGTCGACGTAATTACCGGTCATTTGGAGCTGCGCCGAGCGAAGCGAGATAGTGCGCATTTTTAATGAAGGACGAGCGAAACAAAATGAGCGAGCCAAACGAATTGGGTTGGGGTTGGTTAGTTAGCTTAGTGTGGATGTAGATGTAGCCGTCTGAAGGAAGCCATTTCGCGCACTTCATCGCGAGAATGCTCGTCTTCCAAAAAGCTAGCTCGCTTCGCTCGCTCACCTCCACCAAACTCGTACAGCTTATCATGCTGTCGGGGAGAGTGGCAATTTCGTTTTGATTCAAAATCATTTTCGTCATTTTGGTTAAATTACCAAGCTGTTCGGGCAAACCGTCCAGATAGTTGTTCTTCGCCTCGATAACTTCCATCTTGGTCATTCTGCAGATAGAGTCGGGAAGCTTCCTAATGAGATTCTGGTTGGCCTTGAAGTGCTTCATTCCCACTAGCCCGCCCAGTGTGTCGAGCGAAGCGGGGATCGTCCAACTGGGGTGAGTGGAGCGGAGCGGAGCGCCGAGCGGAGCGCCGAGCGGAGCGAGGCGCATTTTTAATGAAGCACGAGCGAATGGAGTTGGATTAGATTGTGTAGTGGACGTGGACATGGACGTGGGTGAACGTATCGTATCGTATCGTATCGTATCGTATCGTATCGTATCGTATCGTATCGTATCGTATCGTATCGTATCGTATCGTATCGTATCGTATCGTTTCATTTCATTTAATTTCCGCTCGCTCACCTAATTCCCCCCGAAATATTATTTTTGTAAAAGATGGAACCGGAACTTGCGTCCATGTCCAAGTCCCATTCGTTGGTTCCCTGGCTCGCCAAGTATTTGCGACGCTACAGAGTATTTTGTTGTTGTTTGGATTTGAATTTGATTTAATTGTGTTATTATTTTTTCGTTTTTGATTTTTTGTTCCCCACAATTGCTCACCTCCAAGTAAGCACTTTTTTCCTCGTCGGGGTTTATCATCCGATCCAATCGGGGGGGGATTCCCTCGTCGAGCTCCTCCCCCAATTCAACCTCTATCGGTTTCGTGTTCGACGCAGTCTCGGTGATCCTGTTGTAGTAGCAAGTATTTCCAGTTTTGCGGTCGACAACCTCGTCCCAGACACCGTTCTTGCTGCTCGTTTTCTGTAGCGCCGTGTTCTTTTCCTGCTTTATCCGGTCTTCATACTGCGCCGAATGAATGTTAGTAATATTTATCGTCTTCCACATGGCTCGCTAAATTCGCTCACCTCTTGCAAAATCGGCTGGATGGCTAAATGCGCCAACCCGTTGGAGCTTACGTCGAGATACTTGAGGTTGCGGAGTCTCGGGAGTGTAGGGGGGAGAATATTGATGACATTGTTCGCTAAATCTAGGTGTTCCAGCCCGCTCAAGCTTCCAATATTCTTGTGCATTTGCTTGAAGTTATTTCTTGAAAGTTTCAGCACCTGCGCTCATTCATCGAGTGGGTGGGGTTAGATATATTATATTTGTTGGTGCATATTATAATGGTGGCGAGTATTCTCACCTTCAAGTTTGTCAGCATCAGCATGCTGTCCGGAAGAGACCCCAACCTATTCCGCTCCAAATTGCACCGAATCAAATTCTGCAAGAATCCAAAGTCAAACGGAAGCTGGACGATGTTGTTGTTGCCAAGGTCGAGCTCGGTCAAGTAGTTAATGTGGTGACAGGAAATTTGGGGGGTGTAGGACGAGAACAAGGATGCGAGGTTGTTCCTCGCTAGGGAGAGCTTCTTTGGAGGAGCGAGTTGGAGTGTGAGAGTGGACGCCACGTAATCTGGAAACGAATCGAGTTTTTTTTGGGGAAGATTGAGCTCGCCATTCATCCACGAACGCCGCGTCGCAATGACAATGTCGGCCTCGAGTGATTTTGAGTTTGGATTCTGCTTCTTGGCAGTTTCCAGCACTTCATCCATCTGCGCCGAGCGATCCAAACGTTAGTAAGTGTAAGTGTAAGTGTAAGTGTAAGTGTAAGGTAAGTGTAAGTGTAAGTGGATGTACTGCATTTATATTATTTCTGCGGCCATATGAGCCATCATTATACGCTCACCTTTTCAAACACGGTGTTCACCGATGGGTTGCCGGCCATTCCCGAAAGGCGCACGGTCTCGTCGAAGAGCTTGCCCAGGTGGGACTCCGAAAACGTATTTTCTCGCTTTCTGATTGCATCGTGCTGGTGTTCGTCCTGCCGGTGGCGGAGCGCCTTGCGAGCCGCAACAAAGGAGCCGTGCTCCTGTAACAACGATGCAAAGTTCTGCTTCGGGACAACAGGTGGGGCAAGGTGGTGGGGTTCTTTCTTCTTCTTCTTGTGGGATCCTTTAGACCCTTTCGACTGGTTGAGACCGGCGGCTGTGTTGGCTTTTGCTGGCCTTTTTCCGGGCGAGATTTTGTTTGTTGGGGAATTGTAGTGAGTCGGGGATATGTTCATTTTAGCGTTGTCAATGTTGAAGAAGGGGAGGAGGGAGGGACTTTGTGGTGTTGTTGGGAGGGGGGGGTTGAATTTGTTGGTTGGTGACGACATCTTCGTTGGCGACATTTGTCGTTTGGGGGAGACAGGAAGCTTGGGAGGCGGAAATTTGGCATTGGGGTTCAGCGTAAGAACGACCTTTTCAGAAAGATGGTCAGGGTCGTCATCTGGCCTGTTGCTGGGGGGAATGGTTACAGAGGGTGGGGGGGGTTGTTTGGGCAAAGGAGGGTTGAGAGATACCGGACCGGGGGACAGTGACGAAGAAGCCGTCATTTTCTAGGACTGGGTTGGAAGGGTTGGTGGGAAATCATCTTAAAGTTGTTTTAATTCGGAAATGGTTTAGTTTTTGTGTTTTTTTTCTTCTTTTTTTCGAGTTTAAATTTAAATAAGATATCCACATACTTGCGACACCCATGGCGCATTCCGCGACCTTAATGGCACTTAAGAAGGGGAACGAGTCTAATTCAGTTCTCGAGAAGAAGCTCAATGATACGAAACGTGATTGCCTGGTTCATGTGATGCAGTATTTGACAGCTCAGGGTTATACGAACACCGCATCAGAACTGAAACATGAGGGAGGAGGTGAGGCCTAGCACTTGCCCTAACACGTTAGAATGCTCATCAAACTCACTAATCATTTTTTCGAAGTGACATTGAACCGGTTCGAGTCTGCAGATAACATTGACCTACCGCTTATTTTCCACGATTTTGAGGAATACTATGAAATGAAATTTGGGAAGAAACCGATGCTGACTCGTCGAAACGAGTTGGAGGACGACGATGACACCAGGTTCGCGAGATCGTCGTTATCCAAGGGGGCGACGGTGCGCCGGAACAAGAGTGAGATGGAGGCGAAGAAGCGAAAAGAGTTGAGGGAGAAGGCAAACAATCGAGGGAGTGGGGGAAGCGGGGTGCTAGCAACTATGGAGCAGAAACTCGGTGTGGACACGACGACAAATAGCAGCGCCATGATGTCTCGAAGCGCCAGCAGCCCGGTGGTGGGGCTCGGAATAGATAACAATGCCAACAACGACAATAGTGACAACAACAAGGAAAATGTGGGCATGGGCATGGGTTTGAGCGGCACGACTGTAACGCTTCAGGACAAGCGAAATTTATACAAAACTCACGAGGAAACGCCAATGTACGCGCAAAAATTACTGAAGCCCTTGCCCAGCTTCGGAGGGGACGGGGAGCTCAGGCAGCTCGGCGAAACCATAACGCGAGATATTCTGCAAACGTCGCCAGGCGTGGTTTGGAAGGACGTAATTCAGCTGGACAACGCCAAAAAGTTGTTGAAGGAGGCGGTGGTGATGCCGCTCAAGTACCCCCAACTTTTCACGGGGTTGCTGTCGCCCTGGTGCGGAATTTTGCTGGTGAGCGAGAGGCAAAATTGCTATACATGGCTACATCCACTACTGAACTAAACTACTCAACTATTTTTGCTCGTTCGCTGGGCGCAGTATGGACCGCCGGGTACGGGGAAAACAATGCTGGCCAAGGCTGTGGCGAGCGAATGCAACACGACCTTTTTTAACATTAGCGCAAGCAGCATCGTGAGCAAATACAGGGGAGATAGCGAGAAGCTAATCAGGGTTCTTTTCGAACTCGCGAGGTACCACGCACCGAGCACCGTGTTCATGGACGAGATCGACAGCATTATGAGCAGCAGGGGGGGGGGCGACGGGGCCGGGGGAGAGCACGAGGGGAGCAGGAGAATGAAAACGGAGCTGCTGATCCAAATGGACGGTTTGGCGAGGGGCACCGAGCACGTGTTTGTGCTGGCCGCGAGTAACTTACCTTGGGACTTGGATCCGGCCTTATTGCGACGCTTGGAGAAGAGGGTTTTGGTGCCGTTGCCAAATCAGGTTGCAAGGAAAAGTATGTTGAGCATGCATTTGAATAGTTTTGTAGATGGAGATGGAGGGGAGGGAAGTGAAAGAGAAGAGGGGAAGGAGGAACGAATCAATCTCGATCTGGACAAAATCGCCGACGAAACTGATGGCTATAGCGGAGCGGACATCAAACTTTTGTGCAAGGAATGCGCCATGCGGCCTGTGCGAAGGCTGCTGAAGAAGTTGGAAGAGCTAGAGGTGGAGACTGACGGGGGGGTTGTCGAGGAAGGTGAGGTCGAGGAGTTGATGAGGAGCAATCCGATTAATCAAAAGGACTTGGATGAGAGTTTGGCGTGCACGAACAAGAGCGCTGGCGAGAAGTTGCACAATAAATACGTCGAGTGGACGAAAGAGTTTGGTTCGACATGAGAACCCTGACAAAATGAGAAAAGACCTTGATTTTCTAATTGGAAACGTTCTACGTTATATATATATTGTGTATCATTATCTAAACATTCGTTGTGTCCACTGCGCCCCCCCTCCGGTTTGTTTTATTTTCGAGATGTTGATGACAGTTTGCTCGCGTCGTGCCTCGTAGTGTTCACGCTCCATGCGTCGGGCTCGCAACTTTTCGAGTTTCTCTTGGTTTTGGTTTTGGTCTTGGTTTTGGTCTTGGTCTTGAAAGTTTTGTTTCCTCTTCTTTTTTTCTTTTTTCTCTTTTTTGGCCGTCTTGTTGGCCGTCTTATTGGCCGTCTTATTGACCGTCTTGTTGGCCTTGGTTTCTGTTTCTGCTGCTGCTGCTGCTGCTGCTACGTTTCCTCCGCTACTCTTCCCACCGCCGCCACCACTACTCTTCCTCATGAAGGCGTCCACTGGATCCTCCAAGCCCTTCCTAGCCGTATCCCTTTTCCGATCCTTCTCAGAGTTCTCCTTCTTCGCAGCCTCCAGCTCACCCGGCGTTTTACCCGGCCTAGCGTAGAATGGAACGGTCGAAACGAGTTGACCACCCAGCTTGCTGTCGTCCCTGTTCACCACCCCGTTCCGCCTGTCCTCCCGCTTTTGGAAAGCCTTTAGGTCTTTCATGTGAGATTTATTCGTGAAGTCGGTTTGCTTAGTGGTGTTTGTGGTGGTGGTGGTGGCATTAACCTTGCCATAATGGCCATCGCCTCCACCATAAGGATTGCTCCCCTGGGAATTAGAAGCAAGCCCTCGCGAGGTTAAAAACGCCTTCTCCTCCCTCATAAACAGCGAGAAATGCTCCTCAGGTTGCGTTTGTGTTGCTGGTGATGGTGATGGTGATAGTGCAACAATTCCGGCCTCGCTCCTAAGGGCAGAATAAGCGAGTTCACTCTCACTCTTTCTCTTGTCCTCCTCAACTTGAGCAGTCTTCTCATCCTCGAGTCGCTCATCACGTGCAACCCGCTCAAGATTATCGCGACGCCAAGGGTGGTATGATTTCTTCGAAGCTGTGATGAGTCGGCCTGACATCGCTTTTTAACGCCAAGGGTGGTATGATTTCTTAAGCTGTCGGCCTGACATCGCTTTTTAACATCATTTAAAAAAAAAAAAATTAATTCTCGGTCCACAGCACCGACCACAGCCGACTATGGACTTTGCGCAAAAGATAAAGACCGGCAAGAAGTCATATGGGCGAATGGGTCGCTTTGGGATGAATCTCACCTCAAGACCAATGGAAGAACAACCATTCTCAACCACACTGTCCTCCCAACTCCATTCTAACCTCGATTCGCAACTCAAAACGAGTATGTGGTTTCGTTGGTGTATATGTTTCATACCAGAGGGAATGAAAAATATGATTACCATCAGATCATCCAACTCGGACAATTCGCACACTTCGATATGCATCAAGCTAGTGAACCTGACAATCTTTTTCGCCTTGGGGATGATGGCTATTGGAATTTTCGTAGTCGCCACAATCTTCTCTGCAAACGACGGACCCTCTACTAGAACGAAAGAGCTCCTGCGTCTTTCTCTTTCTAATTCCATTTCCAACATCTGGGCCACTACTATTCTCGTGTTCTTCCTTACCTGCTGCCTTCTTCTTTCCAAAAAGGGTTTCCGCACCTTCAATTTGTGCAAAATCTTGAAATTCTTGAATTTGATCCAGCTAATCTTCCCCTTCCTCCTATTCTTCTCTCTGACTAGCTTCGATTTCGAAACTACGTTTGAAACTTGGATTAAGCATTACTGGTTGCTCGACGGATTCACCTGGTACCGAGAGGCCTTCTGCGCTGAAGGTGAGCGAGCAAAGCCTCGAGCGAGCGCAGCGGAAAGGGTGGGTGGGGGAACTCAACTCCCCCCCTCCACACGAATACACAACTAACACGCTCGGCGCAGGCACGGCCCAGACCACCTGCGCAGCCCCGATCGGTGGAGGTGCAAATTACGCTAACGTTACGATATTCTGCACCTCCACCTACAACTCAACCACCTGCGAGCAAATCCAGCAGGAGGCGCAGGATGATCTCGCCATTTTCTCTTGGTTCATGCTCACCTTCTTCGGCGTGGTTGGGTGTCTGATTTGCCTCCTTATCATTGTGCTGACCCGCTTTGTGAAGCTCCTCGTCAACAACAAATCGATAATAGTCGAGAGCGAGGTGAGTGAGCGAAATACTGCGAGCGAGCCTTGAGGAATTAGTTTGGCTCACTCCCTCCCTCCCCCCCTGCGCAGATTCGCTTTGTGCCTTACTGGCTGATAACGCCGATGATTTGCTGCTTCTATGTTGGGAGATATTTGAACAACGAGGGGGGCGACGAGAAGGATAGCTCCACGTTCTTCCTGAGCACGAGTTTCAGGGTAGCTGCAAGCCTGTTCTTGCTGAGCTTCGTCATTAGCTGGATGGTCGAACACGACAGCGCCCGAATGACTTGGTGCGGGCACGGGTGGAAGAAGAGGAAGGTGCACTTGGTGTTGATGTTCCTGGTGGTGCATTTTCTGACCGTAGCGCTGATTTTGGCCATCTGTATATATGCAATCTTAACATTTGTCACCAACGTCAACGTCGAAGATAACGAGGAAAATGTGCTGAAGCTCGCGTGCGAAATAGACGGCAGCAGCGGGAGCAACACGTGCCTCGACTGTCCTTTCAGCTGCCCGGAGTGGAACGAGATGGACGTGGCAAACGTGCTGAGGTCACAGATCAAGTACGGCGGCACGGTTTGTTTGGTTTTGTTGCTGTACAGCAGCAAAAGTTTGAGGATTGGGAGGGAGTGGTTCAAGTTCTACAAGGATTATCGTGAGGAGTATATTTGAAATCGAATATAATTTTGGAAAAGATTAATAACTAGAACCAAATGTCTTTGAATTCCAACCGCAATTCTCCCTTGGAACATCAAAGAAGTTGATGTAAATTCGATCTGGAAGGATCTCGAGAGGGGACAGACGAGGGAGGGATCACCGGAGAGTGAATTTGGGTCTATTGAAGGGATCGGGTTCAGATTGTGATTAAAGCCAGAGAAAAGACGAGTGCTAAAACCGTAAGCATTGGAACAGGAGAAAAGGAATAAAATGCAAATCGACAACATTGTTGGTGGGGGAAGAAACTGGTCAAATTTGTTGGGAATTGTGTGCGTGTTTCGGTGTGTGTGTGTTTCGGTGGTGTTGAGCAAGGTGGTCTTGTTGCGTTACGTCTATGGCGTTTTTTGATGCTGAAGATTGGTTTCACACTTTTTTAAAAGTTTTGATTTATTAGCCCCGCTACAAAGCGTTGACCCGGCACCGTAATCCATTATTCCTCACGCCATTGGATCGCTGAAAAACTAAAATATGGTTTGCTTCATAGTAACAATGTTTATTGGTGTGGCCTCGAGCTTCACCATGCCACCCCCTCCAACTATATTTTTGATAGGGTTGGGTTATGTTGGGCAAACCGTTATGGATTTGTCTCCCTCGTCTATAGCTGGCTACACCAACAATGCGTCTAAGCCCTTTCCTGATGCTGCCAAAATGTGCTCCCACGTTGTGATCACCCCTCCAATCTTGCCCACACCAGATCTTGCCAATTCTCTCTCCTCCCACTTTCCCCACCTCGAGACAATAAGCATAATTTCATCCACGGGTGTTTACGGCGATCATCAGGGCCGACTCGTGAACGAGAATTCTGAGACCTCGTCTGCGCATCCTCTCATGGAGATTGAGCAAAGCTGGATGGACAACCGCCCTCCAAATGTCAAGCTTCGAATCCTTCGTAGCGCAGGAATATACGGTCCAGGAAGATCCGTCTTAACACCACGAACACGAAACAAACCCTCCACCACGTCGCGCCGATCTTCTTCCGCCTCATCGATGACAATCACAAATAGAATCCATGTTCACGATTTGGCGCGATTCATTCTCAAGGCCCCGGCAACAGAAGCGCCCACAGTGGATATTTTCAATTGTTCCGACGACGAACCGGCCTCGCGTTTTGACGTTATGAAATTCGTTCGTCCCGAAACCACTGCAGCAGAAACAGAAACTTCAAAAAACCCTCTGAAGCTCGTTGATAATCGCAAAATGAAAGCGGCCCCGTTCGCCCTCAAATACAACACCTACCGCGAAGGAATGCAATCAATTGAACAATGTCTTCCCCTAAACTAAGGTCTAGTCAATTTAATTTAGATACTTATTCACATCTCACCCAACCGCCCACTGACCCAAATTTCCCAGATACTTTGCTCTCTCATCTGTGCTCATCACCGCTCTCCCCGCACTCTTCCGTTGACTCAAAACTTGATCCCCCGTCCCCCCCATTTCATCATAGCTTCCTGGGCCGACGAAGCTCCTGAACTTCTCGTCCGGAGCTTCTCCTCCCTCGATTCTGCTAACTAATCCCCAACTGGGTTGTCTCTCGTACAAATACTCATTCTTCGGCCTGTACGTTGTGCTGGTAGGCTCGGCTCTGTCTGCACTTCCCCAGTCGTCCGCTCTCGTTCCCGCTTTCAGGAACATGTGTCCGTGCACGCTTTTATTGTCGCTCAGCAGCTGCACGCCAATAGAGCTACTGTCCGCTGGTTCACTCTGCGCCACTTCGTCGTCCTTCTCTCCCCCCCCCGTCACCTTCTTTAAGTCATCGTTAATGCTCCCGATGGTCCACGCTGGCGCCGTACTACTCTTGCTTGTGGCTCCGTCGAAGGGCGACTTAACCAAGTTATATCTCGCCTTTTCCTCCCTCCGCTTTCTCGCAACAATTTGGTTGCTGCACCGAGCGAAGCGCGGTGAGTTTTTAACGAAGCAAGAGCATAACGATTGAAGGCGAGTCAAACGAATTGAGTGGAAGAATGTTAGTTCAGTTGTGTTGTGGATATAGCCATTGTGTCTGTAGCCATTTCGCGGGGATTCATCGCGAGTATGCTCGTCTTCCTCAAAGCTCGCTCGCTTCGCTCGCTCACCTCCGCCGCTTCGCTCTATCCATCTGATCGTCAATCACCCCCCCCCTACCCATCTTAGTGTCCTTCTTCGATTTTTCGTTGTCCCAGTATTCAACTTCTCTCTTCTCCTTGAACTGATTGAATTTCAGCATATTATTCGTCCGCTCGATGATCTCCGCAGCCGGTCTGTTCTTGAACAATACCCTGTGCCGCTTTGCGTACACGTTCAAATGGTCTCGGTACGCGCTTTTCCCGGGTCTTTTTGGTCTGCGCCCAGCGAAGCGATCGGAGCGAGCCAAAAAATTGAGAATAATATTAGTAAGTTTAGTTAGTGGCTATATATTTTTTCGTCTTCATCAAGGCTCGCTTCGCTTGCTCACCTGCCCAGCTCCCAGTAAAGGCTGTTGAGTTTCTCGCGCTCGTAGGACGCCCACTTCATGCCTTTTTTCTGCAGCAGTGCTGATTCCTCGTGGCGTTTTTTCGCCAGTATGGCTTCGTTTTGCTCCCGAGTTTTGCTCGCTTTATTGTTGCTGTTGCTGTTGCTGTTGTTATT
>Ga0302116_1001215_pt1 | contig 15572 bp, 21 predicted proteins | sample AG5_SCM_MG_FD_203124 | JGI IMG/M metagenome (GOLD analysis project Ga0302116, IMG submission 203124) | Marine microbial communities from Western Arctic Ocean, Canada - AG5_SCM | ecosystem: Environmental > Aquatic > Marine > Oceanic | place: Canada: Western Arctic Ocean | collected 2017-10-01 | reverse complement strand
CCTTCCACTACTCACCTGACTGGCACAGAGTTGGAGCTCCTCTCCGCCGCTTCCCGCGCCAAGTCCCTCCAGCTCCACAGCAGCGGCGGGCTTGCGAACTTGTCCTCCTTCTTAACAACCCAGAAGCTCGTGGTGGATAACTCACGGAAAAAGGCAAGGGCAAAAACCGACCGGGCGAGGGAGCTCAGGGAGAGGATATTGTTCGGGGGGAGGGCGGCGGAACACGAGCAGCAGCAGCAGCAGCAGCCCGCGAAGGCAACTATTACTGCAATTACTACAATAACCACAAACACGCACAAGGGGGAGAAGGCCAGGCTCTTGAAGATGGAGCTGAAGGAGAGAGCCGCAGCCTTCTACGCGGACAGGTCGGCTAAGCTCGCGGAGGGTGGTGGCGGCTCCTCCTCCGGGGTGGATGGGATCGGCGCATCTTCTTCAGGAGGTGCTGCAGCGCAATCGCGCAAGTTCAACGCGCCGTCAATCAGTAAGGTCAAGATGGGCGCGCTGCTGAAGCCGAGGGGGTTCGGGAAATTGAGTCCTAAGGCGAAGGCGAAGGCGAAGGCGAAGGAGAAGGAGAAGGAGAAGGAGAAGGAGAAGAAGGAGAAGAACGAGGACGACGAGCTGGGCAACATCATCGATCAGCTCGTTCCTGAGTCGCCAACGTCACATGATGGAGGACTTGCTGCTCAAGGGCGAGGACAAGGTGAGCGAGAGCGAGTTAGATAATTAGTTTTGGACCGTTTTTCTTATAATTGCAGTGCACATCAAGATGCGCCTGGCCGAACCCGTGATTTCGCCTTTTTTTAGCCTTTTTTTGAGTTTTCGCATTGACTAGCGAGCACATGACCCTGATCTGGACCGTCCCTGAATAATCGCGTTGCACGAAAAGATGCGCTTGGCCGGCGCGGCCGAACGAGCCACAGTGTCCAATTTTGAGAGTCGAAAACCTCCATACGTTGCAACTAACCCAATAATTTATTTTGATCAGCAACGTCACCGTCGGCAGAAATTTCACCCCCAAACCCCCACCCCCACCCAAAACCAAAACCAAAACCAAAACCCTTCGGAAAATTCAAGGTCATGGTCCCCGGCTCCGGCAAGCTGACCGCTCTTGGCGCCGGGCTAACCCACCTCCGCGAGCGGCGGCCGTCCCTCGGGAACATGATGAAGAACCCGTTTACGGGTCTCACTGGAAGGGGGGGGAAGGAGGCGAAAGGGGTAGAACAGTACAAGTTCGAGTACAGTGAGATGGCGAAAGGGGCACGAAAGCTGTGGGGGAAAGGGGCGAGGGAGAAGGTTGCGAGGGAGTTTGCGAGGGGGGTGTTGGAAGTGGGGTGGAGGAGGGCAGTGGAGAGGGAGGGGAGAAGGCTGATGCATTCGTTCGAGGGGAGTAGTGGGGAGGAGCAGGAACGAGAGCACTTCAGGCCGATCGACGGCAGTGAACTTGACTTTGAGCCCGTTCACTCGCTGTACGCAACCTCCCTGCCCGAAATCTACTCCAGCTCCCCTTCGCCCAAAAAGCCACCAAAAATTACTTCACCAACTCAGGAGAACATCTGGAGCCAGGTTGAGCGAGTCTTCAGGAACAAGCACGTTCCGCTCGTTGTTCCTTCCCCCCCACCGCCGGCCGTGCCGCAGGTCGTTGAGGAACCGCCCGAGAGGAAGGTTCCGAGGGTTAAGTGGAAATGGACGGAGAGGGTTACTTGGCTCGATGAGATAATTAGGGTCAGCAACGCGAACTATGGGGGAGGGGACGGGGGGGGACAGGAGGTGGGGGGGGGCAAGGAAAAGGGTCAGGGGAGGAAGGGGAGGAAAGATGGCCAAGATAATGATTTTAAGAAGTTCGGGGAGCCGTGGGCAAAGAAGAGGATCGGCCTGGCAGCAACCTTCGAGGAGATGATGCTCAAGCGCAGGAAGGCGACACTGGTTGTTGAGGGGATGTTTCACAAGTAGATGGATAACTAAAACCGTTTAGAATTTATTTTTACTTTGCGGATGATTCAATTCGATTCAATTCAATTCAATTCAATTCAATTCAATGCAATTCAATTCAATGCAATTCAATTCAATTCAATCATTGCAGACACCTAGTATAGGATACTAATCCCGAAATTTCGCCTCCCTCCGGATTGGAACAAAACGCGCTCACAAAGAGCCGCGCCCTTACTCCACTCTCTCTCTCCGTGAAGAAGAGCTCCCGCCCCTTCGTTTCCAAGGAGGCAGCTGAAAAATCATCCAACAGATCACTTGTATCTACTGATAGGATCTGGAGGAGCTGACCAATTGTCCCCCCCCCACCGACACCGTGGTGGTCTATTTCTAGGTCGACAAGCCTGAAGACGGTTGAAACAACGTGGCTGGCGCAGTAATCAACACACTCAAAGTGATTGAACAGATTGAAATGAGAGCACACGGGAATGTAGTGGTTTTCTCTTCGCACAGTCATCAAGGGCTTTGATTTTGACTTTGACTTTGATCTCGATCTTGTTGGACGTGAGTAAACTTTCATCGCAAGAGCTGGCTTGGAGAAATATAACTCCGTGTCGGCAACCACATCATCATCGAACGAAACCACAAACGCGGGCATCGAGCAAGAGCAGCTTACCAAAGCATCAGTAAGCGCACCCTTGATCGTCGCAAGCTGAGAGCGTTTTATTCGCCGACTCGCGATGCGGACAGTAATGTACTGGTGGGGCTGGTGCGGCTCGTCAAATCCCACTATCCGGGGCAACGAGAACGGGGATGCAGTTGAGGATGACGAGGGTGTGTGCAGCTTGACCTCCACGAGCCAGTGTGACCCTGTAAAGTCGTCAAAATGGAGGATCGTCTGCACAATTGCCACAGAACCAGAACCAAAAATTGGTAAGCGGATAAAACCGTAGCTAGACTGAAGGTGGAAGGCCTTCAGAGCCTGAGCGAGGCTGTGAGCAAGTTTCTCAAAGGATGTGAGAGAACTATAGTCGGCAAACATTGTAAGGAAGTCGCACGGTGTGTTTTAATTGGAATCTTTCGATTCAATCTGTGTGCAACACAACTAAGATAATGAATGGAGAAAATTAAACTTATAGCCAATCTATATGCACCTTGCGTCAATTTTTCTCTGTGTGGCTGCACTACCCAAAATTTGTAAAAAAAAATATTTGTAAATTTCAGCACCTAATTGAGAGAACCTCGGAGTACACAATATACAATTTTCTGTCCTCACAGTCAACAACCCAAGTATCCCATGTCACGAACTTTCCCAAAAATCCACAATGCTCCAAAAGGCAATCTTCGTCGTCTTTAGCTCGGATTCGATAGGCTTTCACCCTCTCCTCAACAGGCCATCCCTGGCCCACACAGCCCTCCACGGGGTTTGAAGGTCAACGCCTTTATACAGCAGCCAATCCAGGTGAAGGGCAAAAATTTCGACCGTTGCCGCTGTTGCCTCGAAGCAAATCCCCCAAAACAAATTATGAGGTCATCGAGCGCGACGACCAGCACTTTTAATTATGAGATTTGTTTTTTTTAAAACACGCACAACGTTATGGGCGGTGTCCCCCTCGCTACTTACTGTAACTGTGACCGTGATTGTCGTTATAGCTGTGACTGTGGATTTCTTCCTCGTCGTCCGCCTCGCCATAGGCGGAAGGAACAGTTGGCGCGTATTTTGGGTGTATGCTACCCCAAAGACCCCATGGCAAAAAACTGAACCAGCCTCTTTTCCTTTCCTCTGTTCCCTCTGTTTCCTCCGTAACAAATCTATCCAACCCACTTCCATCAGCGTCGTTTTCCACAAGCAACAATAAATTAAAAGGAACGGTGGCGATCCATTCGTCGGTCAGCCAGTCAGGTCTTGCAGCCATCCATTCGTCCCAATTCTCCAGAAACCATTCCTTAATTTTGTCCTCGTACCAGCTGTAAAAATCTCTGTGGTCGCTAAGGACCCGAATTTTGATTGAGTCGGACTCGCAGTTGAACAGCGCAAAACTGTACTGCTTCGCCGTGCGAAGGGAGTAGAACGTGTGGCGAAATTCCTTCTCGGATGCCAAAATTATGCTCGCCATGCTCACAATCCAGCACACTAGAAGAACATAGGCAATATCTCGGTAGCATTCGTCTGAAAATGCTGGGAATTCGTCTCCATCATTCCCATGAATCTTCCACCCGAACTCCTTTTTCAGTTTTAGCGCCCCTAAAAGACTCATTTGAACATAGACGCCGTTCAGCAGCCAGTAGAACCCGCCCATCTCGTACGGATGCCGAGCATGCAAAAATCCTGTGAAATCACTGACAGTCTTGACCACAACTCGCATCAGCCAGGATACAAAAATGCTATATTTCCCCGGCAAGGGCGGCCAATACCTCAAATCTCTTCGCACAGCCTTGTAGATGAAATAGACAAGCAATTCAAAGCTCGCAACAGTAAAAACGAGATACCACCCCCCAACCTGTGCCAACACATTGAGCTGCAAGCATTTCCCCATCATTTGACAAAAGCAACTGACAAACATGCACCGCTAACGCATTTTTGTGCATTTGGTGGGTGGGTTAGTTATGGCACTACATGCACTCAAGCTGGCCTGGCTCACACACTCAACAAGATCGGCTCACCCACCTTCACAACCATTCGCCTAACTCTACCCAACGGAACAAAACCGTAGAAAAGCTTTCCTGTTGCCCTGCTAAGCACCCCAATGTCCTTAACGTAAGTAATATAGGTAGTAGCCTCAGCTACAAATGTTACGCTGACCAAAATTGCCACCATCAGCACCCAATCGAACTCCTTCCCCACCATTAGTGTCTTTAACTGGACAACGGTCATTGGTATGCTTTCCGCAAAAACCTCGACCACCTTGAACGCGATCAGCTGCGTTGGATTTGGAGAGTTAGATTTTTGTTGTTGAGCTGCAAGCGAAGCGAAGCGAGCAGCAAGCCAAGAGTGAGCTAGTCACAACTAGCGCATGGTGTTGCTGGCTCGCTTCGCTCGCGGGTTGTGCTCACCTCGTTCATGGGCGATGCAATCTCGTGCCCCTCCATCTTGGCGTCGGTGAGCACTCTGAAGAAATTCTTCGCCGGCTTTAAGTAGGTCAGCGTGAGAAACATCTCATGCACCATTTGTTTCTTGTTTTTGAAATGCACCGCCGCAACCGTAGCGAGCTGCAGAATTGTGCTTAAAATCAGCAGAAAGATCATCAATTTTGCATCGTGACTGTTCCCGTTGTGCCAATGGTAATAGATGGCGTACGAGTCTGTCGCTACATCGGCCATACTCAGCAAGCTTGCTCCAATGCTCAATGCTATTTTCCTCCACGTCGCTGACTTTCTATATTCATTTCCAATCCTGCGCCGAGCGAACCAAGCGAGCCAGACGAGATAGTAGGTTAGTTTAGTAGTGGATGTAGCCGTCTGCAGCCATTACGTCTCGATCAAACAATGCTCGTCTTCTTCAAGGCTCGCTCGCTTCGCTCACTCACCTTTCCATCAAGGGTCTGAAAAACTTATACTTGTCGCCGAATTCCTCCAAGGCAGGGTGCTTCTTCACCCACGAGTCAAATGCGGATGTTGTCGTCGCGGAAGATTCAAGAAATCTCAAAAACGAAACGCCCAGCATTCTTCCGTCGCCAACCACCAGAAGTTCCAGCTTCTTCGGCGATTCTGCGTGAATCTTGCGTTTTTCTTCGTCGTCAAGGAGATGATAAACAGCTGCTTCAACCATCTTCTCAAAAAACGGGTGGATCGTTTTCAGAGTTTTCAACGCGTGAAACTGCGCCGAGAGAAGAAGGAGTGAATCGAATTGAGTGGGTTAGTTTAGTAGTTGCTCGTATTCTCGTATTCCAAAAGGCTCGCTCGCTCGCTTCGCTTCGATCACCTCCTCAAAGAATTTCTGCACTCGAAGTCCCCGACCTTTGCGCGTTCGGCTGTTCAGGAATGTGCTGGTTGATCCAATGAGCATCTGCCCTATCGCACGTCCATCCCGTTCGTCAAGGTCGTCCTTCAGTTCTCTCCAATTCTGAGAAATGGATTGGGTTTAGGTGTGAATTGTGCTAAATTCTGTTCTGTTTTGTTCTGTCTCACTCACCTGAAATGACTTTTGCATCTTCACCAAGGTTCGGTACTCACAATCGTGCCCCTGGCGGACGTACTCGAAAATCTTTTTGTGTTTGATCGTGGAGTCGGTTTCCCAGCTCCCCGATGCTTGGTGAGGCCCCCCTTTTTTTGTGTTATTTGTGGCTGATTTCCTCTCCAGGTCGTACAGAAATTCGATCGATGACTCTGATGCGGAAATCTGAATTATCCTCGTTGAAACTATGGACTGGTCGATCACCTCCAAGAAGTCCTTATTGTGCCTCTTGTTAACAACTTTTGACATTGCGCATTGGGTGGGGGAGGAGAGAACAAGGAAATTCCCAATCTTTTTGCTGTCTTCTTTCCAAACACACCGACGGATAATTTGGTTTTTCACCTTGGTCCCGCTGATCAGCATTTTTCTCTCATACACGCTCACGACCTGGGTGTGACCAGAATTATTCTCCCCCTTGTCTCGCTCCGTCAACCTATTTTTTTCCCTTACCACCTCCTTCTCCACCAAATCGTTCTCGCTCATCATTGACCGGCTATCCTTATTTAGCAAAAACGCGAGTGCCTCCTCGCCCCCGCACCTGACTGTCGTGCTCAATTTCACCCACGTCTTTCCGTTCAGTTGAGCGGCTGCCACGTTAACCAGCTCGCTGGACGTTGCAAAGGTGGTGGTCTTGATGTTGGACTCTATTTGTTTGAACGACTACTTGCAAATTACAAATATATTGTTAGAGGTGAGGTGATGCTCTGCTCTGCTCCAGTCCGCTCCGCTAAATCACCTTCACCATCCACTTGGCCCTGTCAATATCCTCCATTTCGGTCACGGTGTGTGGAATTGATTGTGATTTGAGGGTTCTCATTTCTAGTTTAAGCGCCTCCATACGTTCCAGGTCGATCTCAAAGTCTGCACCGCAACCGCACCGCACCGAGTGTATATAAGGTCAGTTAGTTATTTTTGTAGTTTACAGCCAATTCCCGATTCAAAGATCGCTCACCTTTGCAGAATAACTTGCGAGTCAGGCTATATTCGGACAGGTGACCGACGGCAGTCATGTCAACAAGCTGGTGCGGGATAATGCCACCCAGTGTAAACTGTGCAATGTACTTCACCTTGGTTACTTGGTGGTTGGTGTTGGCGTTATGAACGTCGAATACTGGTTCATAAAAAATGCACCCCTTGGATTTTGTCGCCACGGTGGGATTTGGTATAGCAGGCTCAGGGAACAACTCACTCTCTTCTACATTTTCGATGGCGTGAACGAACTTTCCGCCATTTATCCGCTTCCAGATGTGCTTCGTCAAGAACTGCCGGGGCCTCAAGCCCAAACCGAAGTCCCTCACGAGCAAAAAGTCCTGACAGTGATCGTTGAACTTTCTGCTCTGGCGAAACAGCACGTCCTTCCTGTCATTGATCCTAACCTTCTTCCGACTCATGGTGGTGAAAGTGTAGGCTGCGCATTCCTCAACGGACGTGTCTACGATGACCTCTGCACAGAGCAAGGGTTAGTTTAGGCGAGGCTTTGGCTCGCGTACATATTATAATATATTTATCGTATCGCTCGCTCGCTCACTCACTCACTCACTCACTCACACACTCACCTGCTTTCAGGTAGGAGTTGGGCTCTCCCTCAACGTGAGCGATGCTCATTTTGGTGCGAAAGTCCGGGCTGTTCAATGGCTTAAAGAGCTTCTCGTTGATGCTCTCCATTTTTTTTCGAATCCTCTTTACCAAATTATTCTCTGAGGAGCTATAAATTTCATTTTCGTCGATGGCCATGGTGATCATGAGCTGCGCCGAGCGAAGCGAGATTGTGCGCATTTTTAATGAAGGACGAGCGAAACGAGCAAGCCAAATGAATTGAGTGGGTAAGTTTAGTAGTGGATGTGGCCGTCTGCAGCTATTTCGGGGAATCCATCGCCAGTATGCTCGTTTTCATCAAGGCTCGCTCGCTTCGCTCGCTCACTCACCTGCAGACGCTCTTCTTCGTCAATCTCAAAGTCACGCTTGAATTTCGTCTGCATTCGGGTAACGAGGTTGAGTTGCTGAGCCGCTTGGAGCCTCTGAAAAGAATCGCCAGTGTGTTTTGTGGGACCGCCGGTCGTCACGCGGTTCCAGCACGTAATCTTGCACTGATCTATGTTTCTTCCTTCGTTTATTATCGGTTGAATTATCATTAAGCCCTCACTCGTTCCGCGGATTAGGGAGCGCTTGCTGCGAATGGGTTTGGGTTGGGTTGGCTCAAGAATTATTCACTCAATTTTGCCACCCACTCCACTCACCTTATAATTGTTTGTCCGTATTCAACAACCACATCACTCGGCTTGAACACCAACGCAAACTTACCACCTTCCAACTCACCCCAGTACATATCATTCACGTACTCGCAGGGCGGTAACTTCCCAAATGGCTTGACCAACGTTTGAAAAGTGATGTGTCTCTCGTTGTGAGCCTTGATTACCAACTTTTCTTGCATGGAATTTTGTCTCACTGATTCATTCGAACAAACATCCCAGCTCCACGCTAAGCACTCCGCCGCGCTCGTGTCGATTATCGCCTCGGCTTTGCCCCACACCCCCGACTTGTCTTCGTGAATTTGCATGTCGACAAAAATATTGTTGTTGTAGTACTTGGTTTCCAACTGAGAAAGTTGGTGGGTTGGGTTAGGGTGGAGAAATTGATTTGAGCCCGATTTGTCCGCATTATTTTTTACCTTTTTCCACACAACCCACTTGCAGCTCTCGTCAACCAACCCCCTCATCGGCTCAATCACGTGACCGTTGTCAACGTGGCCACTATCCCCAATGTCCTGAACAAACGCATCTCTAAGTTCCTGGTCAACTTGGAGGCCAGATCGCTCAAAAGCGTCCTTCAAAAAGTTGATCGCGGCCATTCCGCTTATTAACTTGGTGTTCAGAACGTTAACGGGAATGTAAACCTTGTCCACGAAGTTCAACACGTAAGTAACCTCGCAAACGTTTTCCGCTAGTTGGCTAATGAGAATCAGGCCCCGCACTTTGAGCTGCACGCAAGCGCCCAGAAAGTTTTCTTGTTTTTTTGCATCTGGGCCCGAGTAGGGCTGATCCGCGGGCTGCGATTGAGTAGGTTAGTGTGTGTGAATGAATGATAATTTGAGTGAATTGGATGCGGCTCGGCGGCTCACCTCGAACGCAATCACATGCTTCTTATTATCAGGAAAAGACTTCCACACGCAACGGAGGGAAACCTCTCGCTTGCGGAAGGGTGCAGGCATGTTCTTCCGCGTCACGAAGTACTGCGTGTGGGTTTTGGCAGAGGGGAAGGGGGTGAAGGCCGAGGGTTTGGGGGTGTGGGGATTTTGGGGATCAAATTTGTTCCCCTTGACCTTTGACGGGTTGTATAACTTTCGCATTATGTTCCCTTCTGATTTTTGGTGCCGTTTCATCCGAGCCTGCGGCAGGGTGGGGTAGTTAGGTTTAGAATAAGTTCCAGTTCCAGTTCCTGTTGCGGTTGCTCACCTTGCTGCACATGAACCACATGGTAGCTAGGACCATGGCGGGCTTGGCGTGCACACTCACTACGCACTTGCCCCAACTGCTACCAACTCCTTCAATGGCTTTCAAATATAATTTCGCGTTTGGTCTGTCGTCCCTGATGCGCCTCCACGTTGTTGGCTTTAAGAAATCATCCTTGGCTTCCGATATGTGCCTTTCAATGATTGAGTCGGACGCTTTGACATTGGCGTACGTTAGGCCGCGCGAAATCAAATCGGACTCTTCGCGGGTCAAGGGGGGGGTGGAGGTGATATTCTTGATAAAGTTTTCGCGTTCTAGCTGCGGCGCCGAGTGAAAAAAACCCCGAGTGAGGTGAGGAGGTGTTTAGAATTGGGTGGGAAGTTGAGGAATTGAGGACCTTTTCTCACCTGGTCAATGCGGCCGGGCTTGTTAAAGTACTCACAGGCTCGTAGCACTGTGTTTAGCACCTTGGAAATTGCCCTATTGGCCAACTTTGTCGGAAAGCTCCCCTTGACGTCAGCCTTGGCTGTCATGGTGAAATTCGTCTGGTCGTAAGGGAGGCGGCGAAACTTGTAAATTGCCGTTAGCTCCCCCCTTACAACATTCTCAAGAGAGGTCTTTTGGAAAGATTGCGGAACGTCCGGGTCGTCGTCAGCAATCGACTTGAAAATGAGCATGTAGCTGTCAGAATCAATCTTCCTCCAAATGCCGCGGGTGAGCCAGTCACGAGCGGCAAGGGGAGCGCCCAGCTTTCGGCAAGAATAGTTGATGTTGCTGTGGTCATTTATGCGGCAGACCACCTTGTTGGGGAACTTTGACGAGTCAGAGCCATTCTGCTTCACGTGAGATGCTTTCGACTGGTTGGACTCGTTGTGCCAGAGCCAGGCAAGAAGCTCTTCAGGGGAGGTCTCAACGACTCCATGACATTTGCCAATCCCAACCTTTTCACTTAACACCTTCCACTTCGGGATGAAGAGGTCAGGATCCAGCACCTCGTAAACTTGAGACGAGTTGGAAATCTCATTCTTAACTTGCTCAAACACCGACTTCTCAAAAGGAGAAGAGGTTTGGGCTTTCTTAATTATCTTGATGTATTCCAGTCGAGCATTTTTGTCCTCGGCTTCGGCGGCTTGTGTGCTTGAAGTGATGGCCATGTTGGTTTGACTTGTTGAAAATGTTTAAACTTTGCTCAATCAATTTCAATGCAAATTTTTTTTAAAGCATTTTTAAAACGATCCTAAAAAGGTTCTACTCACTAATCGCATATTTCAAATTCATTCTCTTCGTATAAAGCGCGCCAAATCATCTAAGCCTCCAGCCTCATCGTAGAGACTTGCCAACTCTTCTCTCACCCCTGCCCAGTCCTGCCCAACCATTGCAGTCTTATCCAGCAAGTAGCTTGCCCTCTCCAATGTGCCGTCCCGCTCGGTCTTCCCGTCGTTGTTGTCGTGCGTTAGCTCCTCCTTCTCCTTTTGCTTCAACCTCTCATAGAATCCGTCAATATTCGCCATAACATTGCTGTCGTCGTCCTCCTTGTTCTTCCCCACGACTCCAACCCATTTCCCCACCTTCCCAAAATCCCCCACGTCCTGCCCAACCGTCCAAATAGGCATCCGAAAGCACACCACGGCCGCGTCCCTCGCCTCCATCTCCCTCCCCTCCCCCTGCGCAAGCAGCCCCGCGTAGAACCTGTAGCTGGACCCCCAGCCCGGGAACTTGGCGTTGGCGGCCTCGGCGGAGATGAGCCGGGTGGTCTCCTCCGAGTGGAGCACCGCGAGCTAAGCCGAGCAAAATGAAGCGAGATTATGCGCATAACAAATTAAATGGAATAAAAATTGTCAGTTAGTTGTCACCAACACAAGTTGTGACTAGTAGCGAGCTGTGAGAGAAGCGAGCTGTGAGCGAAGCGAGCCAGCAACACCATGCACTAGTTGTGACTTGCTCGCGAGCTGCGATCGAGGAGAGCCAGCAACACCATAACCAATGGGACCAGCTCGCGGGCTCGCAGCTCGCTTTGCTCGCAGCCCGCTTTGCTCGCAGCCCGCTTTGCTCGCAGCTCGCTTTGCTTGCGGCACGCTTCGCTAACTCACCTTCTCGTACACGTCCGGGAAGGGACCGACTCGTAGGAGCAGGTATTTGTCCAGGCCGTAGCCCAGACCGGCCACGTCACTGGGGGAGTAGGTGCAGTCGAGAGAGGTGAGGTTTGGTGGCAGGGTCGTCCCCGAACCGAGATCATCGTTGTAGAGGTCGACGGCTTCGGAATCGGAATTTATATCAGCTGTGGCCGCAATGCGCCGGAGGAGGTGCTCAGAGTTGAGCGAAAGGAGCTTCAAGCCGGGAGAATGGGGATATGTTTCTACTATCGGAAGGGTTGGGGGATCGGAAGAAGTGCTATATTTGTTGTGGGGAGAGAGGAGGGCACATATATACTTTGGTACCGTGTCTTTGGTTCGAACAATCGGAATGAGTAGTGGGTGCAGATCTTCTAGATTAGGGTCATCATGAGTTACTGGAATGAGAGGGGCAGTAACCGTTGAACCGGGACATCCACACTTCACAAGAAGAGAAATGAATCTTTCGTGTCTTGGAATGGAGGATTGTAGATTAATACCATTAATTGAGGAAAAGAGACGAGTCGAGAAGCTGGGGGGGCGGTGGGGCTTGACGAAGGCTGATCCAACTGTGATGAGGAACGACCTCGATAGGGCTGCTGAGAGGAGCATAGAGTTTAAATGCGTATAAATTGTTGGCTTAATCTCCGGAATCTCGCCCCGCTCGCCGTTTTAAATAGAAATTTTTAAATTTTATCCCTGTACTCTGAGGTCAATTCAAAACATTTAAATCTCACCACCAATGTCCAAGATCCCAAAGATCGGTGGGAGGGTATCCGTCCAGTTCGAAACCGGGCAACCTCTTCAGCTTCGTTCAGCTGAGCAGAACACAACAGTTCAATCCTATGTTGGTGTAGTTCAAGCAATTCACCCCCCATCACCTTCCAACTCCTCCTGCCTATGCAAGATTGATGTCATGTACCCAGCTGATGGCGAGAAGGAAAGTTGTCAATGGCCTGATCCCGAAATCACCCTCCTTGATTATCGGCGAGTAGATCTCTCAACTTTTGTCTTTGTTGAGGAGGCTCTTGCCGTTGTTGAGAGTTTTGAAAAACCTTCGTTAAGCTCGTATTCGATTGCACCCCCAATTCGAGAACCGATTCCAACACAAGCTCCAAAACGAACTCCAATACCAACTCCAAAACAAAACCCAATTCAATATTCAGCGGTCCCCCGGGCCCCCCTACCCCCCCCCCAAATCAAATCTCTCACCATATCTCGCCCCCTCCTCACAATTCCATTTGGTCTCTCCTTCGTATTGAACGAACTGGGGCTCTTCATCGGAGCGGTTTCCCCCACCTCCCCTGCCGCCCCCATAATCTCCGCCGGCGACATAATCCTTACGATAAACGGCGTCGACGTGCGCTCTTACGACTACAACCTTCAAGTTGTTGTTTCACTCCTAACTTCCACTTTGAGCTTCTCCGCCGCGGTCCTTCGCCACCCCGAAATTGCCAAGGCTTCTACCAAAGCGTTTGAAAATTTCGTCTTCGAAAGTTCCAAACCAGCCCCGCCAGAGCAGAAAAAGCGGGGTAGGCCGCCAAAAGAAGCGAATGGTGGAGAAGGGAAGAGAAAATCCTGCGGAGAGTGCTCGGGCTGTCGGGCGGGGAACTGCGGCTTGTGCAAGTATTGCCTCGATATGCCGAGGTTCGGCGGGCTCGGGTCCATGAGGCAGAAGTGCGCGGTTCGGGCGTGCATAGGTGTGGGCTACGAGGAGGAGGAGAAAGCGGGGGCCACACCACAGACACAGTCACAAACGCAGGAATTGTCCAACAGCGCGACCCACGCTGCGGCAAATGCCGCGGTGAGTTGCTTGCAAAATGTTTTGCACTACTTCCCAAAAAACAACTGGACCATTAATAATAGCAACGAGAATGGGAATGGGAACGAGAATGAAATCATTCTTGCGGTGAAAAACCCAAGGTACGACGCTTTCTATTTCGAGAACCAGGACGAGGACGAGGACGGGGAGGAAGAGGAAGAGGACGAGGACGAGGACGACGACGAGGAGGAGGTCGAATCGTCGGGTGCGTCGTTTTCGTCGAACTCAACTCAACTCAACGACTTTTTCTACAAAGAGTCCGAATTGCCTCCACCCTCAAGCTTCACATCTTGGCTAAGCGCCAAAAAAATTGAGTGGCTGCCAACTTTTTCTTGGCGCAAGCAGCGGCGCATCGATTTGGAAAACATATACGAGGACTCATCCAACGTGATGTTTCCTTCAGGTTCGTCGGACGGAGACGAGCAGGCGCTGTTCCAAAAGTGGCTAAGTGTTAGGAAGAACATGTGGAGGATCGAGAGGAGGCGAAAACAGCTTCTGAGGTGAGCGAGCTGTGAGCGAAGCGTTGACGTGCACATGGCGTGTTTTGGACCGTCCCTGAACAATCGCTTTGTGCGAAAAGATGCGCTTGGCCGAACTAGCCCACCGTGTCCAATTATGAGTGTCTTAATGCATTTTGCGTTGGAGTTGCGTTGGAGTTGTGTTTTTGAGTCTTTTTGTTTACACATTTACGTGAAGATGGCGTTTTTTGGACCGTCCCTGAACAACCTCCTCGTAAAAAAAAGATGCGCCTGGTCGAACCCGCCACCGTGTCCAATTTTGAGCGTTTAAGACCTCCATACGTTGGAGTAACGGCCGATTCAGTGAAGCCTTTTTTTTGAATATTTTTTAGTTTTTTTTAGTTTTCCACATTGGATGAAGGCTCGCGCGATAAATCCCGCGAAATGGCTACAGACGGCTACATCCACTACTGAACTAACTTTATTCCACTGAATTATATTCGTTTGGCTCGCTCGCTCCCCCCTGCGCAGCAAGAAACCGACCGTGGGGGAAATAATCTGCATAAAGTGCCCCGCAATTCCTCCGCACCCTCCAGGCTGGTACAAGGCGAACGTGAAGAGCGTTTACGTGAGAAAAGAGGGGGGGGGGACATTCAATGTTCACGTGGTTTGGGACGGGAGCGGGGGGGAGGTGAGTGAGCGAAGTGGAAGTGGTCAACAAGATTAATTACTAACCCGACGTCACACAGGTAGAGATGCTCGTTGACCCGGAGTGGAGGAAAATTGATCAAACAGACGGGAAGCCAAAGGTTGGAGCCACGGTTTGCATTAATTGCGCTGCGGCGCCACCATTCCCGGCGGGTTGGTACAAGGCGGTGGTGAACAGGGTGGAAACAATTGCGAAAAACCAACTTGGAATGTACCAAGTGCACGTGGTGTGGGAAGGAAGCAGCGTGGGGGAGGTCGAAACTATCATTGACCCGGAGGTGAGCGAGCGCGAAATTGCTACAGACGGCTACATCCACTACTAAAACTAAACCCACCCAATTCGTTTGGCTTCGCTCGGCGCAGTGGAGGGAAGTTTCCCCCACCGAAACTAATGAAATCACATACCTGTCCGACGACGAGAAGAACATTCAGACCCGCAGCCAAACTAAACCGCTGGACGGGCAGTTCGCAAAGGGCGATTTGATCAAGGCACGCTACAAGGGTCGTAGTAAGTGGTACACCGGAAAGATCGATGCGGTGGTTAATTCGACAGGCATGCTCTACAATGTACGATACGATGACGGTGATTTGGAGAAGAACGGTGAGCGAGCGAGCCTTGTGACAGAAGAGTGCGAAGAGACTAACTCACTCCTAATTCACTCTGCGCAGTGAAAAAGAAAGATATTCGGCTGTTGGTGCCGTCCTCACAAATCTGGCAGGAGACTGAAGCGATCATTGACAAGGCCCAGAATATTAATAATATTTCAGGTCACATCGACACCGCCATGACTGACATTGAATTCGACAACCACAGCACCTCCACCACCAACACCCCAACAATCGACAACGCAACGCTTCTGTGCGAATACAAAATGTTCGACGAGATCATCAAGTTGAAGGAGACAAAAGCACAAGAAGAACTCG
>Ga0302116_1001214_pt1 | contig 15572 bp, 9 predicted proteins | sample AG5_SCM_MG_FD_203124 | JGI IMG/M metagenome (GOLD analysis project Ga0302116, IMG submission 203124) | Marine microbial communities from Western Arctic Ocean, Canada - AG5_SCM | ecosystem: Environmental > Aquatic > Marine > Oceanic | place: Canada: Western Arctic Ocean | collected 2017-10-01 | reverse complement strand
CCTTGCTGCTACGATCTACTGAGGTTCATCCCGTTGCAGCTAAGATGTGTTGAACTCACAGAGTTCACACCCCCTCCCCCAAAATCTCTGGTGGAACCGCACACGCGGGTGTTGTGGGTACGGGCCATACGCTGTGTTTTGTGTGACCGTGCCAGGGTCATTGCCCATACGGAAATCTACCACCTAATCGAAGGTGGTGGAATTTTTACATCTCCGATCCGGAACTGTCTGTCTGTCTGTGCATACGTTCTACTTGCGAGTGGGACGGATCTGCCGCAGCGACACAGACGCAGAGCGATTCATCGAGAGCCGAGTTGAGAGAGTCGCGGGACTTGGCACACGATTGCCAGTCCCGCGAGTTACGTTGCTGCACTACACACGCGGGTGTTGTCACTATTTGCACTGTGCCAGAAATGGACGCAGGTTGTCTCGGCCACACCCAATATACGTTATCGAGAACGTTATCGAGAGACGAGACGTCACTCCAGCCAGCCCAGCCCGTCTGCAGCGCCGACGACGGGTGTTTGGTGGTGAGTTGTCAGTTTGTCAATCACCGTCGGCCACTTCGAGGGGCGCGCCGACCTCAAGGGGGGGAATGACGACGGTTTCGAGCCCGAACGTCAGGATAGACGTTCCGGATGTCGGCGATGCAGAGAAGACGGATACATCTAGAGAGGAGTTGACCAATAAGGGCACGAAGCGGAAGAGAGCCCCGAAGCACTTCGGGCCGTGCGAGCACGGGGTGAAGCAACGCTCGAACTGCAAGGTGTGCAGCGCTTGTCCGCACGGTCGTCAGCGCTGTCGGTGCAAGGAGTGCGGTGGTGCATCAATCTGCGAGCACGGTCGTCAGCGCAAATCGTGCAAGCAGTGCGGTGGGTCACAAATATGCGAGCACAGTCGTGTGCGCTCTTATTGCAAGGAGTGCGGTGGGGGTGGAATCTGCGAGCACGGACGTAATCGCTATCACTGCAAGGAGTGCGGTGGTGCAGGAATATGCGAGCATAGTCGTGTACGCTCTCAGTGCAAGGAGTGCGGTGGGGGTGGAACATGTGAGCACGGTCGTCAGCGAACTAAGTGCAAGGAGTGCGGTGGGGGATCGATATGTGAGCACGGTCGTCAGCGCACTTCATGCAAGGAGTGTCGTGCAAGGGGCGCCGCGGAGGCGTTGCTCGACGACATCTGCGGTTTCCTGGAGGATCGGCCGGGACGCGCGGCTCCCACGGGGCTCATCGTGGACGCGTTCAGCCACAGGGTGAAGGACAAAGGGATGTTCCGAAGGCTTTTGAAGCAGGCGGCGAGGCTGGAGAAGGGCGCGGGGACGGCGCAGTGGGTCCTACGCGACGAGTTTGCGTGAACGACCATTCATTCATTTATACTCGAGCACGTTGTGTGGTGAGATGCTGTCTGTAAGAGACTAAACCTTTGAATTGAAAAATGTAAACCCTCGCTCTCTCGCCGGCGCGCCTTACTGCTCGCGCTGCCTGGGCACGCACTTGATGATGTCGTCGACGCGGATGATCATCTCCGCCGCCTCGGTGCCCGAGAGCAGAATCTGTTGCTTGACCCTGAAGCACTCGGTGATGCCGCACTGCTCCATGTCGCCCGTCTCCCCGGTGAGGATGTCCACGCCCATCTTGTGGTCGCCGCGGCCGTGGCTGGCGCGCAGCTGGCTCACAATCTCGCTCGAGTCCAGACCCGCGTTCTCGCAGATGATCGTCGGGATCATCCTCAGCGCCTTGGCGAAACCCTCCATGGCGAGCGAGCGCTTACCCGGGGTCTTCGCCGCGAGCTCCTCGACAGCCTTGGACATGATCATCTCGGGGCACCCGCCTCCGTACACGACCCGGCTGTCCTTCACGGTGGACACGAGCACGCAGAGCGCGTCGTGGAGGGACCGCTCCGCCTCGCCGAGCACGTGCGACGACGCGCCGCGGAGCACGATGGTGCACGCCTCGCCCTTCGCGACGCCGCTGAATTTGATGAGCTTGTCCTCGCCAATCATGATCTCCTCGATCAAGTCGCAGGTGCCGAGGACGTTGCCCTCGGGGTCGTCAAAGGTGGAGCAGATCTCACCGCCGGTGACCAGCGCGAGTCGCTCGACGCCGTCGAAGTCGGCGTGCTCGATGGACGCGACGCCCTTGTCGCTGAGCACCTGCTCGGGGTAGTTGTAGATGAGCTGGCGGTTGATGAAGAGGTTGCAGCCGTGCGCGGCGATCTTCTCGCACTTGGCAGCCATCTTCGCCTTCTCCGCAGCCTCGATCTCGCCAACCTTCGCCATGGAGTCCACCCGCACGCGCGCGCCGTAGATCTTGATCTTGTCGGTGTCCATCGGCGTGTTCGCAATTAGAATCTTGGCGTTTTCAATCTTCTTGGGGTGGCCGGTGTTGAACTTCTTGTCCAGGATGAACCCCGAGTCGAGGTAGGAGTCCTTCAGGGACCCGCCGGGCTTCTGGATCAGCTGGATCATCTCAAGGTTCCCGCTGCCCTTCAAGCGCATCACCGCGTCGCACGCCAGGTTCGCGAAGTGGTTCTTGTCGTGGGTGAGGATCTTGGACGAGAGCGTGGTTCGAGCGATGTTCAGCAGATCCTTGCGAAACGCCTCCTTGTCCGCGGCGTGGTCCTTGGCGGCGCCCTCGAGCGCCTCCTTGGCGACGGTGCACGCCTCGCGGAAGCCCTGGATGATGGTCATGGGGTGGACCCTCTGGTTGACGAGGTACTCAGCCTGGCGCAGAAGTTCGCCCGCGAAGACCACGACGGAGGTTGTGCCGTCGCCCACCTCGTCGTCCTGCGCCTTGGAGATGTCGACGAGGACCCTGGCGGCGGCGTTGTCGACGTAGATGGACTTGAGGATGGTGGCGCCGTCGTTGGTGACGGTCACCTGGTTGCCCTTGGAGACGGACATGAGGATCTTGTCCATGCCCTTGGGACCGAGGGTGCTCTTGACGAGATCGGAGATCGCCATGGCGCCGACGAAGGACGCGAGGCGCGCGTGCTCGCCCTTCTCCTCGGTGGCGCCCTCCTGGAGCACGGATGGCCCGGCGTTACCCATCATAGACATCTTGACACTGGATGTCTTTCTTCGCCTGCGTAGGAACACGGACGACGCGGGGACGTTGGGCGACGGTCAGTCAACTATATGGGACGAAGCGGGAAAAGGTACGGGCGCCAGATCTGGAGGCGCGATCGGGCTAGATCGCGCGCGGTGCGGGGTGCACCGAAGGCGCGCGATGCGTCGCTCGGTGCGCATGGACACGATGGACACGCGGATGTGGTTTTCCGGGCGATGACTCACCTAGCTCGTCGCTGTGATGCTGGAAGTGACGTCGGCTGGACGCTCGACGGTTCAAAAAAGGCGTCGGCGCTCGGCTTGAAAATGGGTCTGGTTACCGCTTCGTGCACACACGAAAGCGTGGGAGCTCATCTGAGGCAGGCGTTATAAATGTCTGTAGTTCCCCTCCCGCCGGCGCAGACCACGGTGGTGTGCGAGCGACGCCGGGTGATTCGTGATGCGGCGAGTGATCTTAGACGCCGTGAGACGTGTGTCGAGCGCGTCGACGCGCGCATCCACCCCGCGATGGCGTTCCACCGCGCTCGGGGTCGAACGCGCCAATCCAACGTCGGCACCTCCATTGTTTCCCCCGCTCGCGGGCAGTAGACTTGGCGCGGCTCCCGCGTCGCACGGCTCTCTCGCCGAGTTCATCCGGCGATGCTGCGAGGACGTCGGGCGCGGGGACGACGCCGATACGATCGCCGCGGTGACCGAGGCGCTCAGGGTGAACAAGTATCGACGGCCGGACGATCTCACCACGTTCTCCGAGAAGAAAGCCATGGAGGTGGGCGTGCCGCTGAGGCTGGCCACCGCGATGCGTAAGCGACTCTCGGGAGCCGGCATGGGCGTCGACGACGCCCTAAAGGCGGCGGTACCTAAAATCGAACCAGTCGTAATGCAGAAACCACCGGCGGCCAAGTCGATGTTCCCGACGCTTCGCGAGATGGAGGAGGAAGCCGCGAGGCGCAAGGAGGCGCGAATCGAGGCGAACGATGAAGCGGCGAAGATGAATGAAGCGAACGCGTCGACGGCGGAGTTCCTCCTTCCGGATGCGCCGCCCGCGAGGTGCGCCCCGATGCGCGTCGACTCACACGGCAACGTCACCGGCACCCGCGCGACGCGAAGGCCCGATAAGACGTCCATGGCGGACTACCGCCTGCGCCGAGATGAGATGCCTCCTTCGCTCATCGACGAACTCGACGCGCTCAAAAGATTTCTCACCGTCCGACGCCTCGGCGCCGCGGACGAGCCCATCAAGGAGATCACCGCGGCGAAGTACGAGGACCAGCTGCGCGGCTTACTAGGGTGGATGCGATCGCACGTCAAGCCGGGGTTTCCCATCGAGAAGCTCACGAGCCTCAAGGCGGCTTTCCCGACTCCGGACAGGCGCGGCGCTCAGCTCGCGTTCGAGCACATCCAGTGGCTGGTCAACACGCGCAAGTGCAGCGCCAACTACGAACTCGTCGCGCTCAGGGCGTTCATCGCGGCCGCCAAGTTCGTCCACGGCGGCGACGAGGACGACATGGGATCCAACGACGGACTGGACAAGCCGTACGCCAAGCTCGGGCTGGTGCAGCAGCTGCGGAAAATCGCAAAGGAAACGGGACGCAGGGCGGAGCGCGAGTCGTCGGTGTCGGACGCCAGGGTGAAATGGCTGGACTGGTCGCAGTACCTGGGCGTGGTGGACGCGCTGCGAGGGGAGTGCGCGCCGCTCGATAAGGACGGCCGCGCACGGTCGCCAAGCGCGGTGGCGTGGAGCGCGCAGCGGTACCTCATCTTCGGGATCCTCTCGTGCGTTCCCGATCGACAGCGGACCGTTCGAGAGCTCGAGATCGGTCGCACCTTGTTCAAGGAACACGTCAAGGGCAAAGGGGGGTCCAATAGCAGCAACAACAAGACGGAATCCGGTGCGAATGATGCGAATGATTCGAATGATTCGAGTGTCAACGGTGGGGAGTATCGGTGGGTGATTAGGCACGGGCCGGATGATTACAAAACTGGCCGCGACTACGGCGTTCGGCCGCCTATGGTGATCCACCCTAAGTTCTACCCCATGCTTGAGGACTTCGTTGAGAACCAGCGCCAATACCTGGGAGATCCAGAGCACGGGATGCTGTTCAGCACGCGTTCAGGGGCGCCGCTGCGGGACAAGGACGTGCACCGGATACTGACCAGCACCAGTTACCGTCTGACGGGCAAGCGGGTGAACCCGCACCTGGTCCGCGACATGATCATCACGCACCTGCGGGGCACGGACGCGAGCGAGCGCGAGCTAGAGGCGCTGGCGATTTACATGGGCCACTCGCTCGCCATGCAGAAGGGAACCTACGACAGACGGACCAAGGAGGAGAAGGTGGCGCCCGCCATCGACTTGCTGGAGAGCGTAAACGCCAAGATGCGCCTATAAGATGCGGCGCTCTTTGTACTCTTGAATACTTTACTTGAATACCGTACCATCATACATCTATGTACCAACACTCAGTCCTCCTACGAGTACTCAGTCCTCCACCAGCCCCGCGTCCGCACCTTTGGACATGATTGCGAGGAACTCCTTCTCGTCGATGACGCCGTCGCCGTTTTGGTCGAATTCGTCAATCATTGCGATGAGCTCGTCGTCGTCGACGTCCTCCCCGAGATCCTTGGCTATCCGCCGAAGGTTTCGAACCGTGATGACGCCGCTGCCATCGTCGTCGAAGATCTTGAACGCTTTGGCGAGCTCGTCCTGCGGGTTCCTGTCGCCCATGCGCTCCATCATGATCTCGCGAAACTCTGGGTACTCGATGCTCCCGCTGTCGTCCCTGTCGTACTCCCGCATGATTGCGTCCACCTCGTCCTTCTTGACTGCGAATCCGAGGGCGCGCATCGCAACCTTGAGCTCCCTGTAGTCTATCGTCCCGCTGTGGTCGGTGTCGAACAACGAAAACGCCTCCTGCGGGGTTCGGAACGGGGGTGAGGTCAGCGGGCTGGGGCGAGAATTGGAGACGGGGAGAAGAATTGGGCGGAAATTCGAGCGGAATGATTGACCGCACGGCGGCCGTGCGGGGCGCGGAGGGTGCACGAACCTGGAGCTCTTTCTCCTCCTCCGGGGACAACTCCTTGATCCTGTTCCTCCGCTTCTCAACCTTCTGCGCGAAACCGCCGATGTTGCTCGTGCTTCCCCGTTTCAGCATTATTCAAAGTTTGCTTTGCTTTGCCCTCCTCTCTCCGCGTCTCTGGAGGCCTCTCGAACGTCTCTGTTATCGAACGTTCCTGGTTTGCGTGCGTCTACCGCGTTTGCTTCGCGTGCAGATGATCGCTCGCTCGGGTCGCTCCGGCGTACGGCGCGCGAGCGGGTGTGGTGGCCTCGCGGTCGCAATCCTTTCGGTTTCACCTGGATTCGATTCCCCCAAAAAACGGAAATGGAGGTTAACCAAGAACTTCGCCTTGCAGCACATGCAAACACACATTCGATCCTTTTTAGCTAATTGATCCTAACTGGAGTTCATATGCGGTTGATGTCTGAAATAGGCACTTTTCCCAGCAAATCTCTGGCCAACCAATCAAAACGCTGAAAGCAGGCTTGAAAGTGGTTCGGGACGAAAGTTCACGTGATAAAGGTGAGAAAAAAATATCTCTATCCCATCGCGCGGGCAGGCGCGCGAAGCGTTCGAAGTTCCCTCGGGGGATTCTTTACCGATCGAGGTCGACGCCTCTTGGACGTACACGGCCGTCTGAGGAACGCGGAAGGCAAACGGGAAAGCACGCGAAAGGCGCACCCGGGCTCAAGCCACGCCTAAACCTTAATCTTTTACACGACCGGGAGAGGCAGAGTGAGTCGGTCGCGCTAGTTGGGAGAGAGTTCGCCATGGGGAAGACTAAAACACTGGACGATCTCGAGACCGAGGTGCGTGCCTTCGATCGCAGCGCGCGTGTTCCGTGTCTCCCACGCCCGATACCCCGTTCTTCGCTCCCGTTCTACATTGCAGCGTGAAAGCAAAAAGCTGCACGTTTTATGCGCGACCTTCATGCGGCCCCCGCTGACCTTCGTCACGTCCCGTCCCATCCTCCGCAGAGATCCGCGCTGGAGCAGGAGGCGTACGACGAGAAGAATAAGCTGCTGAACAAGTCGCAGTTTCAGGAGCTACTCGAGCTGCAGACGGACGAGGAGCCGGAATTCGTCGCGGAGATTGTGGAGATGTACCTCACGGACACGAAGGAGATGCTCGGGGAGCTGAGCGAGCTCTTCTCCGAGGACAAGGTCAAGTCTGCGGAGGATGGGAAACCCGACTACACCACCGCGCGGGCGGTGCTCCACAAGCTCAAGGGAAGCAGCTCCACCTTCGGCGCCGACGGAGTGCAGCAGAAGTGCGAGGAGCTCCGAGAGCACTGCATCAACGAAAGCCTCGATAAGTGCCGCGCGGGCGAGGGCAGTTTGGAGGAGCTGCAGAGCAACGTGGACGACCTCAGCGGATTCCTGGCCAAATACACCGCCAAGATCAAGGAAATCTACGAGTTGAGCCAGGGGAACTAGAAGGAGACGCGAGCACCCGCCAGATGGCTTCGATTTTTTGTGTAGAATTGTGAATTTGTCGTCGCAGAGAATTGAAGTGTGACCTTCACTTGCACACGCGCACGAACACGTCCTCGAGCGACGACTGCGTCACCGCGTAGTTCTCCAGCACCCCGTCCGCCCTGCACCGCTCCAGCGCCTCGAACGCACCCGCCAACGCCTCCGGGGTTTTCAGCCGAATCTTCAGCCGGCCGCCGTGCGACTCGGCGACTTCCACGGATCCCACGCCGGAGCCCGACTCGACGGCGGAACGAACCGCCGCAGCCTTCCGCGCGCCCTCCTCGCCGCTCCCGTCGGACGCGGACGCCACCTTGGCGTCCACCACGTACCCTTCACCGAACCGGCTCTTCAGGTGCTGCGACGAACCGAGACACCGCAACTTGCCGCCCGCCATCATGCCCACGCGTTCGCAGAGCGCCTGTGAACAAAACATGACGTCAGCTGGTCATTCTAATTGCCCACACGAGAGTTAAAATAAACGCACCTCGCACTCGTCCATCGCGTGCGTCGTGAGTAACAGCGTGAGCCCACTCGCCGCTCGTTCCACGGTGTCCCACATCATGCGCCGTCCCAGCGGGCACATGCCGCTGCTCGGCTCGTCCAGGAGGAGCACGCGCGGGCCACCGACGAGCGCGACGGCGAGCGACAGTTTCCGCTTGTTGCCGCCGCTAAAGGTACCTATGAGAACAAAACACGACGTCACTCTGATTGCCCATACGGAAATAAAAATAGAAATCGTACCGCACGGGCGGTCCGCGAACTTGCGCAAGCCGACGCTCCGGAGGACCGCATCCGCGGCGGCGTCCGCATCGCGCGCGGGAACACCCTTGAGCATGGCGTACATGCGCGCCGTCTCACGTCCAGTCATCAGCTCGAGCAGCGGATCGAACTGGGGGCAGTACCCGATCACGCGTTGCACTTTTGACAAATCCCCAGTCACGCTGAGCCCGCACACGGTGACTGACCCGGCGGTCGGCGGGTGATCGCCGCATAAAACCTTGAGGGTGGTGCTCTTCCCCGCGCCGTTCACGCCGAGTAAACCGAACCGTTCGCCGCGTTTGATGCCGAGGCTCAGGTGGTCCACCGCCACCCGCGTCCGCACCCCGCTCCGCACCCCGCACGTAAGTGACCAATCACCCGAGGCTGTAGTAGACCGGTCACCCTCGGAGCCTCGCGTCGGTTCGTCACTGAGAAGCGACGGGTCCTCATCCTCACTCGGCGAGCCACGCGCGCTCGAGGATGAACCCGGTCCGTTCGCGCGTGTCCTGTACGCCTTTACCAGTCCGTCGATGGCGACGTCGTACGTCCCCGGCTCGGCGGCGTCGACGGCGTCAGCCTCCGCTCGCACGTCCTCGTCCTCCTCCTCTGTATGAGCGCCTCCGCCTCCGCGACGTCCTCGGATCGACGCGGCTCTGCGCGTGAGCGCGGCGCCGGGACCGATACCCTTTTGCCGCGCCCACGCGCTGCTCCCGTGCAGGAAGCACAGCAGGCCAAAGTAACCGACGGACTGAATGAGGAGTAGGAACACGGGTCGTCCCGCGAGCTCCCACTCAAACGGGCTCGGCTTGTCCCCGGTTGAGCTGAACGTGTCCAGCCAGCTCTCGTCCTCGTCGCGCTCGGAGACGTCGATCGCGAACTCGCTCGTGCTGATCATGATCAGGCCCTCGCCCAACAGGAACGGCGGGAATATCCTCCACACGTGCGCCAAACCCTCGCCCGTCTTCGCGGTGCCAGCGTGTTCCGAAGTTCTCATCACGTAGTCCAGGTTGACGAGCACGAACCCGGTGACGAAATTGACCACCGACAGCGCCACGATCGTCTGCGCGTGATCGGTGAACCCGAGCGAGTATATGAACGACAACGGGACCGCCGCGGCGCCGTACGCGAGTAACAGCACGAGCGTGCAGAACGCCTTGTCGGTGGTGCCGACGACGGACGTGAGGTCAAAGATGAAGAAAAATATCCACGTGGCGAAGCACACGAGCGCGTGGTTGAGCCATTCCCAGATGGCGGCGCCGAGCCAGTACACGCGGTAGTCGCACCCGCTCGCCAGCTGCAGCAACATCGCCTGCGTCGCGCGTTCTTTCACCACGAACGCGGCGTACGTCGCGGCGAGATACGAAAACGGCAAGAGTAAAAAGAAAGCCGCCAGCGTGTTCATCCACACCCGCAGACTCGCCTCCTCCTCCGTCGTGAGCGGTAGCGGGTGCGAACTGGCGGTGACGTGCGCGTCGGGGATGCCGGTGATGTTACGCATCGCCGCGCTGTGCGTCGCGGCCATCGCGGCGGGTACCGCGTGGTGCGAGGACGTGTTATGGAGGAACATGATCGGTTCGTTGCCGTACCGTTCCAGCGCCCGAACCGCGGATCCTGTAAACAAAACAAGTCATCAGCAAAATTGCCCATACGATGATTAAAATAAACTTACCGGCGGCTGTGGCGTAGAACCTAGCGTCCTCCTCCCCGACGCTCGCGACTTTGGCAAACTCGTACGTGACGTTCTCGGCGAAGCGCCACGCGGTGTCGTGCCCGGCTGCGGCGACGCAGTGGGTGTAGTTGAGCGTGGGTGCCTTTGGATCCCCGGCGACGATCGCCATGAACCTCGGCGCGCCGGATAGCGTCGGGTCCTCGCCTTGCGTCTCGAGCAGCCACTCGGATATGTCGTGGCTGTCCTTGACGGACGCCGGGAGAGTCTCGCCGAGGACGCAGCCGTTCACCTCGTGACCGGGCTCGGCGCCGAACGGTTCATGTGCGTGCCTCGGGCCGTCTGCCTGGGGATGGAGCCCGGTGGGCGGAGGCCCGGCGATCCAACCCCGCTCGGATGAAATCGCCGCCGCTAAATTTTCCGCGGCGACGCTAGAGTTAATCCCGGCGGCGACGGGCACGCGCGTCAACTCGGGTACCGCGTGACCGCCCGTGGACTGCGTGAACATGCACGCGGTCATCTCCCGCGACGGACCGGCGGGGTTAACCTCCAGGAACAGCACGCACATCACCGCGATGTTGACCAGGACGGGTAGGACGATTTGGAAAAGAAAACCGCGCCGGTCGCGACGAGCGATGATCCAACGCTTGCGAAGCATCTCCCGCAGGTCACCCTTGCGCTTGAGCCACTTCCGGTTCGTGACGTCGACGACGAGGTCGTCGTCGGACTCGGACTCTTCGTTCCCCTCGTCCTTTTCGTCTTTGCCGCGTTCGACGTCGGCGTCGGGGTCGTATACAGGGCTCACATCCGCGAGTTCAACCTCGAGTCTTGAGTTAGTCGACCCGTTACCCTCGCCGATGGTCCTGTACCGCCTGTCCCTGCGCGCGGGCATGCACCCGATCGTGACCGCCGCGTCACCGCGCGATACATCGTTCGTCGCGTCGTCCGTCTCCTCCTCCTCGCGTCGTCTGTCGTCCTCGGCGAGCCGGAGGAAAATTTCCTCGAGCGTCGTCATGGACACGCCGTACCCCCTCAGACGCACGGGTACCTCCGGGTTGTCTCTCACGCCGAGTGACGAGTTGAGTTCGCCGTTGTCCGACGCGGAGTCTCCCGCCGCGGGCGCTGGTTCCGGGACCCCGGCCCTGGCGCGCTCGAGCGCGGCGAAGAGGGCGGGAAACGCCGCCGCCGCCGACGCGGGCAACTCAACTGTCGCCTCGCCCCCCCTCGCGCGGCTCAAACCGGCATCCTCGACGTACCTCTGAACCAAACGCAACGCCGCGTTAGCGTGCGCTGCGGTGCTGACCCTGTTTGTGGACTCGCGATCGTCGTCGAAGGTCAGCGTCAGCGCGTATTTGCCGCCGAGCGTGTTCTTCAGAAACGGAGGTGAACCGGCGCATCGCAACTTCCCGTCGCTGATCACGCAAACCCTGTCGCAGAGCAAGTCCGCCTCTTCCAGGAAGTGCGTGGTTAAAACCACGCACCGTCCCTTCGCCGCCGCGCGTATGAGCTTCCAGGCGTCGCGCCTGGACCTGGGATCCAACCCGCTCGTGGGCTCGTCCAGTAACACCACCTTGGACGGGCCGATTAACGCCATCGCCATCTGCAGCCGGCGTTTCATGCCGCCGGAGAGCGTGGACGCCCGAGCGTCACCCTTTTGTTCCAGCCCAACCTCGCGGAGCTTTTTCGTAATCTCGCGGTTCACGTCCCGCGACGGGACACCCTTCAGGACGGCGAATATCCGGAGGTGCTCCGCGCACGTCAACGACGGGAATAACACGTTCTGCTGCGGGCACACCCCGAGGCACCTGCGGCAATCCGCTAGGGAACCCAGCAACGAATGCCCCGCCACGATCGCGTCGCCACCAGACGGCGGCGTGAGCCCGGTCAGCATCGCGATCGTGGTGCTCTTCCCCGCGCCGTTGGGTCCCAGCAGGCCGGTCACCTGTCCCTCGTAGAGCGCGACGTGTAGCGGCGCCACCTGTGAATACAACACGACGTCAGTCAAAGAGTTAATCGCCCACGCGGAAATTAATGTTAAAAAGAAACGCACCGCATCCACGGGGGCGCCGCCTCCGTTCCAAAACGCCGCGCACGATCCCCGCGGGTTAAACGTCTTCCGCAGCCCGTCGATGACCACGACGGGGCGGACGGCGGACTTCGACCGCGAGGACATGCGCGCGACGCCGTCCACCGCCACGGGCTCGAGCGCGACGCCGTCGTTCAACGCCTTGGCCTCCGCCGCCGCCGCGAGCGATTCCATCGAAGTAAGTCGCCCCGAAGCAGGTCGCCCCGTTCCCGCCTCCCCATCCCCTACGTCCTCCAGGATGGGCTCGCCCCTGTCGAACTCGGGGGATAGACACCCGCCGACGCCGCCGCCGCCGCCTCGCCGCGCGCCGCGTCCCTCGCCAAACTCCAGTCCCGCGCCCGCGCCCGGCCCGCGCCAGTACTTTGCGGAAAATACAAAGTACCACGGCAGCGGCGTCCCGTGCGCCGTCGGCAAAACCTTCCCGAGGTACCACGCCATCACCGCGTACAACACGCCGTCGCCGACCATGATCCCCATGAGCTCACCCAACGACAGCGGGTCGTCGTAGAGGGTATCCCAGGTCACGCCGCGCTGCGCGCCCTCTCTACTTGCCAATAGGTCCGCCGCAAAGGTAAACGCGGTTGGGGATAAAACACTCGCAGCCCTCTTGGCTTCTAGTGCCTGGTTCTCGTACGTCTGGAAGAACACGTAGCGGGGCATGACCATCGCGAAGAGCGCGAACGGGCCGACGATTGACGCCAGCCGGGCGCGCGAGAAGAACGCCGCGATGAGGAACCCGAGGGGTACCGCCGACGCCATGAACGAGAGTAGAAACGCAATCAACACACCCGCATCCGTCGTCGGGAACACCTTCTGGTGCAGCGTCCCGGCGGCGATGAGTGACGTGAGCGTGAACATCACCGCGTACGTCGCCGCGTGCGCGGTGGCCAGCGTCCACGTCTGCAGACCCATGATCGACATGAGCTCCTGGGTCTTATTCTCCTTCTCCTCCACCAGTCCCTTTATCAACAACCCGAGCGGATACAACATGGACATGCACATCAGCAGCCCGAGCAACGGGCCGAGGGCGTCGTAGAACTGGCTGACGCGGATACCCAGCCGCGGGAACGGCACACCCCACGGCACGGGCGGGCGCTCGAACAGTACGCCCGAGCCGTCGCGGGTCGATCCGTAACGCTCCTGAAAAGAAGCATCCGATGAGTTGAGATATGTCGTAGTCACCCCGGGCTGGACCCCGCCCGCCATGCGAAGCAACGCGTTGTCCACGGTATGCTGCAAGGTGAGGAACCCGGACGTGTAGTACCGCAAGTACGTCTGCGACAGTCGGCTGAACCAGTCGTACGGGAGGAAAGTGTCGGGGACGATGGTGAATCGCATGCGAATCGCGTAGGATACGCAGTGAGGGCCGCCCCCCGCGCCCCCCGCGCATCCCCGCGTCGTCCCGTCGCCGTCGTCCCTCACCGCGACGATACCCCACAGGTCCTCCCGCCTACCCACGTTCAGCGCGGACACCGCGGCGTCCTCCGTGTCGTAGATGCCCCCGAAGTGTGTCCCGAAGAACGCGTGCGACTCGTTCAGGTGCTGTACAAGCTCCCGGACGAGCGGCGTGTCGGGCGCGAAGGCAACTTTCCGCCGGCGTAGGTACAGCATGTTGCCCAGCGCGTCCAGCCCGAGCATCGTGGTCCGCCTGTACAAGTTCCTAAACTCCGGGGACTGTTCCAGGAGCCACGTGGCGGCGTACCCGAGTGCCACGTACTCGTCGAATCCCGGCACCGGCAACGGCGCGCCCCCGTTGAGCAACACGCTCACCTGTAAAAAAAACACGACGTCATACCAATTGCCCATACGTGTTACGAGCATTAAACTCACCGCGCGGGGCGTCACGAAGGACGTGAAAGAGTTCGAGGCGGCGTCCCAGTCCGTCGTGTTCGTCGCCAAGATAACGTCGACCCAGAACCGGGGCAGGCCGAGGGCGTTACCGGCTTGGACCTGCGCCTGGACCTCGCGAAGGATGGCGAGTGAGGCGTCCGGGTCGTCCGGCGCCGTCGCCAGCGCCAACAGTGACGCCTATTGTATAAACAAAATATGCAGTCAGTGGAATTGCCCATACGAAAATAGAAAGAAACGTACCTCGAGCGTGAGCGTCTCGACGTACCCCAGGCGCTGGATGAGGAAGTCCTGCGTGTCCCGCGCGATGGCCGCGGCGTCGGCGTCGGCGTCGGCGAGCCGCGACAGTAGGCCGAACATCGCGGTCGGGATCGGGACGTCGTCGTCGAGCGGGTTCGTCTCGGTCGAGTTGTCGACGAGACCGGACACGTTGCGTCCCGCCGCTTCGCAGAGCTCGCGTGATTCCAGCTCCACGAGGTCTTTGAAATCCTTCCACGTCTTGGAGTTGACGTCGACGATGCCTTTATCCGCGAAGATCTGCCGGCGGTAGTTGCGCACCACGGAGAGGTCGCTGCCCAGCACCAGCAGCGACATGAGCAGGACCGGGATGAAGATCTCCATGAGCGTGGCGAGCGGGGACCGTCGCTTGACGAGCCACTGCCGTTGGAGGAGCACCCCGAGCTGCCTGAGCCCGAGGCGCGCGCCGCGGTCCCTGGCCACCTCGCGGCCGCCGCCGCCGCCGGGATCGGACGGGCCGTGCATCCTCACTCTCTTCCCCTACCCGGCCCCGCCACCCCACCGCCCTCGACGCGGTTTTGTGACGAGGCTGCTTTCAGAATATCACTTATTCTGTTCCGGGAGCGGGCGCCTACCGTCGTCCGAGCGCCCCCTTCGGCGACGAGTCCCACGCGCGGATCTTCCTGACTCTCTCACGTATCGATCTGCCCCACGAGGCACTCGCGCGACGCCTGATGTGCCCCCCGGAGGCGAGACGACTCTTCGAGTTGGACGTCAACTTCCCAATGAGAACACGTGACAAGCAGAACACGAGCGTATCGGAGGCAAAAGCTGCTCTGGCCACCTGCGAAATCCGCACAGCCGAACTACTACGATTTCACAAACTTATCACGCAACACAGTTTCTGTATGCGTATTGTGCTGCCGCTGCGTAATTTCTCAAAATCTCCATCTCACCACTCACGACCATTTTTGTGGACGCGTTTTGGTACGTTTTGACATACACGTTGCCTCTGTCCCCCACGCACCTTCATGAGAAGACAAGCGCGCAAGCGCGAGTCGGCTCTCCCGCTGAAAAGCCCTCGGGTACCAAACCCACGGGCCTCGGTACCCGGACTGGCTTCTAGCCGGTTCATCGGGCTGAGTAGGTGGATGAGTGGCAGGACGATTCGGCGCGTCGAGGCCGGTCACTGATGGCTTCATCGGTGGCTGGCTCGGCTCCCCGGGTCTGTTCAGCAACGCGGCCTTCGGGCCTGGCGGCTCTCGCTGGTTCAACCAGCGTGGAGCGCGGAGGAGAAGCTTGTACGAATAACCGATGGTTAAACGTATGAACGACTCAATGCGAGAACCCTCGAAACCATGCGAATGATTGGTGTTTT
>Ga0302116_1001205_pt1 | contig 15596 bp, 18 predicted proteins | sample AG5_SCM_MG_FD_203124 | JGI IMG/M metagenome (GOLD analysis project Ga0302116, IMG submission 203124) | Marine microbial communities from Western Arctic Ocean, Canada - AG5_SCM | ecosystem: Environmental > Aquatic > Marine > Oceanic | place: Canada: Western Arctic Ocean | collected 2017-10-01 | reverse complement strand
ATCGCCGAAGATGTCGCCGCCTGAATGTTCTATGTACCTACACGCGTGGCACCGCGTTGGACGACGCTGGTGGTTATTACCCTAAGATGAAAAGATCGCCGTGTCGTGCTTCGTGTCGCGGGGGTTTACACGTCGTTCATCATGGACTCGTCGTCGGACTTCTTCTTCAGATCTAGTCCTTGTCGCCGCCGGTGCCGTGGGCGGCGGACACGCGGAGGAAGGAACGGAAGATGGTGGAGTCGCCGTCGTAGATCTGTGCGCTCGTCAGATGACGAAAAGAGTTTTAACGTGGTATGCCAGAAAGTTGAGTTATTAAGAGGCGTAATTTACGTAAAAAGAGTCATCACATCAATCAAAGGCTCGCCCTCCAAGCGTCGATCCACGCCTGAGCCTCACCCGCGCGTCCCTCGGGGGTATCCACACCAGACCCCTCCTGCATGCTACCCGCGTCATCGACCACGTCATCCTCCTCCTCCGCGTGAATCACTTCGCGTGAGTCCGGGAACATCCAGCCCGCAATCTCACCCGCCAACTCATCAGCCTCTGCCCACGCCGCGGTGTGTCCACTCGTCTCTCCCTCACTCACTCCGCCCACCGCCTTTCCCACCTCCGCCCTCGCCTGCTCGAACCCCGCGCGGAGGAACCCGAGCGGGTTAGCCACGACGTCGGTGGAGTCCTCGCGGATGCCGAACGCGTCGGCGATGGAGGCAATCGCGTCGCCAGCCTGTACACAAAACATGACATCATTCTAGTTGCCCATACGTACGATAACCAAAATAACCAAAATAACCAAAATAAAAATAAACGTACCTCGTTGATTGAAGTCGCCACGTCGGGTGGCACCGCTGGGGGTTCCGGCACAAGCGGCCGGACGTGGTCGCCCGCCAGGTCCAACACCCTCACGTCCAACGAGTGGGAGTTATCGGATGATGATTCGGATGAGTCCCCTGAGTCCGCTGAGTGCGTGTCACCACCAACGAGCGCAGCCTCAACCTCGTTCGTCTCGTCTATGGAGTCATCTTGGAACCGAATCAAAAGAGTCCTCGGAACCGAATAGTGCGCCGCTATGAGCGCCTTGGTATCCGCCGGTTTCGGCACAAACTCCACCGCGCCGTTCGCAACCTCCATGAACACCGGCTCGATCTGGTCCAGCACCGGCAGAAGCTCCCGGACGACACCGGGCGCGAAGGAGGACGATCGAACGAACGCGTCGGCGGCGCTTCGTGAAAAATCTCTCGCCTGTAAACAAAAAACACGACGTCATTATAATTGCCCACACGAGAATAACCAAAAATAACCAAAAATAACCAAAAATAACCAAAAATAACCAAAAATAACCAAAAATACACTCACCGGGTTGTTGAGCGCGGCGGATAGGACTGGGGACAGCGCTTGCATCCCCGGTGCGACGGCTTCTGCGAACGCCGGGATCGCGTCCGTGGCTGGTTTGTTGTTGAAGCTCATGAGCGCGTTACCGCATCTGCGCGTGGAGTTGGCTAGCTCGTACCTCGCGCCGATGATGGAGTGGAGCAGCGCTCCCATGGAGTGCCCGACGCCGAAGGTTGGAATCGATGCGTATCGCGTGGCATCTTCCGCGACGAGCGCGCGTAGGGCGCGGTCGAACGCGAACTGCGCGTCGTCCGCGATGCGCAGGTGCTCGAAACCGATGGCGAACGGCGTGGCGACGATCGTCACGTTCGCCCTGGCGCAGAGTCGCTCGAGGAAGAGCCGGTAGGTGAGCTGCGGCGACGCGCCCACGAAGGCGCCTCCGCAAAAGTGCACCACCGCGCGTGGGTCCGCGGCGGGGTCCGGCGGGGAGAGGACCCAGGTTCCCTCGAGCTCGCGCCATCCGCGCGCGTCGGACGGCGCGGTGGCCTCCGCCGCGGAGGAGAGCAACGATTCGAGGCGCTCGAAGGGTGACGCGCTCGAGGATGTCGTCGATGCGGTGGAGGCTGCCGCATCGGAGGTGGTGACGTCGCCTCGGCGCCGAGATCGTGCCGCGAAGCGTCGAGTGCCTCCGTTCGCGGTGGATGCGGCGCGCGTGCGGTGCGCGTGGGCGCGGGCGGGTGCCACGGGGCGAGCCGTGGATGCGAGACACGCGGTCGACATGTCAAACTGTGTGGATGCGCGGCCTGTCGTGTCGTGCGTGCAACGTCGACGTCGGCACTTTTGCTCGGCCGGGCCGACTGCGTGGGTGGAGCAGTGGAGATCTCTTCTGCCAGTTGTGAAAGTTCTCTTCTCGTGCTCTCACAAAGACATTGGAAGAGACGCCGGCACGCATGTGGCCGGTGGCGCTCCGCGGCGCGCCCGTCCGCGCACCCGCGCGGCTCCTCCGCGCGCGGGGCAAACGCACGTCCGGGTCACGGCGCGCCGTGCGGGTCAGCGCGAAGCTCTATCCCGGAGACGAGACGCGCGATACGGATGGCGACAAAAAATCTTCAACGTTGGACGCCCTGGATAACATCCTCCCGAAGACCGAGGACCCATCGCCGCGGGTTGAAAAGGAGATCCAAACACCGCCGAAGCCGATGGGGGGCACGCGGGAGGAACGCGCCGCGCGTGAGGTCGCCGAGCGCGGCGCCGCATCCGACAGAGCGCGCATCGAGGCGAAACGCCGGCGCGAGACCCCCGAGGGTGTCACAGACAAATCGTGGGCGTGGTGAGAGTTTATTTCTATTTCCGTATGGGCAATTGGACTGACGTCGTGTTTTGTTCACACAGGTACTGGTCACCGCTCTCGCAGGTGTACAACGTCCCGACGATACGACCCAAGGCGGCGTACGCGCTGGTGTGGTGCCACGTGGCAGCCTTCACCGCCGACTTACTCTCGTACAAGCTCGCGGGCGGCAGCGGCGGTGACGTCTTCCTACGACTCGCGCTCTTCGACGACGCGGTTGTGTACGACTCCCAATGGCTTCGGCTGGTAAGTTTATACCTTCGTATTATATTTCCGTGCGTATGGGCAATTAGAGTGATCTCGTGTTTTGTTTTGTTGTTTACAGTTCACTTCGAGCCTCGTGGATTTCGGCCTGGTACACTTCGCGCTGACTAACCTCGGCCTGTTCATCGTGGGAGCGGAGGCGGAGGCGCTGCTAGGCACGGTACCATTCCTGTGCGTGTACGGCCTGAGTGCGTCCGCGGGTGGAATCGCGTCGATGGCCTCCGACGCGTCCAAGCTCGCGGTTACATCCTCGGATGGATTGATGGTAAGTTTCTTTTAATCACCGCATGGGCGATTCGATAGATTGACATCGTGTTTTGTTTACACTTAACAGGGAATCTTCGGCGCCTTGTTGCTGTACAGCGCGTTGAACGTGGAGAACGAGTGGAACCCTGGTGGGTTCACGACGCGGCTGCTGAAGTGCGGGGCGTTCGCGGTGGGGTTACAGTACGTGGCGTCGGTGCCGACGGAGGTTAGTTTGTTTTAATCGTCGTACGGGCACTTAGAATGATGCAATGTTTTGTGTACAGGCTGGCGCCGGGCACGTGGTGAACTCAGTCGGTCACCTGTTTGGCTTTTTAACCGGCGCGGGCCTGGGGTGAGTGTTTATTTTTATTTACACACGGGCAATTTGTGTGATGACGGCGTGTTTTTGTATTAACAGGTACCTCGGCTTGTCGCCTACGTTTACGAGTGAAAAGTTCACGTCTCCCGGGAGCGACGGGAACGGCCGGATGAATTTGGAGGACGTCACGGAACGCGGCGTGGGCGGGCCGAAGAAGCTGTGGGTGGGACTCGGGGGGTTCAGCACGGTCGTCGTGACTCTCTGCGCCGTCGTCGTGTTCAAGCGGGTCTTCGACGCGGACCCGCGAGACGTGTTCTGATGAGTGTCATAAGATAGCGTTAACCCTTGTTATCGGATGTAGTAACGAGTGTACCTTGAGCTCGGAGTATCCCTCGATGAATTAATAATTTTTCACAGCTATTTGGTTAATGATATGTACACATGTCATCGGGGTCCCCCGCTCCGCAGCACCGCCTTGCACAGCCGCGCGTACGACACCCCCTTGGCCTCGGCGCTGAGGTCCAACAGCCACCGAAAATCCACGTAACCGCAATCCTTCGCCTGCGTCTCGCACACTTTGGAAAAGATCGCATCCGCCTGGTCCGGGGAGAAACGCCGGCCTTTATCCGGCTCGAAGAACCCGCAGTCTTCGCACAGCCGTTGCCACTCGATCAAGTCCATCCGGCCCGGTTTGCCGCCGTTGACGGTGCAAAAGGCGTCGTAGACGTCCTCCATGCCGTCAACCGACCTCGGCTTGACGCGGCCTTCTTTCCAAACCCGGTGCTCGCGCACTCGCGCGGCGATCCCGAGGTTGGCGCCGTAGGCACCCGTGAACGTGTCCTTGTCGTCGTGCAGGCGCGTGAACTGTGCCTTGGTGCCGTGCGCGTCCGGCGCGTGCGTGGCGACTCGCTCGCACAATTCCTCGTACGACTTTCCCTGTAAGAGTTAAACAAAACATGACGTCAGTCCAATTGCCCATACAAGCAAATAAAAATAAACTCACCTTCTCCTCGCTCGCCAGCGTGATCATCCACAGAAAGTCTTTGAACCCCAGCAGCTTCCGGCCCTCCGCCACCTTGGCGAAGACGATGTCCGCGCTAGTCATGTTGAATTTCTTACCCAACAAACCAGTCTCCGCCACGAGCTTGGCCCAGATCTTGATGTTCATGTCCACGCCGTTGCCCCCAGCGAAGAAACAAAAAGCCTGGTACGTGGCTCTGACACCCTTCACGGGCTTTGGCGCGTCACGTCCTTCCTTCCAGTGCCTTCGTACCTTCGTGGGCTTTGAAACTCCAAACTTCTCGGCGTAGAACCCGGTGAACGATTCCTTATCGTCGTGGAACCGGGTGTACTCGGCGACCGTGCCGGATGACTTCGGACCCGCCCGGACGATGACCTCGGCGATGGATTCATACCCCTTGCCAGTCTCCTCGCCGATGAGAAACACGGTCCATCGAAAATCTTTATACGAAATCTTCCGCTCCGAACGCTTCTTCACCTTGACGAACACCATGTCCACGTCCGTCATGGTGAACTTCTTGGAAAGTAAACCGCAGTCGCGGCAGAGCTTGGCGAACTTGACGTTGTCCATCGCGCCGGGTTCGCCGCCGCCGAAGACGCAAAACGAGTTGAAACAAGCCTTTAACCCGGGTACGTCGGCGGGAAGCGCCAGGCCCTCGCGCCACGACGAGTGCGAGTCGCGCTTGAAGTGGTTCTCTTCCTTGACGATGCCGAATTTAGCGGCGTATTGACCGCTGAACATGGACTTGTCGTCGTAAAAGCGGTTGTACTGCCCGTAGGTGCCGCTGCAGCTCGGCTCGTCAACCTCGCAAATCTGCGCCACCAGTTCCTCGTAAGTCGTACCTTTCTCCTCCGCGACCAAGGACAGGGCCAAGGCGAAATCGTGTATATCGATGAACCGCTCGCCGCGGTCCTTCACCTTGGTGAACACGATATCGGCCGCCACGTCGTTGAAGCGTTTGTTCAATACGGCGCAGTCGCGGAGCATCTTGATGAACCCGCGGCTCTCCATCTTCGTCGCGCCGTGCGCGCCGCCGCCGAACTGGTTGAACATGGCGAACGATGCCCTTAAACCGGCAGTCACTTTAGGTCGTTCGGTGAGCCTTCCTTTCCAATCTAAATCCGCGTGTCGCCGCATCTTAACCCCTAAACCGAGGTTCGCAGCGTACGACCCCGTGAAGGACTCGGGGTCCGCGAATTTGTTGTACTGCGCCATCGTGCCGCTGTTCTGCGGGCCGCCTTTCGCGGTGATGATGGCGGTGAGCTCGGCGAAGGACATGCGTCTCATTTCCGCGACCATTGCGACGGCGTCTTTGAAATCTTCGAAATCGATTCGCCGTTCGCCTCTGTCTTTGACTTTGGAGAAGATGAGGTCCACCTGCACCGGGGTGAGGGATCGTTTGTTCTGTAAGCCAGTCTCTCTGCAGAACTTGGCCCACATGTTGCCGTCCATCGTGTCGAGCTGCGCGGCGCCGCCCGCGCGGCCAAAGTTGGCGAAGGAGAGGAAGGTGCTCCGTAGGGTGGCTAACCGCCCGGACCCGCCGAGGGACGCGCCCATCTCGGGCTCCGAGTCGGAGTCCTCGGGGAGGTTCTCGAACGCGAGGTCGCCGTCGGAGGACCTGTGTATCGTGGATCGAGCGGGGATTGAATCGTGTCAGCGGCGGTGTCAGCGGTCGTGTCAGCGCGCGATACGCACGGGAGGGAACGGGCGGGTGATAATCATCGACTGTCGGGGGAAGAATTGGCGTGTAATCGTGGCATAATCCGGGGCGAGACGGCGCCCGTGGCGTGGACATCGCGCCGTGACTCACCCGTCGTCACCTCCCGCATCGTTCGACTCGTTCATGAGGTCGTCGAAACGACCGAGCTGCTCGCCCGCGGGCTCGCGTCTCTTCGCGACCGCGGCCGTCATTGGGATGCCGCTCTCGGTTCTGTGAAATTGCTTCCCCTCTGCGCGGGGCCGAATTAAATTGCGCGGCGCGCGTTCTCACAGCGGTTGACCGGCGCGTGTGCTCGCGCGTGTGCTCGCGCGTGTGCTCGCGCGCGTCTCGGATTCGCCCGACGACGTTTGCGGTGCCTCGATGCGCGGATAGCGCGGACGCCACGTGAATTCGGCGGCTCCTGCGAGTGTCCGCGGCGCCAATCCACGCCGGCTTATCGCTGGCGTTTCACAGTTGCGTTTCACGACACGTCCAGTCAGCCAAAAGTCATAGCGAACCGAGGTTTTTACTGTTTGTTAAACCTCGAAAGTCAACGCAACGCTTTCGTGACCTAAATTCCATACCCGCGGCCCGGATTACGGATTAGGGTTGTATTTACCTCGAAATAAATCCACGGCTGTGCGGTTGCGCGGCAGGTTGCCGTCCAAATTCGGGTACAAGCGCCGTGGAGAGAACGGCCGGTCCAACGCTTTTCTTTTTCAAATGCAAATATGCATCAACCGTCGTCTTAGACGTCACACGAGAGCGCGCCCGTCGAGCGTACACTTCAAGACTCGAGACATGCTCGCGTCCGTGCTCGCGTCCCTCAACGGAGGCCGGGACCGACGACGAGGGACACTCCCACGATGGGTCCTCCCCGCCGTCGGTCTCTTCGCCGTGCTCGTCCGAGTCGTGGTCAGCACCCATCCCCACAGCGGCCAAAGTAAGCCTCCGATGTTCGGCGACTACGAGGCGCAGAGGCACTGGATGGAGCTCACGTTGCACACCCCACTGTACCAGTGGTACACGCACACAACGCTGAACGACCTTCAGTACTGGGGGCTGGATTACCCGCCCCTCACCGCGTTCCAGTCGTGGGTCTGCGGGGTCTGGATGCGGTCGGTGGAGCCGGCGTCCGTGGCGCTCACCACGAGCAGGGGGTGGGAGAGTTACCGCTCCAAGCTGGCGATGCGATTCACCGTGATCGTATCCGACCTTCTCTTCACCCTCCCGGCGGTCCATCTCTTCGTCCGGGCGTTCTACGGGCGCGAGAAAGGCGGCAACGGCGCGAGAAACGCGTGGGCGACTGCGCTAATCTTACTGGCGCCAGGACCGATTTTGATTGACCACGGGCACTTCCAATACAACAACTGGTCGTTAGGTCTGACAACCTACGCCGTCGCCGCGATTCTCGACGGCAAACACGTGTGCGGGTCCGTGCTGTTCACGCTATCGCTGTGCCACAAGCAGATGTCGCTCTACCACGCACCGGCGTTCTTCGCGCACTTATTCGGCAGATGTCTCAGGTTGGTGGTTTATTTTCTTTAATTCTCGTATGGGCAATTTGATTAATGACGTCGTGTTTGATTCTATTTACCTATTTACAGATCCGAACGACCGGCGCTGGAGGTTGCCAAGCTGGGCGCCGCCGTTCTCGGCACGATGTCCGTCGTATTCGCGCCGTTTTACTTCGCGGACGCCCAAGGTCTCGACGGCGTCGCGGCGGTTCTCACGAGGCTCGCGCCGTTCAAGCGCGGGCTCTTCGAGGTGAGTTTTTTTAATGTTCGTACGGGCAATTAGAGTGACGTCCCGTGTGTTTTATGTACAGGATTACGTCGCAAATTTTTGGTGCGCCACGTCGCCTATGGTTAAATGGAGACGGCTCTTATCGGTGTCAGCGTCCGCGAAGCTGGCGGGAATCACCACGCTCTGCGCCATGGCCCCGGCGGTGGTCCGGCAGATCCAAAGGCCGAGTGATGAGGGGTTCCTGTGGTGCATGGCGTGCGTCTCCACTTCGTTTTTCCTCTTTTCGTTTCAGGTGCACGAGAAGTCAATCTTACTCCCTGCAATGCCGATATCGCTTCTGTGCCTCCGCGCGCCGAAGCTGGCGACTGCGATGCCGGTGCTGGCGTGCCTCAGCATGTGGCCGCTGCTACGGAAGGACGGGTTGGGGGTGGCGTACCTCGGGTGCGTGGTTTTATTCACTTCGCTCTTCGGCGGCGAGGACGCTCCGGAAAAGTCACAGCAGGCGCCCGAAGCAAGTCCCAAAAAGAAGGGGTGGCGGCTCCCGGGCTGGATACCCTCCCCGGGTAAGAAACGCGGCGGCGGTGGCGTCGACGGCGACGGTTCATCTTCCGTGAGCCCTGATCAACACGAGTGGGTCGAATCCGCGTTGGAGGCGAATGTTTGGAGGTGGATCGGACGAGTTTTGGCGACGGGCGGTTGTTGCCTTCACGCGTTTGAAGTTTTGGTCATGGCGCCGCGGTGGGCGCCGTACCTTCACTCGCTCACGTTCACGACGTTTGGGTTTCTCGGGTTCGTGTGTGTGTGGGGGTACTGCTACGTCAGGCTGTGGGCGTGCCCGTGCGACGATGGTGTGAAGAAGGAGAAGGTAAACTAGTGTACTATTAGTGCTCGGCGTCGCGCGTTGTGGATTATTATTTGGATTTTTACTTTTTTTTCACACGATTTTTTCTGCGTTCCTCGGAATGCGCGAGCGGGGCTGGGCACTTCGGCGGGCACCCGGGCCGATGCTGTCGCTGTCATCGCGGTCGGTCGGTCGCGTCGCCCGTCCGGCGCGTCTGTGCGCGCGGAACCGGCGTGTGCGCATCGGGACGTCGGTCCCACAGCGCGGGTTCAGGCGCGGTATCGTCCGAGCGGCGGCGGCGGATGACGATGAAGACGCCGCCGACGACGACGACGACGAGACACATCTCGACGACGAGACGTACGACGAGACACATCTCGAAGACGCCTCGACGCACACGGAAGACGACGACGCCGACGTCGCCGCGTTCAAGGCGTTCAGCGCGGACCTCGACGCGCGCTACGGATTACAATCCCAACCGCCGCCCCGCGCGGCGTACGTATCCACGCCCGCCGGTCCATCGTCTTCACTGAACTCCCAGGGTGCCCCCGTCACGCCCATGTCCGGTGTACAGAACAACATCTTCAACGTCGGCCTGCTCTCCACGGCGGTGCTGGGGATATGGGCCGTGAAGAAGGCGACGGACGCGTTCAACTCGATACCCAACCTCGCCGCGGAAGATCGCTTACTGCGCATGTCGGACTTTGCCGACGCCGCAATGGAACGCGCCAAGGAAATGCCCGAAGGCAAAGCGAAAGACAAGGAACTAGCACGCGTCACCAAGCTCAAGGCCTCGATCGACGGCAAGAAGGCCAAGCTGTTGGAGGCTGAAAGAAGACGGGACGAGTGGGAACGGCGAATCAAACGCGTAGATTCGGACGGCGTTCCGGTGGTGAAGAACGCGGCGGCTCGGGAGCGGAAACGGCGCGAGGCCAGGGCGCCCGCGTCCGCGCGAAGGGGCACCGACACGGGTGGCGACGATGACATGAAGGAGGAACGGGATGGATCCACGTCGTCGTCGTCGTCCGAGGAATTCATCGACGGGGAGGAAGATTCACGGGATGATTCGATCGATGATTCCACCGAGAGGAGCCCTCCGTCCATCGCGCGCGAACGCGACGCGCGGTACGAGGCCGCCATGGCCCGCGCGCAGGCCAGGGAACGCGTTCCACCCGGCGCGGGTGCGCGGTGGATGAAAGCGTCGGACTACCTGCAGCGACAGATGGACAAAACAGCGGTGGGATACAGTCCAGAGGAGGCCGTCGACGATCAGAATCGGCAATCAGGTTCGGAAATTAAAATCACCGAGGAGGATGCCGCGAAAGAGGCCAAGGCCAAGGCTGCGAAGGAGGCTGAGGAGTACCGCGCCAAGGCGGCGAAAGAGGCGGATGCGAAGGCTGCGCGGGAGGAAGCCGAGGCGGCGCGGGCGAAGGCCATGGCGGAGGCTGAGGCTGAGGCCAAGGCTGAAGTAAAAACGATACCGCCGGCTCCGGCGTTTGACTCCGCCCGAGGAAAGGGACCGGTGTTTGACCCCGAGATTGTGGACAACATGGACGACCTGAAGGGCGGGAACCTATCGCCGCAGGACGAGCTCGAACTCGAACGCGAGATTAAGCGGCTCGAGGAGCGGTACGGCGACGACCGGAACGTCAGCGCCGAGGAGCTGGACGCCAAGTGCCAGGTAAGTTTATTTTAACTCTCGTACGGGCAATTAGACTGACGTCGTGTTTTGTTCACAGGAGATTATCGACAAGTACGGTCTCGGTAGCCGACGATTCACCGAACACGAAAAGTACGACCCCCGGACCGACCCAAAGATGGAGGTTAAACACCCGTCCGAGACGAACCCGTTCTACTGGCGCAAACTCCGCGCGGTGCATCCAATACTAGAGGCGGATCCAGCCTCGAAGTCTATGGGCATAATGACGATGATGATGACGCACCCGGGGCTTCCCGCGTATCTCCCGGTACGAGTTTATTTCTATTTGGTTATTTCTATTTCCGTACCGTATGGGCAATTCGTACTGACGTCGTGTTTTGTTTTGTTAACAGGGGAACAAAAAACCGGGCGATAAGTTGCACGCCGTCGCTTTCGAGAGCAAGGAGGACGCGGAACGCTTCTGCTGGTTCATGCGAACCACGGCGCCGGAAGGCAGCAAGGAGGGCGTGTGTACCACGCGTCCGATGCCGCCCAAGACGCTGGAGGCCATGGCGGATGAGCGCGCGTACGGAGTGACGGTGGTCGGCGCGGGTCGAATCGATCTGGGCCCTAATCGAATCGATGTTGAGCTGCTGCGGGACATACGTGAGATTGGGGGCGAGCAGTACCTGTGGGAGTTTGCGCGGTTCACGAAGGATGAGCTGGAGGAATCGAGGAAACCGCCGCCGCCCACCGTGAGTTACTGAACTTGGGTGTCTTTAGTAGTCGTAGCAGCCGGGTGGGATCGTGACAAAAAAAACCAACAGCTGGCAGAAACGCACAACACGTGACAAAATCCATATTTCGGTGGGCACCCAGTGACATAAAATCGAAACGCTCATAAACGAGGCATTGATAGCTAACTGTTTGCTCGTACAACTGTGACTCGTTTATCTGATGTGTCATCGAAATGGGACGATTTTGTCACGTCCCACGTTTTTCGGCGGTTAGCTATTTTCCGTGTCATTGCGCGACGAGCGACAGAACAAAGCGCGCGCCTCTACACGCCGGCCGCCTCATCGAACGTTCCCGGCCGCATCGGACCCGGCGTATCGACAGCCCGACGGACGAGCGCACACGAACGCTATCGCACACGCACCCAATCCGTGCCGCGTTTGACTTCATTCATCGCGACCACCGCCTCTTCCTCAACCGCCGACCAATGACCGCTAACGGGCACGCCGCGAACGGCGCCGACGCCCCATCCAAGATGCCTCACAAGCCCTGGCGCGACGACGAGGAGGACGCCAACAGCTTGCGCGCCATCGTTCGCGCCAACTTCCCACGCTCCGTCGACGACGCCTTCCCTTTCCTCCGCGTCGCGCGGACCATGACGCGAGACGATCTTAAAAACGACCTCGTCGCGGGTCTCACCGTCGCGGTCATGGTCATCCCGCAAGGCATGGCCTACGCCGCCCTCGCCTCGCTGCGCCCGGAGATCGGCCTCTACTCCTGCATCCTCCCCATCCTCACCTACGCCCTCGTCGGATCCTCACGGCAACTCGCGGTCGGGCCCGTCGCCATGGTGGCGCTACTCACAACAGCCGGCCTCTCACCAATCCAAGACCCTCTCGAAGATCCAGTGCGGTACCAGCGACTCGCGTCCACGCTCGCGTTCCTCGTGGGCATCATGCAGGCGGGTATGGGACTGTTAAGGCTGGAGTTCATCGCGAGGTTCCTGCCGCACCCCGTGCTGAGCGGGTTCACCTCCGCAGCCGCAGTCGTCATCGGCTCGTCGCAAATAAAAGATGGTGAGTTTCTTTTTGGTTATTTTTGGTTATTTTTGGTTATTTTTTTTGGTTATTTTTGGTTATTTCCGTATGGGCAATGTGAATGACGGCGTGTTTTGTTTATTACAGTGTTCAAGATCAAAATCGGACGAAGCGAACGGTTCCAGGAAATCATGGAAGACTTCGTGCACAACGTCCACGACACGCACGGGCTCACCTTCGCCGTCGCGGTGACCTCGATCGTATTCCTCCTCGCGGCGAGGCACGCCAAGCGACGGTTCAAGTCCATCAAAATGCTCCCAGAGGCGCTCGTGTTGGTGGGTTTCTTTTTATTTTAACCTTTGTATGGGAAATGTAACTGACGTCGTTTGTTTATTACAGGTGGTTTTTTACATCCTCGTCTCCAAATTCGCCGACTTTGACCAAAAAGGAGTCCGCGTCATCGGTAAGGTTCCCGCGGGGTTCCCGTCGCCGCAGGGTATCCTGGGCGATGAACTCGGCCAGCTGGTGGGTCCCGCGCTGACCATCTCCATCGTCGGTTTCCTGGAATCGTTCGCGGTGGCCAAAACAATCGCCGAGAAGGAACAGGTGCGTTTATTCACTTTATTTTAATTCTCGTACGGGCGATTAGACTGAGCGATTCGTGTTTTGTGTAATCAACACTCGCAGTATCCGATCAGCGCCAGGCGTGAACTCATCGGCCTCGGCGCCGCCAACTTGGTCGGTTGCTTCTTCAAGTGCATGCCCGTCACCGGCGGGTTCAGCCGCAGCGCGGTGAACTACCAAGCCGGCGCCAAGACGGTTTTCGCGGGTGCCATCACCGCGGTGAGTTAATTTTTGTATTCGTATGGGCAATTAGAATGACGGCGTGTTTTGTTTAGGCGGCGCTGATGCTCACCGTGCTCTTCCTCACGCCACTCTTCACCGATTTGCCAAAACCCATTCTCTCCGCGATCATCATCGTCGCGGTGAGCACGTTGGTGGACCTTAAGGAGTTCACGCACCTGTGGCGCGTGGACAAGCGGGATTTCGCGCTGCTCCTCTGCGCGTTTACGTGTACGCTCTTCTGGGGCTTGTTGCAAGGGTGAGTTTCTTTTTCATTTCCGTATGGGCAATTATAATGACGCGTGTTTTGTTCAGTATCCTGGTCTCCGCGGCGTTGGCGGTGGTGCTCCTGGTGCAGCGCTCGTCGGATCCGCACAGCGCGGTCTTGGTACAAGTCAGGTGAGTTTATTTCAATTACTTCTCGTACTCGTGCTTGTACGTATGGGCAATTGGAATGACGTCGTATTACAACTCGTATTACAGGGACGACCCGCCTGTGTTTCGCAACCGTGAACGTTTTCCCGAGGGTAAGGCTGTTAAACACGTGCTGATCTACAGGCAGGACGCGCCTCTGTTCTACGCCAACGCGGATTCCTTCCAGGAAACCATCCTCCGTCTGTCGGACACTGAGAAAGTCGTCGTGGTGCACGGAGGCGCGATGCCGCTGGTCGACTCCACGGGCGCCGTGACGCTCGTCCGCATCAAACGAAGGCTTCTCGAGCGCGGCAAGGCTATGATCCTGTGCGAGTTCAACGGGCCGGTGCGCGACGCGCTGTACAACGCGCACGTCGCGTACGATGCCGATACAAACGCCGAGAAGGGAGGACCGAAGTGCGCTGAGGATGAACGGAAGGAGGATGGCGGCGACGCTCCGGCGCCCATGTTCGTGTCGCTGACGGATGCCATCGTTCGGGCGAAGGAGCTCGTGGCGGCGATGGAGACGACGACGCCCCGCGAGGTGGCCGTCGGTCTGGGTAGTTCCGCGTTGCGTACCTCGGCGAGGCTCAGCGAGGACGGCGCGATGACCGCGGTGTCCGCGGATGACCTCTGATCAAGTCGACGACGACGAGACCGCCGTATTTATACGCTTATTATTACGCTCGTTACGCCTATTAATAATACAACACGCCGTGGCACTGACTAATCGGGGTCTATCGTCTCCTTCAGGAAGGCGCACTTGTGCGTGGGGCGAACTTCGTGGGTGAACGGGTCGTTCGCGGCGAGCTCCTCGGGCGCCAGCGGCGTGCCCCACGCCTTCTCCCCTTCGTCGGTGAAGTCCAAATGATCATCATCTCGGTCGTGAGTGAGCATCATCGCGTCCTGAATGAGCGCGAGCTTGTCGGCCCTTCGCAGTTTCTTGATGGCCATCTCACGCCGCGTCGCCTCCGCGCGATTCACCGCGGTCTCCGCGTACCGCAACCTCGCGGGCGGGTCCAAACGGAACGCCTTGGCGCCCCCCGTCCGTGTACCCGCGTGTTGCTCCATCCGTCGGCGAAGCGAGACTGTGATTCCGGTGTACAGTTTGCCCCCCTTGGTCTCCACGACGTACACGAGCCAGCCCTTGGATTGGGAAGACGTGGAGGACGAGGCGGACGCCGCGGACGTCGATCGCGCGACGGAGGATGCCGCCGCGCATACCGCTCGCGCCATCACGGCCATCGCTCTGCGCCCGGAACAGTTCGTTGGTTTTTGGGAAAGTCTTCAAAACCAAAAGTTTGCACGTCAGTTCCGAGGTGACTGTTCAGTGCCAGTCGTATCGGAGTCGTATCGGAAGAGCCGCGGTGACACTCGAGCCGCACTCCTTCCCCGCACCGCCGCATGTCGTCGTCCACTCCGAGCGACGGTGAGCTCGAGGGCGCGCACCTCCGCGCGTCCCCCGCGCCCGCCGAAGCCTACCCAACCCACGGACACAGGCACCACCCGCGATACGCGGGCAGTTCTTCGAACAGCCGGTATCTCGATATTCGTCTGCACCGCTCGCTCCGCCCCACGATGGAGGTGTATCCGCTCATGGCGGCGGTCGCCGCAGGTGCTTTATTCGCCGGGATCATCATCTACCACGACCTCGCGCACAACCACGAGGTTTACGTGTCCAAGGAGAGACGCAGCGCGCAGGTCGTGGACACGGAGGACGCCGCCGTGTTCAAGAAGGAGACGAACCTCGCCAAGGCTGGGTACGACCACCCGATCCGCAGATGGGCGCTGAAACGCGCGCCGAGAGTGTTTGGGGGTGGGAAACGCGGTGAGACGTACGGGCCAGACTTTGGGACGAGGGATAAGTGGAGGGAGCTCGCGGATACGACGGGATGATACGCGTGAGTCGCGTCCGAGGGCCCACACTCGAAGTAGCTCGTACGGAGTATCAGGTTGTACCAGAGCTATCACGGATCGCGAGCTCCTGCATCTCTCCTCTGATGCAGGAGCTCGCCATCTGCATCTACAACCTGGGGTAAGAATAGCGTCACCCCAGCTCCAAAGGGCTACTTCGAGTGTCGGCCCGACGAGACGCGCCGGGGACGACACGATACG
>Ga0302116_1001203_pt1 | contig 15605 bp, 11 predicted proteins | sample AG5_SCM_MG_FD_203124 | JGI IMG/M metagenome (GOLD analysis project Ga0302116, IMG submission 203124) | Marine microbial communities from Western Arctic Ocean, Canada - AG5_SCM | ecosystem: Environmental > Aquatic > Marine > Oceanic | place: Canada: Western Arctic Ocean | collected 2017-10-01 | reverse complement strand
TGAACCGGCTAGAAGCCAGTCCGGGTACCGAGGCCCGTGGGTTTGGTACCCGAGGGCTTTTCAGCGGGAGAGCCGACTCGCGCTTGCGCGCTTGTCTTCTCATGAAGGTGCGTGGGGGACAGAGGCGACGTGTATGTACAAACGTACCAAAACGCGTCCACGAACTGGATCGTGAGTGGTGAGATGGAAATTTTGTAAAATTACGCAGCGGCAGCACAATACGCATACAAAAACTGTGTTGCGTGATAAGTTTGTGAAAGCAAACTGTTCGGCTGTGCGGATTTCGCAGGTGGCCAGAGCAGCTTTTGCCTCCGATATGCCAAAAAACTCGGAGTGGCGTGCGACAGCTCGCCAAAGCTCAGACCCGGGGGCGCGGGGGCGGTTCGGATCGATCGGTGAACGCCATGTTAGGCTTGCGGCAGCTGCGCTCCCCGACGTGGCACGTCCCCGTCCCGTTCCTCACCGGCGAGAATCGCCCGGACGCGGCGCTGTGGAGGGAGCACCTCGCCAATCGCCGTCGGATGGGAAAGGAGCTCAGCGGTCGCGGGGTCAAGGACGTGCCGTGGTCGTCCACCGAGAGGCTGCTCGGGGTGGTGATGACGTGCTTCACGTTCGGGCTGTGGATCGTGTCCGGGGGCGCGTCGATCGCGACGTTCGTGCTCGGAGGCGCGTGGACGCGAGCGCTCATCGCGGGATACGCGATCGCGTCGACGATGTTCCCACGCGGGTTCAGCCAGAGGGTGTACGATTACTGCGCTCGCCTGGAGGTCGGGGCGACGAACGGATGGGGGCTGATCGTCAAAGGGGACGTGGACTGCTCGAGTACGCCGCATCTGTTCTGCTCGCACCCGCACGGGCTGTTTTGCGCGGGGGTGTCGCTCAACCTGATTCTGTCAAAGCGGGCGCTCACCGCGGTGCGCGCGAAGAGCATCCGGCTGTTCGTGCACTCGTTGCTGGCGTCGGTGTTTCCCGTGGTCAAGGACTGGCTGCGGACGTTGGGGTTCCAGCCGTGCACGGCGAAGCACATGCGACGCGCGCTGGACCAGGGGCTCAACGCGGCGATCGTCCCGGGCGGCGTGAAGGAGGTGGTCTTTAGCGGCCGGGTGGACCGAGAGCGGCTGTACCTCAAGAACGCGTTCGGCTTTTGCAAGATCGCGCTGCAGACGGGCGCGCCGCTGGTGCCCGTGTACACGTTCGGCGAGTCACTCAGCGTGGGTCCGGATTGGGTGCCGTTTTTCGAGCTGAGGCGAAGGCTGAGCTACTGGGCGGACGCGCCGATACGGTACCTTAGCCTGTGTCAGCGGTGGCTCCTGCCGTTCCCGAACGGGCGGCTGGTGACGGTCGTCGGGGCACCGATCGCGGTCGGGGAGAAGACGGAGAGGCCCACGCGGGGGCAGGTGAGGGAGCTGCACGCGCGGTACTGCGCCGCGTTGTTGGAGCTCATCGAGTCCACGAAGGAGGAGGCGGGGTACGGCGCTCAGGTGACCGAGCTCGTGTAGCGCGTCGGGGGTTTAATGTTATAATCACAATAGGTACAATCGCGAGGCGGGAGGCTTTTGACGTCCTCGGCATTAGATGTCGTCGCCCCGGGCCAACCCCGGGCCAACCCCGCGCCCCCCGCGGCTCTCATCAGACGCCCGCCTGGTATTTTACGTTGTGTTTGTACCCCGCACCCGCCGACCCGGTGAGCAGCGGATCCCTGTAGGTATCTTTGTACAGGATGTACCTGGTCCTGCCTGGTTCGAGGGCGGCGTACCACTGCGGACAGTAGGGCGCCATGTACACGGCGTCTCCCGCGCGCAGGTGGTACCACTGACCCTCGCCCTGACCGAGCCTGTAGATGCCCTGCCCCTCTAAAATCAACATGCCGTGTTGGTTGTAGTGCATCTCGTTGCAGTGGAGGGACTGGCCGGGCTCGAAGTCCATGATGTGGATGTTGAAGTCGTACGCTTCCTCCAGCGGTAGCAGCTTGCGCAGGGTGAACACCTCGGGAGCTCCGGGATCCAGCGTGGGCTTCTTGTCGATGAAGCCGATTGTAGCCTCGGGTTTCTTTTCCTTTGCGTACGGCGACGGGCGGTACACTTGCTCGAACAACAGTACCGTCGTCGCCCCTTCCGCTTTGAACTGTGCTCCCATGCTAAGCACGTGCGCGGGTATAAACATATACTCGCAATCGCCGGATTTGTCGGAAGTGATGCGCAAGGACTTGCGATTCGTTCCTGGCGGGGCATGTGCGATAACTGCTCCTTCCAACACAAGGAAGAACCTTTCAACCCCTTCAAGTGCGGGTCCCATATTCGCTCCGTCCGGCATCTTCACGAGGCACATGCTGAACAGCGCTCCATTCATCTGCGGCGAAGCGAGATACGCGCCCGAGCACCTTGAATCCCATCCAGGCAGTCCGCACCAAACACGACTCTCCGGCGTGATTACCGAGTGCGATGCCTCGTGCCTGCTCCTGGTCAACCCCGGCAACCCTTCGCCCCGGGGCTTGGGGTTCATCACATCCGGGTACCCTTTCGGAGACGAATCGACTCTGGCACGCTTGGGCGGCATCTGGGCTGATCGGCTCCAAGGCGCCTTCCCCTTTGCGAAAGGTCGCGCGAGAAATCGCTGCCGAGGTGGAAAAATGAGGTGAAAAAAATGATGAGCGCGTCGCCGCTGTTTATTAGGTCACACAGATCTAAAGCACGACCGATGACCACCGCACACAGGCCGACCTGGGCCCCCGCCAAGGGGCATGAGGAGCAGGGAGGCGCCCGTATGTTCGGGCCCTCCAAGAAGTTCTCCAAGCTCGACGACGCCGCGCACACCGTCCTCAAGACCAGGTGCGTCCCCCACCCTGAATTCCCACCCGCCCACGACCGATTTTGCGCCACCCTCGCGGCGCGGCGATCGGTCCGCCCTTGCTTCCCGCGAGAGGCCACGTCATCCCCGCTGACCTGCCCCGTCATTCTCAACCAACAGGAACGACGGTCAGGCCACCATCAAGGAGCTGATGCAGCGCGATTTCCGCGCCGAGCTCGAGGAGAAGGAGGCGAAGCACTTCAAGAAGAGGCTGGGCGGCGCGGGGGGGACCGACGCGGTTGGCCAGCTCACCGCGGGCGACGGCGACGCGGACGCGGGCCCGCGGTTCGTCCCGAAGGCCCTCGACGCCGACGACAGCGACAGCGACGACGCTTCGGGCAGCGACAGCGACAGCGACGACGACGAGGACGACACCCAGGCGCTCCTCGCCGAGCTCGAGCGCATCAAGAAGGACCGAGCCGAGGAAACCGCCAGGCAAGCGGCGGAGGCGCGCGAGGCTGAGGACATGGAGCGGGCCGAGGAGCTGGCGACGGGTAACCCGCTGCTGAACATCGGGGCGGATTCGGAGGTTGACTTCACGGTCAAGAGGCGCTGGGACGACGACGTGGTGTTCAGGAACCAGACCAGAGGCGAGCAGCAAAAGAAGAAGAGGTTCATCAACGACACGATCCGGAGCGACTTCCACAAGCGGTTCCTGAACAAGTACATCAAGTGATGAGCGACAGTTTTATGGTACCAAAGTATATATTAACAACTTGGAGCATCGCACAGTTTTCGCGCGAGTGATGAGATTATCGTGTTAAGCGGCGAGGGCGCGGGGGCTGCCCTGCTCGGCCCTGCCCGTCGAAGGAACAATCGCCTTACATTTCGCCCGAGTCGGCGACGATGACCTCGGCGGAGGTCTTGCCGCTCTGGGAACCGACCTCCTCGACCGCCCTCACCACGTCCATACCCTCGATGACCTTGCCGAAGACGACGTGCTTGCCGTCGAGCCACTGGGTCTCCGCGGTGCAGAGGAAGAACTGGGATCCGTTGGTGCCGGGGCCCGCGTTGGCCATGGAGAGGATGCCCTCGCCCTCGTGCTTGAGGACAAAGTTCTCATCCTCGAACTTCTCGCCGAAGATGGACTTGCCGCCGGTGCCGTTGCGGTTGGTGAAGTCACCGCCCTGGCACATGAACCCGGGGATCACGCGGTGGAAAGGGGATCCCTTGTAGCCGAAACCCTTCTCCATGGTGCACAACGCGCGGAAGTTCTCGCACGTCTTGGGCACGACGTCGCCGCGGAGCTCCATGACGATCTTGCCGGCAGCCTCGCCGCCGATCTCGATGTCGAAGAAGCACTTGAACTTGTCCTTGTGCTTGACGTCGATGCGATCGATGGCCATGACCTCGATGTCGAAGTTGAGGGACTTGCCCGCGAGGGGGTGGTTCATGTCGAGGGTGACCTCGTCGTCGCCAACCTCGGAGATGGTCGCGGTCATGCCTTGGCCGACCATGAGCTTGGAGCCCACGACGGTGTACTCCTCGCCGACGGCGCCGACGACCTCCTGCTTGGGAACCTTCATGACGTTCGCCTCGTTGATCTCCCCGTACGCCTGGTCCGGGGAGAGCTTGAGGTCCTTCTTGTCGCCCACCTTGAGGCCGAGGACTCCTTGATCGAAGCCGGGGATCATCATGCCGCCGCCGACGGTGAAGGAGATGGGCTCGCCGCGCTCGCGGGAGGAGTCGAACTGCTCGCCATCCTCGAGGGTGCCGACGTAGTGGATGGACACCTGGTCGCCCTTCTCGACGGTCTGCTCGGCGGAGGCGGAGAAGCAGCGCGCGTGGGCACGGGGAATCGCGACGGGCGCCCTGAGAGAGGCGGCGCGGGGCGCGGCGAAGTTCCTGGCGCCGAGGCGGGCGGCGGGGCGCGCGAGGGCGCGGCCGGCGGCGAGGACGGACTGCATTTTAGTCTCGGGGGGGTTGGGTACGGTCTGACGGGTGCGTTGGCGCTCCCGGAGAGTGGCGATTGGCGACGATTGGCGATCCGATTTGGATACTGTCCCGTAAAACCCCTGTCCTAGTCTCGCACACGCGGGTATCCTCACTGAAAAGTGCTGGTTGCTTTTTGGTTTTTTGGTTGTTTTAGCCCGTCACACTGATGTCCGCCGCGGTCCCGTGCAGAGCGACTCCCATCCGCGTACATCGCACTCCCGGCAGATCATCCACACGTCGAGCCCTCAGCGCGATGGATCGAAACTTCACCCCGCTCGAGCCCGAGACCCTCTTCTACCGCCCGGCGACCCCGGAGGATCTGGACACGATCACCGAGATCGAGTCAAACTCGTACCCGCCCGATGAGGCCGCGTCCCCGGAGAACATGCGGTACAGGGTCGAGAACGCGGGCGACTACTTCCTCGTGGGATCCTCCGCGGGCGCCGGCCCGGGCGGGACGGACGAGATCGTGTCGTACGTGTGCGGCACCCTCATCAAGGGCCAGACCCTGACGCACGAATCAATGTCCAAACACGAAGCCGACGGCGACGTCCTGTGCATTCACAGCGTGGTCACCGAGGGCGGGCACAGGCGGAAACAGATCGGGACGAAGACGCTCAAGGCGTACATGCGGTGGATAACCACCGCCACGCCGCAGGTTGAGCGCGTGTTGCTGCTGTGCAAGCGCGAGCTGATTGGTTTTTACGAGGGCGCGGGTTTCAAGATGGTCGGCGAGAGCGACGTGGTGCACGGCAAGGATCAGTGGTTCGAGATGACGCAATCGTCGGCGAGGTTCAGGGCGCTCGTGGCGAGCACCGAGCAGGATTGAAACAATAGCGCAGGATTGAAACAATAGCTTTTGTCTTATTCGATGTTTCCGATGTGCTAGAAAGCGCGCGACGGGGGTCCTCGTTTTTGGACCCCGTCGTTAAAAAAATTAGTTGCGGAAGTCTCCCCGCCTCAAGGCGAGCGCCGCCGTGACCGCTTCGGCAGCCTCCTCCTCGCTCGCCTCGATCGTCGGCTCGTCGGCTTCGGTATCTTCCTTGGGTAATTTCACCCCGAGCTCCTCCGCCTCGTCGCGCATGGAGTTCTGCTCGTTCTCCATCCGCCGCTGCCAGTACCCAAACTTGAGCAGCATCTCCTCCCGCGTCACGTACGGCTGGATGCCAACCTCGAGCAACGACCTGGGCAGCATGCGCTCGTCTATGTTCATGGGCGTGAACCCGAATATCGTCTCGTACATGTTGATCCCCGTCGACTGCCGCAGGTGCCCCATCTTTGTCAGCCGTTTGCCCACCGACACCCCGAGCTCCCCAGTCATCAGCGTGCACGAGTTTTGCGCGGCGAGCTGCGTGATCCCGGGAACTTTGAACACGTTCAGGCCGGTGTAATCGACCGGCAGGAACCCTTGGTTGATCAGGATGTGGCTCACCATCTGATCCTCGTAGATGTTCACGAACTTGTTCTTCTCCAGTAGGTCGTACATGGCGTCCACGTACTCCGCCACGCCCCGCATGGCTTTTTTGCTGAGAAAATATCCGTGCCCGCCGTCCACGGAAACCGGGTTGACCCCTTCGTACGGCATGGAGTTCAGCTTTGGCCTGGTGCACTTGCCGAAGTGCCACACCCTGGACAGCGAACACTTCCACCCGCTCGGGTTCTCGTCCGTCTCGCGCATCTTGTTCTCGCTGCCCATCCAGTCCACGCCCTCGTCGATGGCGTTGCGCTTGAGAAACGCCATGAACTTTGTCGGCATCATGAAGACGTCGCTGTCAACCTTGAAGAAGTAGTCGTAATCGTTCGCGGTGCCCCACAGGATCGCGGCGACCACCTTGGAGGGTAAGCCCTCGTACGTGTCGTCCACGTCCAGCTTGACCACGCGGTCCTCGTGCGTCTCCGGAACGGCGTTCTGCTCGTCCTTGTAGATGACGGTGTCCTCGCTCGCGTAGTTTTCGAGCAACTTTGTCGCCTTGCCGGGGGTGTGGTCCGCGTTGGGATCGTCCGCGCCCTGGAAGTCGAGCTCGAAGGACGACCCCCCGCTCGCGCCCACCGCCGTCGCCGGGAGCGAGCCGCCGGCCCCGCCCGCGCCACCGGCCCCGAGGACACCGTCGACACCAACTCCGCCGTCGCCGTTGGACGGGAGGATGCCGGTGGTGACCACCGATGGACCGCGCCGCGTCTGCTCCCCGTCGAAGCGGAGCATCCGCCGCCGCCTGTACGCCTCCGCGTTCGTCTCCTGATCCGTTTCCTTTTCGAAGTCCCGCCCGATGAACACCCTGTAGTCCACCTCTATGTCCGGCGACGCGTCCTTGAGCAGCGGCAGCCACGTTCGCTCCTGCGCGTCGGTGTCCTCGAAACCGCCCTGCCAGGAGATGACCGCGACGAGCAGCCGGGGCTTGCTCTGCTGGCCCGCGGGCGCGTTCCCGGAGAGTTCCGCGACGTCTCCTCTCTCTGTGTGACGAGAGGCGTCTCCCAGCATCGGCGTCGAATGAAACCGCGACGCGCCCGACCCGACGAGCGCGACGCACCCGACCACCAGCGCCGCGCCCGCGACGACCCGCGCGAAAAGGCCGCGACCCCTCCGATGTTGATCATTTCCACCGACGTCCGGGGCGACGCCCTCCTCGACGTCCCTGAATTTTCCCGCCGACGATGGACCCGCGCGCTCTGGGGGCCCTCGCGCGTAGCTCGGGCCCCCGAGCAGCGCCGAGGTCTCGGTCGCGCCCCTCTCAACCATGGTGCCGGGCGCTAACAGCCGCCCTCCTCTCAGAGTGTTCCCGGGAGAGCTGGGGTGTTTCGTTTCACTTTTCTGGAACATCAGACGACAGATAGTGATCCAAAATGGCGGTAAATGCCCATACGGGTTGTGCAGGAAATAGCCAAATCATAACCAAAACTCAAAAAACTCAAAGGTTATTACAAGTCCTCAAAGCTCAGGCTCAAAGACATCCAGCCATCGGAACACCCGACGGTTCAGGCTATCTCGGCTCTCGGGAGCCACAAGCCACAAAGTGCTGCCACGTAAGATGACCACCGCGCTGTCCTTGTCCTTCGCCGCCTCCCACGGCGCCCCCGTCCTCTCGGGGCGTCGCACCGTGCGCTCCCGCGCCCCTTCACGCGTCGTTCGCGCATCCGTCGAGATCGAACCAGGCTCCGAGCCGCCCGCGCCGGCCCCCATCGTCGTGTTCGGGGCTGGCGGGAAGACAGGAAAGCGATGCGTGCAAGTAGCCGCGGCATCCGGCATCCCCGTCATCGCGTGCACGCGCTCCGGCGCATGGAACCCGGCCGACATCGCCCTGACTGCCGATGAGAAATCTTTGGTCACATCCAAGCCCGGGGACGTCTCCAAGGCGAACACGGGTGAGCTCGTATCCCTGCTCAATGGAGCCGGCTCGTGTATTTTCGCGGCGTCGGCGTCGCCCTCCGGCGGATCCCCCCAGGACGTCGACAAGGCCGGCCTCGTCGCGGTGGCGCGCGCCTGCATCGCGGCGAACGTCCCGAGGCTGGTGATCGTCTCCTCGGGCAGCGTCAGCAAGCCCCTAAGCCCCGTGTACATATTCCTCAACCTCTTCGGCGGCATCATGCGCGCAAAAATCGAGGGAGAAGACGCGGTGCGGTCGCTGTATTTCAAACGGGAGGGACTCGATTACGTCGTGGTCCGACCGGGTGGACTCACGGAGGATGAACCCCGCGGCGTCGGGGCGGTCGAGCTCAACCAGGGCGACGATAAGAGCGGACGCATCGCCCGGGCCGACGTCGCCGCCATTTGCGTCGAAGCAGCCGTAGGGTCCAACGAGTGCGTCGGTAACGCCACTTTCGAGTGCTACTGGAAGGACTCCGCCAAGAGCCTGGAGACTGTCGGGTTCTCCAACATGATGGGGGGTACGAACCAGGACGGGGATTACGTCAGCGGCAAGGAGAGGCAGGGCAGCACCTGGAAGGAGCTCTTCGCCGGGCTCGCCGCGGACGCGCCGGGCGTGGCTCAGCAGGGCGAAGGTCCGAGCCTCTAGAGACGTGTGGGTCGTTTAGCAATGGCAATTCAAATCAATCGCAATTCAAATCAATCGCGCGCTACTACGTATACGTCGATGTCTACGCCTTTTTGAAGAACCCGGCGATGCCCCCCTTCGCCGCTGGCTTCGCCGCGGGTTTGGGCTTCGTGGGCGACTTGGCCTTCTTCTTCGGCGAAGCTTTCTTGTTGGATTTGTCGTTCAGAGCCTGCGCCGGAGCAGCCGCGGCGCCGCCCCCACCCTCCGGCACCTCGTTCCCAGCCTCGTCCACCCAGATGGTCTTCGTGAACTCCTCCCCGGTCTCCTCGTCCATCACGGTCACGACCTTCTTGGTCTTCTTCCCACCCGCGCCCGCCGACGCCGACGCCGCCGGAGGACCCGTCGACCCGGTCATGAACTTGTCCATGGGGTTCTTCGCCGGAGACGGCTTCTTCGCTGGGGACGGCTTGGGCTCCTCCTCCTCCTCCTCCGCCGCGGGCTCGGCGACGGGTTCGGTGGACTTGCGCTTGGCCGCCTTCTTCTTCTCCTTCTTCTCCTTCTTCTCCTTCTTCTCGGGCTCGGGCGCGACGGGCGCGGGCTCCGGCTCGGGGGCGGGCGCCGCTGCGGCTGGCTCCGGCTCGTCGTCGTCGTCGTCGCTGTCCATGACCACGCGCCGCCTGTGCCTGGGCACCTCCATGACCTCCTCCTCAGCATCCTCCTCCTCGCTCATGTCCTCGTCCTGCACCGGCGCGGGAGGCGGGGGAGCGGGCGCGGCGGCCTTCTTCGGGGGAGCCTTGGCGAACATAGCCGCCATGGCGCCCTTGCCGCCGCCCGCGGGCTTTGCCGCGGGCTTGGCCGCCGCGGGCTTGGGCTCCGGCTTCACGTCCGACTTGGCGACGGGCTTGAACCCGGCGAAGGGCCCTGGGCCCTTGGCCTCGGTCTTCTTGGCCTCGGTCTTGACCGCGGCCTTCGCGGCGGGCGCGGTGGCGGGGGCGGGCGCGGGCGCGGGCTTCTTGGTGACCCTCCTCGCGGGTCCCTCGGCGCGCTTGACCAGCGCGCACGCCACCGCGCTGTGCCTGTTATCGCGGAGCGCGTTGGGCGTCTCCGGGGGCGCGTCGAAGAGCTCGTCGGTCTGCTTGGTGCTGGCGGGCGGCACCGACGCGAGCACGGGATTGTCTTCGGACGATCCGGTGGCTTTGGCGACGGAGTACACGTGCTCGCCGGTGACCTCGTCCATGGCCTTGCGCGCAGCCTCGACCTCGCCGTTGACGCCCCTCGCGAGCCTGACGACGTGCGCGCGCGTATCGCCGGACTTGACCCAGCCGGAGACGACGTGCGTCGCGACGGACGCGCCGGCGGAGCGAGCGACGTGCGCGAAGAGGAGCTTCTTGGCGAGGTTGGCGCTGACGTCGAGGTGGCGAGCGAGGAACTTGTAGGTGACCGCCGCGCCCGGCTCCTCCAGCAGGGCGTCGATCGCGGACATGTGCTTCTCCTCCGCGGGCATGGCTCCTGTCGATGAGGGTGGTCCTCCCTTGTTGTCGGGCGCCCGAGACTGTGGATCTGTTGGGTGGTCACAGGCAGGGCGTTTGAACGGCACCCAAACTCGTTTGAATTTTTCCATCTCGGAAAATCTGCCGGATATTGGCATATGGGCAAATACCCTGAGTCGGGAGTCTTCCGAGATGTCATTTTTACTCTTAGATTCATCTCGCCATCTGACGGAGCGACACACGAACGAGCCCGTCAGTTAGGGCCATGTCGAGCGGTCCCGTGGTCGTCGTGGACGGCGCCGCCGTGGACGGGATGCACCCCGCGAGCCCCTCGGACTGGCTCAAGACCCTCCCCCAGCTCGGGGCGTACACGACCGGCCGCACTCGCGGGGGCGCGACGAAGATGGCGCAGTGGAGCTCGCACGTCGCCAGGCTCCGATCCTCGCTCGCGGCGCTGACGGGGACGACGTTCGGGTCGGACGGCGAGGTCGCCGCGCTCATCGAGCCCACAGTGCGCAAAATCCTAGCGGAGTGCGCCGCGCGAAACGTCGCGGGTCCCACCGACGACGGTACGTCCACGCAGCCGAGTGTCCAGTCAACAACACACAGATCCACATCTTTTGGCCCCGACTAACCGACCGCACCACACCCGTCCCGTCAACGCAGACGACCCAGACCGCGGAGAGGTCATGCTCGTCGTCGCCGTGTGCACATCAACATCCGGCGCGTGGACCACACACGCGCACGCCACGCCGCTCCCCGCCATGGACCGCGAACCCACCACCGTACTCGTCGCCGCGCCGGCATCAATCCGGGGTCCATCGCCAAACGCCAAAGACGTAGCGTGGCCAACCAAACGCGCCGCGTACGACGAGCTTAAACGCCAGATGAACCCCGAGGGTATCGGCGAGGTCATCTTAACCCCCGACGGCGGCGACACGCTGCTGGAGGGACTGACCACGAACCTCTTCGTGGTGCGAACGCGGCTGGACATGCCGTACCACGGCGTCGCCGATTGCGTGAGCTCGCTGGAGGTGGTGACGCCGCCGCTGGGTGACGTGCTTCCCGGGGTGGCGCGCGAGGCGGTGATCGCGGCGTGTGCCGCGGAGGGTTTACCGGTCAAGGAGGAACCGGTGTTGGCGTCCGAGGAGGACTTGTGGGCGGAGGTGTTCCTGACCAACGCGGTTCGGCTGACGCGTCCGGTGCGAGAGGTGCGGTGGGCGAGCGCGGATGGAGTTGGGGGGGGATCGGGGCCGGACGCGAGGGAGTCGCGGCTGGTTCCTGACGCGTGGGGGTCGATATCGAACAGGCTGTACAGGAGGATCCTCGCGTCGTTGGACGACGACCTCGGGCCTTAGTCCTTAGTCCATTCGGCTCGGTAGATTTGGCGATCGGCTCTGAGGGAACCGCGAGTTTGGAAGAATGTAGATTGTTCACGACCGTCGCGCAAAGTCCGTCTCCGCTTCTTCTACGCCACGACCGGGTCGTTAGCCGCGTCGTGAGGAACATCTGGGGTATCGAGCGACGTCGATGCCGCACTCGGGCCATCCCGGTTCCCGCCGGGTAACCCAGGAAGGACCGGGAACCGTAACACCACGGTTTCTCTCCTCGCCCGAACCGCCAGTCTCACAACGCCGGCGTGTGCAGGTTACACGTCTACCCGGCCGGGACATCGAGACGTTTCGACGAGTCATGACCGAAGACGATTCGCACGGTTACAAAACTCGACTTGCCATTCACAACAGCCGATTTCTACAGTCTACAGAAAAATACACGAAGAGTAACACCCAATTCAACACCTCTTTATTTTCGTTTGTGGGCTAACTGAATCTCATACGTGTTAACCTAATCAAAATCAACTATCGCGTAGAAACGGAGTGTAGTAGAAAAGCTTTTTGTGTAAAAGCAGGAACGCGACGCGTACGAACACCATTCCTCTTCGGACACGAAGCGCACCCAAGGGTCGTCGCATCGCTTTCGAAGTCTTCCGTAGTTCGTTGGTCGACGTCCTACGCCCTCGTCAGTAGTTGAACGCCCCGTGCTTCCGCTCTGCGAACAGTCAAGATGAGCCGTGCCTCTCTCATCCCCACCCAGGATTCCGGCTACGGGTCCACCCCCGCGGTGGTCTCCGCCAAGAAGGAGCAATCCCCCTTCACCCGCAACCGCGTCATCGCGCTCGCCTGCTCCGCCCTCGGCCTCATCGCCGTCGTCGGTTTCGGCTCCCGCATGAACACGGATGCCGCCCTCGGCAACCCCTTCCAGCAGATCATGTCCGCTCAGGTGAGTCCACAACACCCTCGTTTTCGGCCCCGATTCTACGTACTACCGATAGGCGCTAGTCGCCGCCCCCCGACGATATCCGCCCCCAAAGGCGAGGATTTCGAGGATAAATGGCACGATCTTCGATCGTATCGCGTTAAACGCGCGCGCCATCATCCCCGACCTCGCCGGCGGCGACCGGATCGCCGGCGGATCGACCCCGGAAAAAATATGAAACACCCCTGCGCACCAAAAACACAAATTCTGACCGCGACCCCGCCCTCCTTCCATCTCCAGGCTAAGCAGTACGAGGCCCTCCAGGCTTCCAAGGCTGCGGGCATCAAGATGCTCTCCACCATGCCCGTCCGCCCCGTCTTCGCCCCCAACGCCCGCGCCCAGCTCGGTGCCTCTGAGTACCAGCGCTGCGTCGCGCACGACTCTAAGCCCTCCGAGGGCTACAACGTCTCCGACTCTGACCAGATCCGCCGCGATCTCGTCTTTGACGTGTCCCGCGAGGATTACCCCGCGGTCACCGCCTACAACGACTCCAAGACCCTGCTCGCGGACGTCTCCTGCAAGGTGACTCCCCCCGGCAAGTTCAAGGATACCGAGCTCTGCATGTCCCGCGCCGACTTCTGCGACGAGTCCTGCAAGATGCCCGTCCCCGCCAACTGCGACTACACCACCAAGTCCTTCGGCGCTTGCGAGCCCTCCGTCCGCTCCATCTGCAACGGTATCACCACCTACCACCACGAGTGCGAGACCATGCAGGACGAGCTCGGCCACGTCACCAACGAGTACGACTCCCTCGCCCCGGGTGTCCCCCCTTGCCGCGTCGACGCCGACGCCCCCTTCGCCAAGGCGGCTTACGCGCAGATGAAGTACGAGGCTGCCTACGTGGACTGGGTCAACGCCGTCAACGACGCCACCGAGGTGTGCACCATCGGCCACGCCCTCTGGGTCCACAACCTCGGCCTCTACCAGGCTCACTACGACGCCATGGAGAACACCATCGGTGACCTCAAGGCTCTGTGCAACGCCTCCAACCCCGAGGAGGAGTTTGACATCTCCGAGGCCGTCGCCGAGGCGTCCAAGTCCTACTTCAAGCCCTCTTCCGGCAAGCACGCCCGTCGCCTCGTCTGGTGGCAGCAGCTCTGCGAGCCCTCCATCGCGGCTCTCGAGGAGCTCCTCAAGTCTCTTGAGATTGCCTCCCCCCAGCTCATGTGCTTCGCCGAGACTTGCCAGATGAAGAAGGCCACCGAGGCTGACGCGTTCGAGTCTCTCGTCGCCGCGCACAACAAGTTCTCCATCGCCTACTCCGCGTACACCACCGAGGTTGACGCCTACAACAAGAAGGTTGAGGCCAAGGAGACTGCCCTCGCCGTCGCCATCGCCGCCTTCGAGTCCTTCCACCCCGTCAAGGACAAGATCGCCACCATCTACACCAAGGTTGTGGCTGTTTTCGAGCTCGTTGACCAGCTCTACGACCCCGAGGCTGGCGTGTGCCCCGTCATCCCCCCCGGCATGCTCCCCCCGGGCTTCAACATGGTTGGAAACTTCCTCGACGCGTGCCAGACCGCGACTCTCTGCCACGAGATGATGAAGACGCACTTCGACGAGTACGTCAACCCCGACACCTGCACGGCCAAGGAGACCGGCGCCGCGGCCAACCGCGTGTGCAACCCCCCTCCCTCCCCTCCTCCTCCTCCCCCCTCCCCCAGCCCTCCTCCTCCCCAGCTCTCGCCCGAGGAGCGTGCGGCTCGCGCTCGCGCCGAGGCTCTCAAGAAGAACGGCGCGTCCGCTTCTGGTATCCCCGGCTTCCTCGACGCGGCCATGAGGGACAAGGTGAAGGAGAAGGTTGTCCAGGCGGTTTCCGACGAGCTCGACAGCCAGTAGATCAATTAAGATTTAAGCGAAGGGCGAGCGGCGTTCATGGGGGTCGACTGACCATTGACACCCATGCGCGCTCGCTCATCGCGAAAACTTCCATTTTGCTTTGATATTTAGGCATCGAACTTGTAATGAACGCAGCCGTCGATGTTATACACGCTTAATATACACGCGCTTGTTTCGCTCGCATCTCAATCTCATTAATTGCTCTCACTACAAAGCTAACCCCTCGCGGCGCATCTAGACTTGCTCGTACTGCCAATTCGTGTCCAGCTTGAGCTGATACCGGTCGTCGATGATGACGATCGGCACCTTGATGTATTGAGGATCCTCCGCGTCCATCTCGTCGGCGTCCATGTCCGGGCTCCAGCCGTCGTACACGCTCGTCATGTAAAGGAGGAACAGGCTCGTCATCATGTTGGACAGCGAGATACCAGGACACCGATGCTGGCCGATTCCACCGGGGAAGTAAACGTCGCCCGACACCGGCTCTTCGAAACGTTCGGGCCGGTACTCCTCCGGATCTGGAAAAGAATCGGGGTTTAAAAAGGCGATTCGCGGATCGGCGGTGAGGGTGTACCCGGCGGGAACCGTGTACCCCGCCAACTCGCGCGTCTCGGGGTTAACCCTAAGCCCGCCCGCGGTCTGCGGCATCACTCGCAGCGCCTCCTTGATGGCGCAATCTGTATACGCGAGTTTAGTGAACACCGCGTCCAGCGACAGCTCCCCGTTCTTGAGCTCCTCGCTGGTGAAGCTGGAGCGACACTCAGCGCGCACCTTCTTGGCCTTCTCCGGGTTCCTCATCAACAGCCACATGGTGTGACCCATGGACGCCGCCGCCTCGATGAACGCGCCCCAGATCATCAAGACGCACGTCGCCGCGACCCTCTCGTCGGTGAAGAGTTCACCGTTTTCATCCGTCGCCTCGGAGTACGCCTTCAGAAACGTGTATTGCGGTTCGTCGAGCTTGCCCTGGGCGCGTACCGTGCGGTAGTGCTTCAAGCAGTACTCCTGGAGCTCCTCCAGCGCCTTTTGTCCCGCGGTGAACTCGGGCGAGATCTTTCCGAGCGCCAATAACCCTTCGTTGTAAAAATACATCTTCTCCATGGTCTCCTGCGGCGGCACCGTCCCGAGGAAGAGCTGGAACAGCGCCTTGAGACAGAACTGGCGGCAATCGAAACCGGGCTGGATCGTT
>Ga0302116_1001201_pt1 | contig 15616 bp, 18 predicted proteins | sample AG5_SCM_MG_FD_203124 | JGI IMG/M metagenome (GOLD analysis project Ga0302116, IMG submission 203124) | Marine microbial communities from Western Arctic Ocean, Canada - AG5_SCM | ecosystem: Environmental > Aquatic > Marine > Oceanic | place: Canada: Western Arctic Ocean | collected 2017-10-01 | reverse complement strand
CGCTGGGCCCGTCCCGCCCCCCCCCCATGGCCCCCCCCCCCCCCCGGCCCCCAACCGACCCGCAAAGCACGGGGCCCCCCCCCGGGGCGCGGGGGGGGAGGGCCCTCGGAAGGGACTTGATGGCGGGCGTTTGTCCCCGCCTCAAGAAGATCGACTTAGCCTGGAACGTCATGAAGTTCAATGGAACGAAAATGCTCATCGACGCCTTTGCGAAGGGGTGCGGTTCCAAGGTCACCCACCTCGATTTGAGAGCGAACCACATCGACGCAAGAGGAATATCGAACTTGAGAGCTGCCATTGAGAAAGGCGCACTGCCGAGCCTAACGCACTTGGACCTGAGGCAAAACAGCTTTGGCGATGAAGGGGCCAAAATTGTCGCTCACATGGTTCTGAGCGGGGCGTTCAAAAAAGTTGAGTATTTAAGGGTAGACAGCTGCCAGATTCGGGACGGCGGAATGCGAGCGCTTATACTGGCGTTCTCGGCGAAGAGCATGGGGGAGCTGATGCCAAACGTCGAATTCGTTAGTGTAAAGAACAACAACCCAAGTGTGGATTTGCTTAGGAGTACGAAGATTCTTCCCACGTGGTTTTGCATCTAAGAAGTATATTACACATATGTATTAGAGTAGGAAGTGTTGGAATGGAATGTTTTTGGGTAGATAAGTAGATTTATTTTTTTTGCTGCATACTTGATCAACAGTTTTTATTATACCCAAACCTAAAACGACAATTCGAAATCGTACGAGATGTTCGAATCAACGTCGTTCCACGGGTAGAAGAACATATAGTTCGTGTTCCACGCGTTATTCCACAAATTGAACCCGACGCCGTGTGTGTCACTTTTACTTATCAAATCTTGAACGTCGTTCAGCAATACGCTGGGGAGGTCAAACTTCTTTCCGATGATCGGGCTCAGCAACGGGGTGTCGACGCTCAGGATCTTCTTCACCCCTCCACACCCATCACCCCCGCAACTGACGTAATCACTTGCATGTTGATTTCTGCTCCCACCCTGGACTACTTCCTCGAACCCAATTTCCGTCCCCAGCTTATTCATAATCCAATAATTCTCAGCTCCCCCTTCTTCAGCCGCCTTGAAATTCAGCCAAGCCGCTTCATTAAATCTCGTCCTGACCTTTCCAAGCGCAATGTACTGCACGCTCATCCCCCCTCCGTCCCCTTCAAAAATAAACCTCGTGTACGAGTCACTCGGACTTCCCATTCCCTCCACACTCGTCCTCGCCCAGACATCGCATTCATCCTCGCTCACGTAAATTTCGACCAAGCTGCCCCGAGCGAAGCAAGCGAGGTGTAATTTTAACGAAGCAAGAGCAAAACGTGCGAGCCAAACGACGAATGGAGTGGGTTAGTTCAGTAGTGGATGTAGCTCGCTCTCTTCGCTCTCTCACCTCGCAAAGTTCTGTTGAGTTTCCCCCCCTGGGTAGTCCTTGCTGCCCTGCTTGCCTCCAAAAACTCCCGAGCAGCTTTTATCGTCCTTTTCCTGTCCGCTGTAAACGTCCTCGCCCAAGTTCTCGTAATAAATCTCACCCAGCGTCATGCCGCCGAGCAGCAATGCTCCCGTTTCGCTGATGTTGAAATTTGCCTTGCCGCAAGTGAACTTGTTGTTGCTGTTGTCCTCGACCTTCTCAAAGCCGGTGAAATCCGGCTTTGTTGGCGCGGGCCTGTTCAAGATAGCGTCCCAAGGAGCCGCCAAAGGGTGGTCACTCCCGAGAGAGTCCCTAGCGAACTTCATGAAGTCCCTCTGCACCTCCCAGTCGTTGATGTTGACGTCAAAGTCCCCCGCAGCCAACTGCTCCTCCAAAACGCTGTTCGTCCAGTCGTTGCTGGCGTTGTAAAGGGAAGCCATGCCCCAGGTGTGCTCGGTGAGCTTCAACAGAAAGTTTCCTGCGGTTAACAAACTTTGATCGATGGGATTGCCCGCGTTGATGAAATCGGCGTATGCGGTTTGCATTCTTCGCGCCGTGGTGGTTTTCCACACGTCGCTCATGATTCCGTTGATCCAATTATCACCAATCTCTTCCGACACGACCGGAAGAGTGTCGACTCCGCTCCTGTCATTGCTATCAGCTGTGGCAAAAAAGTCGTCCAGTGACCCAGCAAAGATGGAAGGAGTGGTTCCTGGAAACTGCGTCCTCGCAACGTTGAAGCCAGCCACCATTTCTTGGGCGTCCATTGGAGGCCCTGTATTGTCTGTTCGGAAACTGAAGCAGAACGCTGTGTCGCCGCTGATCATGCACTGCGCCAAAATATGTTGAAAAATATGTTGTTAATAAATTTTGTAACGAGCAAACCCCAATCCACTCGCTCACCTCCTTCCTGGCCAACGGGCCGGCGACCTGCTCGCTGCAAGGGGGGTCGACGCCCTCGTCTCCGTACATGCAGCCTCCTTGATCAGGGTAGCCTCCAGGGTGCCAACCGGCTACAATGCTGTCGTCGCTTTCCGGCCCGTTCTGCCAGCGAAACAACATAGGGACGAAAGGTGCGCACACCCCTCCGTTCACTCCCACCGTCACACCGCTAACCCCCTCCGCTTTCAGCAACGGAATCACAGCCCGCGTCATTCCAGGTACGTCCCTGCGCCGAGCGAAGCGAGGCGCATTTTAACGAAGCACGAGACAGCGCACAGCGAGCGAGCAAAAATAGTTGAGTAGGTTGGGTTAGCTTAGTAGTGGATGTATCGCTCGAATTTTCCAAAAGGCTCGCTCGCTTCGCTCGCTCACCTCTGACTCATGGTAGCCTTCCTCGGCTGCCCGAACTCGTCGTCTAGAGAATGGCAAAGCTCCATGCCAAGCTTGAAAATTGGCGCGTTCATCCACTCAACTTGCATGTTCATGGGAGCGGCGTGCCAGGTGATCGTCTTGGCCTCAACGGCCGAGCGAAACTCGTCCAACGCTTCTTGAGACGGGCAAATCAATGGGTTCGCAAGATCTTCAGAGAGCTCGGTGAGCTCGTCGCAGTGCAGGTACATGTACACAATCCACGGATGGGTGATATAATGGAGGTTCTGAGCTGGATCGCTGTTATTTAGTTAGTAGTGGCTCGTATTTTAAGTCTTCGCGCTCTCACTCACCGGTCGGGAATCATCTCAATCTCCTTCTGTACAGCAATGGCACGAGGAAAGAAATCCACGAAATACGCGTTGATTGTATCCGATATGTCACCAGTGTATCCAACGTCCAGGTGACTCATAGACACGATGTGGACGTTTTTGATATCTTTCATTTTTATAATTGATGAGCCATCCTCAAATTTGACTATGGAGCATTGCGGGGTAAACGGGGGTGGGTAGGCGCCGCCGCTGCTCCAATAAGTTCCTGGGGCAGCACTGACCCACGAGCAATCAATCGTGTCTTCTATATATAAACCAACCTGATCATTCAGAGTCACTTTGTTATTTAAGTCGATAGAAATTTTAGTTTGCTCGAAAGTGCAATCAAGTTCTGTCATATTGTAGAACCCTCCATGCTCGCACGTGATTTGTTCGCCAGTGACACGAAGGGCATCGTGCAGAGGCGGGTTGTCAGTCTTGAAGCAGTTCTCCTGGTAGAACTCATCACACAACTCTGAACCTTCGGTGGCGAGGGGGACAGTTGTCCACAGTCCATCGAGCTCCACCTTACTGCTAGTTGCGCTGCATATTTTTAAACCCAGGACAAGAGCCCCTAAAGAAGGTAGGAGATCAATTTTCATCCGTGTCGCGCGCAATAGTTTTAATTTTTATATTGCTTCACATCTCGGTCGTGCGGCGTGCGCCAGATCTAAAAAAAAACAAAAAAAAACAATCGGTTGTGTAAGTTAGCACATTTGTGCCGTAAGTTCTATTATCCTTTTGCCGTACTTTCCATCATGTCTCACTTCTTCCTTCCTTCCCCCCCAAATAAAAAATGTTAACACTTTTGCCTCACAACACTCGCAAATTTCACATCGTTTTATTTGCAGTTTCCTCAACAACTCAACACTTAAATATGGGTGCTGGAGCATCAACTGCCGATGGGGAGAAGCTAAGGACAACATTGAATCACAACTTCCTCCAGGGCAAGCCCCTGGATGCTAGCGACATCACTGACCTTGAATCTGCCCTGAAGGAGATTAGGAACTTGCGAGGCTTTGCCAGCAAGGCTTTGCAGAACCAGGACCAAGGCGCCATGGCCATGCGTGGCGCTTCCATGCTCAAGAATGGAAAGAAGGAGGCACGTGCCGCTGTCATGGCCAAGGGAGTTGACATTGCGAAGGACTACGTGAAGAAAACTGTTTCCAAGTCCCCGGAGATGAAGAAGCTCATCTTGAATGCCATCACCCCCAACATTCTCTTCAAGGGCTGCTCCGGAGAGGAGTTTGGCGACATTGTAGATGCTTTTGAGCCTGTCGAAGCTACCAATGGCCAGTTTGTGATCAATCAGGGCGAGCAGGTAAGTAATTTGATATGATGGTAGATGATGAATGAACGTTTTTTGACTAACACACACACACACAAACACACACACACATCACCCCCCCCACCACACCACAGGGAGAGTCCTTCTATGTTGTTGAGAACGGCTCCCTGGATATCTTTGTTGAGATGGGCGGCAATAAGGTCAAGGTTGGAGTTCCTCTGCTGAAGGGGGCCGCCTTCGGAGAGCTCGCGCTCATGTACAACACCCCCCGCCAGGCCTCCATCCAGGCCTCGGAGGACTCCAAACTTTGGGCCATCGACCGAACAACCTTCCGTGGCATCGTCACCTACTTCAAGCTGGAGCGCATGAAAATGTACATGGACTTTTTGAAGAACGTGAAGATCGGGGGCAAGACGCTGGGAGAGGTGCTCAGCACGCGCGACCTGGACCACATGGCCCTGGCTCTCGAGAGGGACACCTTCAAGCAAGGCGACGTCGTGATCCGCGAGGGCGAGAAGGGCGACATTTTTTACATCATTGAGAGCGGGAGCGTCGAGGTTTCCACCAAGGCCGACGGCAACGTCGCGCAGCTCGGCAAGGGGCAGTTCTTCGGCGAGAAGGCGCTGCTGAGCGAGGATGTGAGGAAGGCAACTTGCGTCGCTTCCTACGAGGTCAAGGTTTTGTTCATGATGCGCGAGGACTTTGTGCTCATGCTTGGAGACATGCAGGACTTGCTGGACGGAAAGTCCACCGAGGATGCTCCTCTGCCGGGGCAGGAGAGCGGCACAAGCGAGAAGGTGCAGCTCACCCTCGAGGAGCTGGACATCAAGCGCACGCTTGGGATCGGCGCCTTTGGCCGCGTGAAGCTCGTCAAGGTCAAGGCGGACCCCAACGGGCAGACGTTCGCGCTCAAGTGCCAGAGCAAGAAGGCCATTGTGGAGAACGGACTTCAGGAGCACGTCATGAACGAAAAGAACATCATGGCGGAGCTCGACCACCCTTTCATATTGAAATACTTTTGCTCAATGAAGGTGAGCGAGCGGAGCGGGGGGGGGGGGTTGAGGAAGACAATCATACTAACATTATTCCACTCAATTCTTTTGACTCGCTTAGGACGACCGGTACATTTACTTTGTCTTGGAGCTGCTGCTGGGAGGTGAGCTGTTCACTTTCTTGAGGAACGAGACGCAGTTCAGCGAAAGTTGGAGCAGGTTCTACTCCGCGTCTGTGCTGATGGCCTTCTGCCAGATCCACGGAAGGAAGATCGCCTACCGCGACTTGAAGCCCGAGAATTTGGTCATGGACGCCCAGGGCTTTTTGAAGGTCGTCGACTTCGGACTCGCCAAGGTGGTGAACGGAAAGACGTGGACCTTATGCGGAACCCCCGACTACCTGGCGCCCGAGATCATCTTGAACGAGGGCCACGACCTGGCGGTAGACTACTGGGCACTCGGAGTGCTCATCTACGAGATGACTGCCGGCATGCCTCCTTTCTACGCCGACGATCCCATGGAGGTCTACGAGAAGATTCTTAGCGGACACGTTAGCATCCCGGGACACTTCAGCAAGAGTTTGAGCGATATCATCAAGAAGCTTTTGAAGACCTACCAGAGCAAGAGGCTGGGTAACACTAAGGGAGGAACCGGAGCCGTGATGAAGCACAAGTGGTTCAGTGGCTTCGACTGGGACGCGTTGTTGAACAAAAACATCGAGGTGCCAATCGCACCCAAGGTTACTTCTAACGATGACACAAGTAACTTCGACCATTATGCAGATGATGACGATGATGCTGAGGTTGAGACTAGTTGGGATCCGGACATGTAAATGGTTGGATTGGATTTGATTGGGGGGGGAAAGGGGTGGGGTATGATATGATAACAATAAAGAGAAATCGGTTGAAATTTGGGAACTATATGTTATGTTATGTTATGTTATTCCCGATTCATTTTGTTAAAACATTGTCTCGCAATGACACGACGGGAAGTTACCCGCGTGTCAATGGTCATTATCAATAGATTGAATGTATGGGTGGTTTTTGGAGGAGAGGGAAGAGAGATTTGAAATGAATCTAAGCCTGTACTGTCTCTTCAGAACTCTGGCAAAACTAACATCATTTACCACTCTTACAATCTCGTTTCTTCTTCTCCTCCTCATCTTCCTCCTTGGAAGTCATTAGCACGTACGCGAGAACAAAAATGGGGGAGCAAGCAAGGAGGACTTTGAAAATTGACAAAAGGAGCTCAAACCTGGGGTTTTCGAAAGTCGGCTCGACATAGAACCTGTCAGGTTGATTTTGTCGTCCCATGGATGATTTACGATGGTTTTATGTGTGTAATGTCCGCAAGTCCAAGAAATTTTTTCAGAGTTCAGCACTTTTCGCCCAAAAATAGCAATGTGCACATGTGCACATATGTGCAAAGTAGTTTCAATAAAGTAAATGCGATGTGATTTCACGACGTCTTTTTTGCCCCAGATTCGTTTCTACAAGGCGGCCTTTCAAGTTTCCTCCTCCTGAACTTGCGGATATAATTCTCTGTGCCTCGCAGACGGCCAGTCGATTGGATCCCACATTTAATACATTATGTATTGAAACAGTGAGACTTTTGCCACTTTTCTCAGCTGATGGGAGGCAGATCCTTTATCCAACCGACTTTTTGCATGGGAAGGGAAAAGGCTTAATTCTTAAATCAACTTCGAATTAATATCCTGGAAAATATCCGGATTCTCTCACATGCCGGCCCGGACCAACAAGGAGTCAATCACCGAGTTTGATTTTACCCAGAATTATGCAGTATCCTCGGAGTCCTCCGAAAGAATACTGGCAACTGGAACTGGGGTTTATTGTTACTCTCGACTATCGTAGCGGGCGAACCGACAAGGAATACATTTTTAGAAAAAAACCCCAGACGTCCTAGTTTAAAGTTCAGAAAATTTATCACAGGCCTTAATCAACTCACTAGCAATACCTGGCTCTGACATCGAATGTCCAGAGTCCGAAATAATCTTCAAATCAGCCTCGGGCCAGGCTTTGTGTAGATCCCACGCTGATTTCATTGGACAAACCACATCATACCGCCCCTGAACGATGACTGCCGGAACGTCTCTAATTTTATCCACATCCTCCAGCAGCTGCTGGTTGTTACGCATGAAAGCACCATTTACAAAATAATGAAGCTCGATCCTTGCGAAAGCTTCCGCGAACTTTGGATCTTCCCCCTGCGCAATTTTCTTATCATCTGGGATCAAGTTGCTCGTGGACATTTCCCAAGTTGTCCACGCCTTCGCCGCCGCCAGCCTCACCTCTGGGTCTTCCGACGTCACCCTTCTATGGAACGCGGACATCAAGTCCCCCCGCTCAGCCTCAGGGATCGCGGATATGTATTTCTCCCACGCGTCCGGAAACAGCCAACTGCTGCCCTCCTGGTAGAAGAAGAGTAGCTCCTCGCGCCTGCACATGAATATTCCCCTCAGCACCAAAGCCTTGACGCGGTCTCTGTGGGTTTGCGCGTAACTGAGGCTGAGTGTAGATCCCCAACTTCCACCAAAAACAACCCACCTGTCGATGTTCAGGTGCTCGCGCAACTTTTCAATGTCACTTACCAAATCCCAAGTCGTGTTCTCCTTTAATTCTGACAGAGGAAGTGTAGGTTAGTTCGGTGGGTGTGTTTGAAAGGTGTATCTCATCGTTTTCGACTCTCGACTCACCAGCAAAGGGAAGGCTCTGTCCGGCTCCTCGTTGATCGAACATGACGATTCTGTAAACCTCTGGGTTGAAGTAAGTTCTGTAGGACGGTGGACACCCCCCCCCTGGGCCTCCATGAAGCACAATTACCGGTTTGCCCTCTGCATTTCCGGACTGCTCATAGTATATGTTGTGGAGTTCGCTGACTTGGAGGAAGCCAGTTTGGTAAGAGTCGCATTTTGGGTACAAGGAACGAAATCCGTCGACCTTGTCCGAGAGAAGGTGGCAGGGTGGTACTACAGTCATGGCAACTATTTTGCCGTTGTGTTTGATTTACCGTTGTTGTTTAGGAATTTTCTTGAAATTTTTTTCTGAAAACACTAAACCACTTTGATATAACATAGTTACGATCAAATAAGAGCTCTTTCCCATGCAAGGCTATCTTTACCTCCTAGACCGGTCCCCCCCCGATGATGTTCCAATTCAATCTCCTGTTACCAACCTTCTCACCAAGCAGTCCCTCGAGTTGCTTCACTCGCCATCCCCTTCCCAACACGAACACAAACACAAACATCACCACAGAGGCACAATGAACTCAACCTCCTCTAGCAATAAAATGGCGCCCCGCCAGAGCTCCGTCTCCTCCAACCAATCCCTGTCCCAACAAAACCCAATTACACCAGTTGCCGACGAGCATTTCGAGACAGTGACTGGAGAACATTACCTCTACCGTTACTTCCAACTCGATGTCCACCAAGGCATGAAGTTCCGCCGGGAGCAGCCCTCGCTGTTAAAGAGCGACGAGAGCGACGACGAGGAATCTGCCGACGACGTCTCCCAGCCGCCACTTTCCGCAGCTCACGATGACTCCTCCACAAATAATGACGTGTCTGACCTAGACCTTGACGACTTTTCTCAGCAGTTTTCCTCCCGCAGTTCCTTCAACACCAACAGCAACAACAACAACAACAACGCAATGAAAAAACTGAAAGACCACTGGAAGTACTTGTTCGGAGGCGACGTTTCTTGCATCCGCGTCGAGTCAAAGCCATCCATTAAGCTCATCACACACGAAAAACAGAGCAACACGAGCATGAATGTGAATAAAAGAGTTTCATTCTCCTCCTCTTCCCCCTCTTCCTCCCCCTCAGACATCGATAATCAATCAACCAATGTAGTCAAAAAGATCTACCCGATACAAGTTTTGATCCGCTTGGACGACGACTCCACAGACGAAAAAGGAAACGCAATTTCAGACAATCTCAAGAAGCAGAGCTGGATCACAATGGCGGCCGAATCGAAGCTTGAGTGCAACAAATGGGTCTCAACGATCCGCCAGTCCCGGGACGTAACCCAGTACTTTCGCGCGTGCCGTGACTGCTCTAACGCCGCTCCTTTGAGCTGCGTGGTCTCAGCCTGCCGAAAGGGAGACTGGCGCACCTTATCGTTCAAAAACCAGCTCGTGACGAATTCCTCGATTTGCGCGCTGGCTGTGTTCTTGAGGAGGCAGCCGGAAGGGTCGAACAAGGTGAGCGAGCGAACGAGCGGAAATGGCTACTACACCCAGCCACGTTCACTACTAAGCTAACCCACCCAATTTACTTCGCACCTTCTTCGCTCGACGCAGGAAAAGCGCAAAAATGTTGAGATCTTCGAGCTTGATAACTGCGGCTTTACGAACGAGTCGGCGGGGGTGCTCAGCACCATTTTTGAAACGATTCCGGAGCTAGAGAGGGTGCGGATGCCGCACAATTTGCTGACCGATGCGGGGATTCGGATCCTGTCATCATCTCCCGTGTTTCGAGGTCGGCTGATTGAGCTTGATCTCTCGCACAACAACCTGTCCTCAAATTCTGGGAAGCGGATCGGCGAGATTATTCGAGAGGCACCAAATCTGAAGAAACTGGAGCTCAGCAACAACTACATCATGGTCGACGGTTGCATGCCCATCGTTCAGGCGATTATTGATGTCAAGTGCCCTCTCGAGGTGTTCAGCATGAGGTGAGTGAGCGAGTAAAATTCACACCCATTAACCCCTCCATAACTAACCCCTCCACAACCCAGTTGCAACGACGTCACGGACATTGGGGCAATTTTATGCGCCGAAATGATGATTCAGACCGGCGAGAGTCTGAAGGTGTTGCGACTTGCACACGCAAAGATCAACAGGCGCGGGCTGGACGAAATCTCCAACTCGTTACAGTTCACCCCTCACTTGACCCAAATCCAAGTTCACGGAAACATTGCTCCGAACCAATCATTTGGCGACATGCTGGTTTCCGCCTCCCACCACCACACTTTCATCCAATCTTCCAAGTTGGAGTTTTCATTTGGCGGGTGCGAGGTACCGAATGAAACTCCCATCTATCCCAGCGAAATAAAATCGCAGATCGCCTCGATGAACAGAAACTCCAAAGTGCGAACGATAATGCTCCGCCGCCGCGGAAACCACATGCTGAAGAATCGTCAAAAAGCCACCCGACTCTCGATCTACATTGACAAGCTCGTCGCGCCCAAGAGACTCACGGTCTTGAGAGTAAGGTTGGCCAACATAATCAGCATCAACGCCATTGACATCCACGTGGCATCATCCCAAAGGTGAGTGAAAGAGTGAGCGAGAGAGCCAACTTAGCCAAGCAAAAAAACACTAAATCACAATTTTTGATATAGCGAAAAATCGAATATTCTCCGAGTTTGCTTCGAGGTTTGCGCGCCCGTCGAAACCCTCGACAAGCTGATTGACATGGCTGTGCAGAACGATAGCAGACTGCGCACGCTAGGAATCATCAGTTTGAAGAAGGAGGTGACAAAGGACCACAGCGAGCACGTCCACGGGACGGATTCTGCAAGCGTCTCGGCGAGCAAAAAGAAGGACATTGAGGCTTTTGAGAGTTATTTGTTCGAGGAGGAGAAGAAGGGTGGGGAGGGGGAAGACGATAAGCAAGGGGGGGGGGGGTTCCAGGTCCGGTATCACGTGGTCCCATTTGTCGAGATGGCTTCATTGCCAAGTCTGCTACCGAAAAGTAGCAAAGCGGTGTCGTATGTCCGAGAGAAGGAGGCGGTGAAGGAAAGGGCGCAGTCCGAAGTTAAAACCAAAGGTGAGGGAGTGTGAACGAGGCGAGCCAAACAACCCCTTAACACTAGTTGTGACTAGCTCGCGAGCTGTGAGCGAAGCGAGCCAGCAAACCATAATACTTCGCTCGCTGCTCGCCCGTGCGAAATTGCTATGCATGGTTACATCCACTACTGAACTAACCCACTCAATGTGCGCCTCGCTTCGCTCGGCGCCGGTGCAGAAGCTGTTGACTCCAAACAAACAAAAAAATCCAAGTCCAAAACAAAAACCACCCCCTCCTCCACCCCCACTCCCCCCCCTCAGCAATTCGGCGCCGGGTCCATTGCCAACGCATACTCCGCAGCCGCTGATTTCTTCGACGGGGGAGAATTCGTGGTGGAAGAGGAGGAGCTACCCGCCTTGGAACTCACAGCCTACGCCAACACCGACACCCCAAAAACAAAGAAGGAAAAGTACATCCCCGCAAGCGTGATGAAGCTGGAGGTCGTGGCTGAAGACGAGTTGAACTCCAGTAACGAGATCGACGGTGAGAGAGATGACGATGCGGCGTACGACTTCGTGGACGCTCCTCCGCCTCCTCCGCCCGACGGAGACGAAGACTGCCTTTCCATGGCGCCTCCTCCCCCACCTCCTTCTCTGCCGGAGACTCCATCGGAGGTGGGCAGGGAGACCGGGGCAAGCTTTGTCAGCTCGGTTAGTTTTGACGCCAGCGTCGTTGAGGTGGAGGGGGGAAATGAAACTAAAACTCTGATCCTGAATGAGAATGAAAATGCCCATGAAAACGATGCCAATGACAACGAAATCGACAACGAAGATCGTGATACAAGACTGGTACGCGCAATTTCAAAGTTGGAGGAAAAATTCGAATCCACGATGGACGACACCGTGAGTCAGGAGCACAACGACCTGTTGCTGGAGCAACAGGCAGAACAGCAGCAAAAGCTCGAGGAGCAACACGCTAAAGAGATAGAGGAGGCGGAACTGCATGAAAAGGAGGAGGTGGAAAGGAAGCAGCAGCAGGAGGCTGAGAAACAGGTTAGCGAGCGAACGAGCGGAAATGGCTACAACCACCCACATCCACTATTAGCTAACACTATTCCACTCAATTCGTTTGGGGCGCAGCGGATTCTGCACGAGCAGCAAATGGCCCACCAGAAGGCTCAGTTGAAGCTGAACACCTTGCCGGTCTTTTGCCAGAAGCAGCGCGAGCTGTGCGTCGCCGTGGCCACACGTGACGCGAAGAAAATTTCCAAGGCGCTGGAGAATCTCCGTATCGATCATTTAAATGGCAACAGCACGAGCACAACGAAGTGGCAGCAGGTGAGCGAGCGAAGCGAGCGAGCCTTGATGAATACGATAATAGAATACGAACCACTACTAAACCAACATTATTCTTTATTTTTTGGCTCGCTTGCCTCCCCCCCTCCATTAAAAATGCGCACAATCTCGCTTCTCTTCGCTTCGCTTCGCTTCGCTTCGCTCGGCGCAGGTCACGCCCCCCAACAACGGAAAGCCCTACTTCTGGAACCGCATCACGGGAAAGACGCAGTTCGAGAAGCCCAAGGACGACAACAACTCTGAGTTCGCTCCGGTTGAAAAACTCCTCTCCAACCTTTACCAGCTGAAGCAGGACTACCTCCTCCTCGACGTTCACTCCACCGAGGACAACTTTCTCGAGCAGGTCCAAGCCTTCATGTGCCGGTGCGCCGTGATCGGCTACAGCGGTCCCGAGGCCCACTCCGCGAACGAAATGTTCACGGCGCACCTCACCCAGCTTATGGCCGACGGCAAGATTGAGGCGAGCGGCGAGGAGTACAGGAAAATTCAAATTAAAGCCCAGATTGTGAATTTGATGCACCAGCGGGGGGACCAGGGGGTCATCAACCTTGCCACTTATTTGAATCAGCTCAATGTAATGCGGGAGAGAGCTGCCGAGGCGGAGGAGGACGAGGATGAGAGTGGCAGTGGCCACATTCGCCACCAGACGGAGGAGGAGCAAATCGCCAAGATCTATCTCCGAAAGGTCCAAACGCTCGACGCGAACTTGGACCTGGCAATGAAATCGGACACCCTCGGCGTAGTCGAGTCTGCAATACTCCACAGCTACCTGATGCTCCACCAGACGTCCACCCTCGGGCTGCTTGAGTCCCGGCGCAACTTCCTCGCCAACACGTGCCGCGAGATCCTCGACAAGCTCTTCGCCGCCGCGAAGGCCAAGGACGCCGTGGAGGTGAGCGAGCGAAGCGAGCGAGCCTTGATGAAGACGAGAATACTCGCGATCGATGAATCCCGCAAAATGGCTACAGACATAATGGCTACATCCACTACTAAACTAAACTAACATTATTCCACTCATATTTTTGACTCGCTTCACTCATTTTTGCTCTTGCTTCATTTAAAAATGCTTCTCGCGCCTTTCGCTCGTTTCGCAGATCCGGCGGCAGCTCGCCGACGCTCGGCGGATAGGGTTCCACGCTCCGGCGCTAGTCGACGCGGAGAACATGCTCGAGAAGCAGGCGAAGGTGTCCGGAGTTAAGCTAGCGAAGGACGCGGTTCATAGGGCGGCGAAGGCAATCAAGACGGGGAAGCTCAGCGCGAGTAACACCGCGGAGCTGATTCCTGTTGTCAAGGTTTTGGAGGAGGTCAATTTGGAAAGTGATAGAACGACGCAGAACGATTTGGCGAGCGTGAAGAAGTACTTGTCGAAGGTGAGCGAGATGCCCTTGACAAAAACAACCCTAACGATTTTTTTAACAAACAACAACTAACTAACACAACAAACAACAACAAACCATTGTCAGCTCCACGACGTCTCCGACCAAGAAAAGGAGCTCCTCTCAATCCTCTCCCTCGGCCAGATCCTCCCCCTCTCCGACTTCCTCGCAGGCAAATCCCCCCCCTCAGAGTCAATGCTAATGTGCGCCCGTGGCGAGCTCGAAATGGACCAGTGGCTCTCTCGATTGAACGACAGCGCTCACAGCGGTACTAACAATGATCAGAGCGACTCGGACGACAGCGACGACGACAGCACGATTAGCGGGAACAGCAGCGACGGGAGCATGGACTTGTTCGGCGGCGGGGGGGGCAGAGGAAAGAAGGGAAAGGGAAAGAAGGGCGGCGGCGGAGGCGGCGGAGGCGACGAGAACAACAACAACAACAACAACAACAACAGCGATCAAAGCTCCAACGTCCTCCAATTCCGCAACGCCCGAATGAGCGGCATGCTCCGCAAAATGTCCCGCGGGCAGTCATCCGGTGTGGGCGGCGTTGTCGCCGTGCACGGGAACGGGAGCTGGAAGGATCGGTTTTTCGTGCTGGATCGGGGGGGGACGCTGAGTTATTACGCGGTGGACTTTGCGAAGGACGGGCGGGTTGTCAAGAAGGTTAAGAAGGGGCAGATGCTTGCGGCGGGGGCGGAGCGGTTGGAGGCGGAGCGGTTGGAGGCGGGAGTAGGCGCTAGGGGAAAAGGGGGCGGTGGAAAAAACAAGGGGAAGATTATGGGGAAGGGAAAGGGGAAGGGGAACGAGACTACTGAGACTTCCGACATTTCCATTTCAATTTCCACAACTTCCCTCTCCCAGTCCCTCGGCCTCGACCCAACCTTCCTAACCTCCCACCCCCACATCTTCGCCGTCCGAAAAGGCCGCGACCTCTCCGTGATCGACCAAACCCTCCTCCCCGAAGCGGAGAAGCAGCTCCTAACCCTCCGCTCCTCCCACATTTCCACCCTCCTCCTCCTTGGAGTAACCGACCGCTCCGTCCCTCTCCTCTCCTCAGCGCTGGACCAGCTCTCGGCCCACTTCCCCTCCCCCCCCCTCCCCCCAGCTCTCTCCCCGGACCTCGTCGTCGAGGCGACGAGCCTGCTCAACAAGCTGAGGCAGGCCGAGGCGCTCAGCGAACTTAGGCGGGCTATCGCGGCGAGCGTTAGGTTTCCGATTGCGGAGGCGACGGCGAGGTGCCTGAAGCTGGGGGTCGATGCTGATAACGAGCTTGTTAAGACGGGGAGGGAAGGTGAGTTTGCTGTTTGCTTTGTGTTGTTTTTGTTTGTTTGATGCTTGATGCTTGATGCTTGATGTTTGATGCTTGATGTTTGATGTTTGATGCTTGATGTTTGATGCTTGATGCTTGATGTTTGATTCTTGATGCTTGATATTGTGTGCGTTGCCTCGATGACAAACGACTCTTGTTGTTGCTGGTTATTACGTAGGTTTGGGTGCTTGCGCGCTGCTGTGCTTCGTGCTTCGTGCCTCGTGGATGTGTTTTGTGGAACGATGCCCGCGCTCGCTTTCCGCCGACGCCAACGGCGTTGGCAACGCCGTTGCCAATCCCACAAAAGCCCACATCTAACTCCTACACCGTTTCCCTTCCCTTCCCTTCCCTTCCCTTCCCTTCCCTTCCCTTCCCTTCCCTTCCCTTCCCTTCCCTTCCCTTCCCTTCCCTTCCCTTCCCTTCCCTTCCCTT
>Ga0302116_1001198_pt1 | contig 15643 bp, 29 predicted proteins | sample AG5_SCM_MG_FD_203124 | JGI IMG/M metagenome (GOLD analysis project Ga0302116, IMG submission 203124) | Marine microbial communities from Western Arctic Ocean, Canada - AG5_SCM | ecosystem: Environmental > Aquatic > Marine > Oceanic | place: Canada: Western Arctic Ocean | collected 2017-10-01 | reverse complement strand
ACCCACGTATATAATATTATATTATATTAACACAACAACCCCGCAGATCCTCCTTCACCTCTGGCACGCCCCAGGCTCCCCGATTCCTGTCTTCCGAGGTGGCGAACTTCAACGAGTCTGCAACCTCGCCCTCCTTGAACAGCGAGCGCATCTACGTGTGCTTCCGAAGATCTCGAGAGGGCAATCCGATCACGTCCATAACTCCAATTTTCCCCACCTTGCTCGAGTCGATCCCTTCCGGCTACACCGTGATTGAGAGATCTGTGCGGAACAGACTGGCAAATTTCAACAGTGGGAACGGCGACAGCGCCAACGGCGATTTCACGAGCGGTGCACCTCCCCAGATCTTCATAGCGTTCAGGCAGCGGCTAGAATCGTTGGAACCGTTCGCGCCCAGCACCCTGGTGAAGAAGCAGGAGGCGAGCCAGAAGTCCAAGCAGGCGGCGTACTTCGCCAGCGGCGGGAGCGGTGTTGCTGCTGAGTCTGTTTGTTTCAGCTCGGTGGGCGTGCCAACGACGCCTCGATTGAGCGGAGTCAACATAATGCCGGCGCAGGAGGAAAAGGAAGTTGTGGTCCTCCTCGACGAGCTACATGACGCGGACGCTGCTGAAGATTTTGAAATCATCGACACGGCGGACTCTGTCATGTCCGAAGAGATAAGCGGTAACCACCTAAACGATGATGCTGACGTTGGCCTTGTCGACGTCGACATTGACATGAGCATTGACATCGAGGTAGAGGAAGACACTGGCAATGGCAATGACATTGCTTCTCCCACACCAACCCCTACCAGCATCAGCACCACCAACAACAAACTTGCTCGGGTCCGGTCAACATCAAACGCTTCCTTCGTCAGCGACAGCGTGCTGTCTGCTAACAATCTTGAGCTAAACTCTGTCACGTCGGAGGCGGGGTTCGATGTCGAGTCCACAGTCACGGTCTCGACTACATTTTCTAAAACTACAACAGTCACCTCCAAATCCCAATCCCAATCAAACCCAACCAATCCCAACGCCGCTCCGGCAAACTTAAATTCAACCTCAACCTCAACCTCAACCAAGCCCGCCCCAACACCGTCATTGTCCTCAATCAAGAAAATCTTTCTTCAAGGTACAATCAAGATTGTTTCGCCGCGCGGCGCATCCCACAATCCAACTCCAGAAGAAAAGCTAACCGTCCTGACCCCCCTCTTGACATCTTTGTACAATCTACACGGCGGAGCGAGTTTAGTTTCACTCACCGGCCTCGTGAACCTGATCACCACGACCAGTTTCTTTGACGACGAGTTCATTTCCCCCGAAACCAATACCAAAACCACACCCGCCACTCCGCCCGGATCGAGCTTTTTAATCGATCTGTGCGTTAGAATTGTGACTGACAGCACGACGAGTGCCTCTCGCGAGGTGAGTGAGCGAAGCGAGCAAGCCTTGAGGAAGACGAGAAAACGAACCTTACTAACAAACAAACTTTGAACACTAAACTAAATACTATTTTTAACGGCGCAGCATCTGTTCCCCCTGGCGATGAAATTTACCACGACCGCCCTAACAAAGTCGCATTTGTCAAACAAAACGATCGGCTGTCTGATGCGTTTTTTTCTGTTTGTGTGCGGGTATGGAGCGAGCGCCCGCAGTGGACACCGAACCACCAATAGCGAATCCCACTCTGAAGGAATTCACATAACGAACGACTCCTACCACGACTGTCCACTTTTAGTGAACACTTCGTCTCAGCCCGAAAATAGAAAAAAAATTATAGATGTTTTCGAGGAAGCAAGCCTGGCTCTCAAGACCTTGGTGACGGTCATCATGACGAGGGTTGAGCTGGCAATGAGCGAAGAAATGCACCACGAAGAATCGCAACAAAAAGCAGATACATCCCCCAACCAGTGGATAAAGTCCTTCGTCTACAACATAATCGACGAAGCCGCTGACCATGTCGAGGTGAGCGATGAAGACGATAATACGAGCCAATTTCTAAAACTAACACATACTTCATTTTGCTCTGCTCAGCTTTCGCGCACCACGCAGTCGGCAATGGCGGCAATTTCTCGCCACGGTGGGAGTAGCGGAGGGGAGAGCTTCTGGAAGGAGGTGAGCGAGCGAAGCAAGCGAGCCTTGATGATGACGAGAGTACTCTCGATGAATCCCGCAAAATTGCAACAGACGGCTAAATAGACTACTACTAAACTAATCCACCCACTCAATGCGCCTCGCTTCGCTCGGCGCCGGCGCAGATTGTCTACGGCTGCGGCGTGAATATCTTCGGCACAATAAAGCCAAATGGCCGCGCCACTGAGCTCAAGATAATAATGTTCGCGATAATCACCCAGCTAGTGAAGGTCTGCTCGGGCGATATTCGCAAACTCTATTCGTCGGATGGACAACACGGGGGGGTTGTACAGTCAAGGCCTGTGCTGCGGGATTTGTACAACAAGATGCTCTCCCTCGAGCTAATCCAGCACCTGCTGAAAATTTCTGGCCCGAACTTTCGCAGCAACAAAACGTACGGCTATGTGATCCGCCGCCTGATTGTGAACTGCGTCCTTCACACAACTTCGCACGGCCTGAATGACTACCGGATTTTCAGGAGGTGAGCGCGAGTGAGCGGATCGGCTGATCTTCAACCCTAATTCTTTTCCATTTTCTTCCTTTTTTTTTGCACAGGTCAATGAAAATTGTGACTTGCCTTTGGAGCAACTTTAGAAGGTACCTGAAAATTGAGATTGCGGTGCTGTGTGAGAACTTTATGCTGCGAATCTTGAGGTTGGGGCCCCAGGTTGCGGGGAAGGGCTTGCTGCAGCAGCAAATCGACGTTCTCGCAGAAATTGTCAGGTGGTTCGACATGCCCCACAACGTCGTGGAGCTCTTTTTGAACTACGATTTGGACACGAAGAGCCATGTGAAGACGTGGAAGGTGAGCGAGCGAAGCGAGCGAGCTTGAGGAAGACAAGAAATATATGCGAGCCACTACTGAACTAACCCACTCAATTCGTCTTCGCACCTTCTTCGCTCGGCGCAGATTTGCGAGCAGATCTGTTCGGCTCTATGCACGCTTGCTGAGCAGTGCGGGGCCGTCATTGCGAAGAATCACGGGGGCATACATTCCCACGACAACGCGGAAATGGCTGCAAGGATTTTGCAGGACAACGCGCTGCACGCAGTTGGGCACATTGTGCGCTCCCTGATGGACGCTTCTGGGCACGTTAGCCTGATGGAATCGGACGAGAGCTTGAAGGAAAAGAGCCAAAAATCAGGCGGTTGGGACGAAAACAGGCAGCGCAGGTGAGCGAAGGGAGCGCAAGCGAAGCGAAGCGACCAGCAAGCGAAGCGACCAGCAAGCGAAGCGATCAGCAAGCGAAGCGACCAGCAAGCGAAGCGACCAGCAAGCGAAGCGATCAGCAAGCGAGGCGAGCAGCAAGCGAGGCGAGCAGCAAGCGAGGCGAGCAGCAAGCGAGGCGAGCAGCCAGCGAAGCGACCAGCAAGCGAAGATACCAGCAAGCGAAGCGAGCTAGTTGCAACTAGTGTAGGTGTTGCTGGCTCGCTTCGCTCACAGCTCGCTTCGCTCGCAAATCGCATCTAGTGTAGGTTGTTGCTGGCTCGCTTCGCTCACAGCTCGCTTCGCTCACAGCTCGCTTCGCTAACAACATGAATCTTATGGCTACATCCACTACTAATCTAACCCATTCACTCAATTCGTTTGTTCACCTTCTTTCTTCGCTCGGCGCACAGCAACAGCGAGGCGAAGAAGGTGAAGAGGCTGGGTAGCGTTGTTCAGAAGCAGGCCGAGCACAAGCAGACCGAGGAGACGCTTACTGTTGCGTTTGAAATATGCGAGTCCAAGAGTTTGAAGAAAGCTTTGCAGTACTTGATTGCCTGCAACTTCCTGACGCCGAGTCCTAGGGAGATCAGCAATTTTCTGCGGATCTACCAGACTCGGCTTGATGCGAGCGTCATTGGCGACTACTTGTCGGAGGGCGGGTTGAACGATGAGGAGTATTGGAATTTGATCAGGTACCACTACGTCCGCGCAATCTCTTTCGAAGGAATGAACGTCGAGCAAGGGCTGCGCCACTACCTCACAAACGGAGGTTTTCGCCTCCCGGGCGAAGCACAGCGCATCGATAGGCTCCTCACGACCTTCGGCCAAGTTTTCTGGGAGGACAACTCGGGCAACGACGAGTGCTGTCCGTTTACTCACCAGGACACCGTTTACCTCCTTGCCTTTGCGGTGATCATGCTAAACACCGACCTCCACAAGGCAAACAATGACACCGGCCGCCGAGCTCGTCAGCGCAAGAAGATGACCAAGTCAGAGTTTCTTAGCAACCTGCGGGGCGTCGACAACGCTGCGGACCTCTCCAAGGATTACTTTGGCACTATCTACGACTCCATCGAGAGTAGACAGATCGAGTTCAAGGTTGCGGGGGTTTCCGATGAGAATCGGGGGGGGGAGACTCGGGGCGGGGGGAACGGTGGTCGAGACTCGCTTGGCAGCGAGGCCGAGCGAGGTGACCTCACCGCCGGAGGTGGAGGCGGCGGAGGTGGCGACTCATTTGCTTCCATCCGCCAATCTCAATCCTTCGCCCGCTCCAACTCTGCCGGTAATGCGAAAATTGAGGAGGAGCTGCAGAAGCTCCGTGACTTCCGGCGAACAAATAGAAATCTTGTGAAGCAGATGAAGCAGGCGGAGGAGCTACTGCGCGGAATGGCTTTATCCCAACACACCTACAATGTTGTTGGCGTCAATACGCTGATGAGTTCCGATCTCGTGCGGTGCGTAGTCGAGGCCACGTGGTTCCACTTCCATGCAGTGGTGAATGCGTTCTGCGAGGGCGCGCACACTGATGTGAGCAGCGTGCTGAGCGTTCTCGACATTTTGCGGCACGCGCTAAGCAGCTCGATTTTCCTTAACATGACGATGGAGCGCACGGCGTTTTTGACGCAGGTGAGTGAGTGAGGGAGGGAGGGAGGGAGTGAGCGAGCGAGTAAGAGAGCGAGTGAGCGAGCGACGAGAATAAGCCAACAAATTAATTATGACATGTTTTGGCGCAGCTGGCTCGGATCAAATTCATCAAGGAGACTGAAAATGGCCAAAACCATATTCGTCCTGAGATCAATAACACCAGCAGTGGGTTATCAATGGCGTCGGGGGCAATCGACGAGCTGAAACTCGAGGATGAGGAAGTTTTGGATACTATGAGCAATGCGAGTGCAAAATCGAGGCTCGTTAGGAGCCAAGACGCAGGCTTCTACATCATGAGTGGGAAGCACCGTAACGAGGAGTGGTACACTGAAATTGAGTCGGCGTGTGCGGAGGTGAGCGAGCGAAGCGAAGCGAGTAAGCAACACCAAAACGAAGCTGAACTGTCACCTAATCATCTAAATTTGCTCGGCGGCAGGGGGGCGATTTAATGAAGGCGATTAGCGATGTGCACGTGCTATTGTTGGACATCAAGGACAACTTGCACGACAGCAAGCAGCGAAGCGCCTTGAAGGTAAGCTGAAGTTTCCACCTAAAAATAAATGCCACACCAACCCCACATCCACTACTTACTAAACGAACCAACACTCACTCAACTCCTGCGCTTCACTCACTGCCAACGCAGAAAGTCTGCCATAGAATTCGTGGCGGGAGGAGCCTGCTAGATGATGTGGGGCGGCTTTTCTTGAAGGAGGGTGACATGCTGAAGGTGAGCGAGCGAAGCTGTAGGATCCGTTTAAGTGCATGTATATGGGCAGAATACTGATGGAAAAATATTAACCCACTCAATTTTGTTGACTCGCTTCATTCGTTTCGCTCGTCCTTTATTAAAAATGCGCCTCGCTTCGCTTCGCTTCGCTCGGCGCAGCGATGCAGCACCGGGAGGGCGATCAAATACCGATTTTTCCTCTTCAGCGACCGGCTCATCTACGCGCACCAGAGCGTGCTCAAGGGCGACTTCAAGGTGCACGAGGTGCTACTCCTTTCCCTGATGAGAATATCCAACATCAAGAGTAAACACCCGAGCTTCCAAATCAACCACCCGAAGAAGAGCTTCTTGGTGTATTGCAACAAAGAGGAGGACAAGCACTCGTGGCTGGAAGAATTGGGCGCTGCCATTGACATGTGCGTCGACAAGAAGCTTCGGCTGGACGAAACTCGCTACGGCTACGTCGAGGAGGACGTCGATGGCGACATTGTGGGCGAGGGGGATAGTAGGATTTTTGATCTTTCCGCGGGAATGAAAGTCGGAAGCGACGGTAAAGCCAGGGAGGAGGTGAATGATAATGAGTTCAAGCGGGCAGTGAAGAAGTTCGCCGAGTTGGCGGATGCGGAGGGTGAGGGTGAACGAACTTTGAGTCTGTACGGTTTGTTTAAGCAAGGTAAGCGAGGAGCGATGAATCCCGCGAAAATTGCCACCAAAAAAAATACCCTCCCACTAAATTCGTTTTGGCTCGCGCAGCCACCATTGGCGACTGCGTCAAGAAAGCCGTAGACAATTCGGACAAGGCGAAACATGACAAACTCGAAGCTTGGAAATCATTCCTCGGGATGTCGAAGGAAGACGCGAAATTCAAATTCATAAAAGATATGGGAAATTGAAAATGAAAAATGTTGTTGTTTTTCCCCACCTATATTATTTATTTTTGTTACCTCACCTCCCTCCCTATGAGATAATGTTGGTAACCAACCCTGTTCCAACCGTTCGCCCCCCCTCTCTCATGTTAAATCGCAGCCCCTTCTCGATAGCAATGGGCGCAATTAACTCCACGTCAATGGTGCTGTTGTCACCGGGCATGATCATTTCAGTTCCCTCCTTCAACAGCAAGCTACCGGTAATGTCTGCCGTCCTGAAAAAGAATTGTGGCCTGTAGTTGCTAAAGAACGGGGTGTGCCTCCCTCCCTCCTCCTTGCTCAATATGTAAATTTCCGCCTGTTTTTTTTTTCGACGAAGCGAGCGAGCAAACAAATAGTTTAGTTGGTTACTTCGTGTTGATGTGTAGTCACAACTAGTGAAATAGAGTTGTCATCTTTATGTCACAAGGCTCGCTCGCTCACCTCGAATTTCGTTCCAGTCTCGATACTTTTGGGCGCGGCAAGAACCTGCCCCCTCAACACTTCGTCCCTCTTCGTTCCCCTCAGCAGAGCTCCGATGTTGTCCCCGGCCATTCCGTAGTCTAGCAGTTTCTTGAACATTTCCACGCCTGTATTTTGTGTGAAACAAATATTTTGTGTCAAAAAAAAGATGTCGCACAAACATGGGGCGGCAAGAGCCAAGAATGGGCATCAACCGCACGGAGATGTCGCGTGCCAAACCAAATATTCTTCCAACGTAATATCAAAATATGGATCATGGAGGCGACAAGTACACTTAAGTACATTATAGCGACGTACAATATTTCAAGTTCATATTGGGTGCATCTCGTTCATTTCAAATCACATCACTCATCACTCATCACTCATCACTCACCTGTCACGGTCGTCTGCTGGTCGGCGTTCAAACCCACAATGTCAACGGTGTCGCCCACGTTGATCTTGCCTTGCTCGACCCTGCCGGTAACGACAGTTCCTCGCCCAGCGATGCTGAACACATCCTCCACGGGCATCAAGAAGGGCTTGTCCAAATCCCTCGGCGGCAATTCGATGTACCTGTCCACCTCGTCCATCAGCTTTAGGATGGCAGCCTCCCCCAAGGTCTCCTTCTCCCTGCCCTCAGCAGCGCACAGCGCGCTACCCCTCACAATGGGAATGTCGTCCCCGGGAAAGTCGTAGAAGTCAAGCAGCTCGCGGATCTCCATCTCGACCAGCTCCAGCAGCTCCTCGTCGTCGACCATGTCGCACTTATTCAAAAAGACAACGAGCTGGGGGATTCCAACCTGTTTCGCGAGCAAGATGTGCTCGCGTGTCTGGGGCATGGGGCCGTCCGTGGCAGCAACGGTGAGAATCCCACCGTCCATCTGGGCAGCGCCGGTGATCATGTTCTTCACATAATCAGCGTGGCCGGGGCAGTCAATGTGGCCGTAGTGGCGGGTAGCTGTCTCGTACTCAATGTGAGATGTATTGATTGTGATTTTCCTAGCTTTCTCCTCGGGGGCCTTGTCGATGTCCTGGTGATGTGCGTGGTTTGGTGTAAAGTGGCAGTGAGTGAAGAAGAGAGTAGTGAGTAGGGTAGAGATGCAATTGGCTCACCTCATAGGATTGAGCCTTGCACCATCCCTTGTCAGACAGCACAGTGGTGATAGCCTGGGTAAGAGTAGTCTTTCCGTGATCAACATGGCCAATTGTTCCAATGTTGAGGTGAGGCTTGTCACTGATTGAGGTTAGTAGTTAATGGAGTGGCTATTGAAGAACGTTCACGTACCGTGAGAAGGTACTGAGTGATCTCGCTGGTGCAGTGCGGGCCACACAAGCAGTGGTAGCTCTCGCGACTTGGGAGAGCATCTTCTCTGTAAATGCTATTTTGTGGAGAGCCGAAATTTGCTATAATTTTTGCCAGTCACTTCATAACAGTTAGTAGATAGCAGGCGCAAGCATGTCGCCACCAGCAACAACAAAAACATACGACTATGATGCCATTGTTGGTGCTCTCACTGCAGCCCGATCAAGTATTTATAATAAAAACCCTCAAACTGATCAAGCAATCCTCTTAACAGCTCTTCTACCTCATGAATTCCCCACAATCCCTCCTCCGGATGCCAACGACATTCAGTCCTTGCTCTCAAAATACAAGAAGCTCTTGAAGCACGTGCCACTCTCTCCTAAACTAACAATCCAGTACATTTTTGACTCCTCTTTTGACCCCAGCCAAAGCGCGAAGTCGATTGTAGAATCTTCACTTAACGCGTACCCTGGCAGCAGCCTCCTCTGGTGTTGGCTTCTCCACCTCGAGCCCAGCCAAGAGAATTTTGAGAGGGCTCTCGATCAGGTTGGGTTTTACGAGCTTGATGAAGTTTTTTACGATGGGGATGAGATGGAAGGAGCAGAATCAGAATCGCGCAATTTCTCCATCTGGACCCGCTACCGAGAATTTCTTGTTAGAAACAACGACACCAACGGCCTCCTGAACTCGTTCGTTTGGCAGGCCACTCTTCCAATTCCGTCGAACTTCTCCCTTCCCGCCTCCCTCGCCGCTTTCGCCAGTAAGCTCGCCCCCCCTCCCCCCCAAGATTCGATCTCCGCCGCACTGGCAATGGTCGACGAGCGCCGGCGGGCCAACGCTTCGCTAACGGCAAGTCGGGCCGACTTTGAACAGGAAATCCACATTTCCGAGGTTGCGGAGATTGGCCAGGGGAAAGTGGGAGCTGGAGCTGGATCTGTGGGGGTGGCGACTGCGTACTATAACTACGCCACTGCGGTGCTGAGTGAGAAGAAGCCTAAGAATAAGGAGTTGGTGGAGGAGGAGGTGAGCGAGCGAAGCGAGCGAGACTTGACCTGCGGATGAGTGTTTTGGACCGTGAGTGAACCAGTTTTGAGTTCTGAAGTCAGGGGGTGATTCAATGAGTGTGTTGTTCGCCTTTTTTTGCCTTTTTTTAGTTTTCACATTGGCGTGCACATGACTCTGATCTGGACCGTCCCTGAACAACCCCCTCGCACGAAAAGATGCGCCTGTCCAGCCCAGCCACCGTGTCCAATTCATCCGTTATATTTTTTTGCGGATGATAAACGACTAATCTACTACCATTCATATCTCGCAGAAGGAGGAGGAGGAAGAGCACCCCTTTGTCCTCGCGCAGAAGATATTCGAGCGCGGCCTTGCAGACTGCCCGACGATTGACAATCTCTGGCTGGAATACCTGAAAGCGGCCATCCGCTCCCCCTCCTCCGCCTCCTCCATTCACAACATTTCCCTCCGGTCGATCCGAAATTGCCCGTGGTCGGCAGGCTTGCTAGAAATTGCCATTGCGACAGCGCCAACTAGCAAGGCGATGGCAAAATTGGGTACCGAGGGGTTGAGTTCCGGATTCCTGGCTGACCAAAATTCCTATCTCAAGGTTCATTTGGCGTGTGCGAGGTGGCACAAGGCGGAGCTGGTCAAGCTGTCGGAAGACTTCACCGGTTCTGACTCGGAGCAAGACAAGGTGAGCGATAATAGAGTAAGAGGGGAAAGAGTGCAAGGCGCCTAACCCACTCGTGGCACAGGCCGATGACCTCATTGACGAGCTCCGCTCGTGCTACAAAAACGCCTTCAAGTCGTTGAAGAAGCACTTCCCCAAAAACTCGCAGCAGCAGTACCATTCCTTAATGAAGTCCGAGGCTTGGTCCGAGTCGTACATTGTTCGTTTTTTCTCAGACGACGACGACGACGATGATAAAGAACACGACTCCTCACCATTAAACCCCTCAAATATGGCGACAAAGGCCTGGGAAAAGCTCGTTAAGAACGACAACACCCTCTCCACCTGGAGCTCCTACATTGAGTACCTAACCTCCAAAATGACCTCCCCGCAACACCTCCAGGCCCTCTCTGCCCTCCTCCGCCGGGCGATTGCGCGAGTAGAGGTGAGCGAAGCGAAGAGAGCGAGCTTTAAGGAAGACTTTTGAGCGATGAATCCCGCGAAATGGCTACAGATTGTTAAGTATCAAAGGCGTGCACTTCGTTTTTATATCTGAGCGTCTAAAACCTCCATACGTTGGAGTTACTGGTGATTCAACGATTCGCCCTTTTTCGCTTCAAGGCACCAGACGGCAAAAATTCCACTACTGAACTAACCCACTCAATTCGTTTTGGCTCGCTCGTTTTGCTCTTGCTTTATTAAAAATTCACCTCGCTTTGCTCGGTGCAGCTCACCGAGGTCGCTCCCTTGGTGATAAAGTACGTCGAGATGGAACAAAGCTACCAAACAGTTGGCAACATTTTTAAGGCCGAATTCCTGGGAAACAACAAAATGAAGAAGATTGCTGAGGCGCAGCAAGACGCTGATCAGAATAAAGCGTTGAACTCCACCTCCGACTCGAGTGCCCCCCGATCAAAAAAACGGCGTCTCTCCGACGACTCCGACGACGAAGAAGCCACCAAGCAGGTGAGCGAGCGAAGCCTTTTTTTAGTTTTCACATTGACGTGCGCGGATGGCGTCTTTTGGACCACCCCTGAACCACTCCCTCTCTCAAAAAGATGCGCCTGGCTGAACTAGCCACCGTGTCCAATTCTGAGTGAGTGCCTTAAGGCGTTGTGCGTTGGATTTACCTGTCGATTCTGTGATTCGCCCTTTTGGAAGACGAGCATACGAGCCACTACTAACCGAAACTAAACTAAACCAAACCAAACTAAACTAAACTAAAACTAACCCAATCAATTTGCTTCGCACCTTCTTCACTCGGCGCAGCACTTCGTCATGGCGGGCCATCTCAAGTTCCCGGCTCACCCCACCACCGTCTACGTAAAAAACCTCCACACCAAGGCGGAGGAGTACGACCTCGGTGAGATCGTCGAGAAGGCCAAGTGCGGTCCCTTGATTCACATCCGAATCATCCGAGACAAGAAAAGTCAGGAGAGGTGAGCGAGCGGAGCGGGGGAGGGTTGTGAAAGAAAGTGCGACAGAAGAGTGCGACGCGACGCGACGCGACACGACTAACCCAATCTTGCTCTCGCGCAGCAAGGGAGCGGCGCTCATCCAGTTCGAGGAAAGCGTGAGCGTCGAGCGGTGCTTGAAATTGAGCGACGTTGTGAGTGTCCATGGCATGGCGCTAGTGATTGAGAGGAGCAGGTACCCTGCCATAACGAGTTACGTGCCGAGAGCAAGCAAAGTGAAGTTGATCAAAACAAAACCAGTTACAGCAGAAACAGAAGCATCAGGGTCAGCAACAACGGCGACAACAACAAAAACAAAAACAGCAACAACAACAACAACAACAACAAAAACAACAACAACGAAACCAAAACCAAAATTCCTCATGAAACCTGGAGCCATTGTCATCAAGAAAAAGAAGAAATTCTTGTCACCAAGTCCAAAAAGCGAGGAGGAAGACGTAGATATGGACACAAGCATGGACAACTCAAACTCAATCTCACCCCCAAAATCCAACGCACAATTTGCTAACTTGTATAAAAGTTGAGGGGGTTGCAAACCTTATCCATTATATTTTATTCATCCTTGAAATCGTCACCCACCTCATTTCCAGCCTGCCCACTTATCACAACCTTCAACTCGTTAACCTCGTCCCCCCTCAAACAATCTCTCACCATTGTCACCTTACTAACCAACCCAACCTGCGCCAAACATCCCCGCAGCACCCCACACAGTATCTCAGTGTAACTCAAACCCTCCGCGACAAGATTTGCCGGCAGCTCCACAAAGAGAGCGAAAGGGTTCTGGTACATGTACAGGGAGAAAGAGTTGTTGGTATAGTTCGTTACGTCGACATTGATACCGAGGAACATTTTAAAACCAATCTTTGCAATAGATTCCGCCGTCTCCTGAATGTTCTGACAAACCCCACCACCACCTTTAAATAAATCAACGTCGGGTTGGGGAGGTGGAGGAGGCTGCCCTGCACCGTCACCAAATGTGCTCCCGCTATTGCTATTATTGATGCTATTGCCGTTGTTATTGCTATTGTGACTGCTATTTGAGTCTGTACCCTGGTTAGGGTTGTGGGTATTGTTTAGAGGGGTGTGCGGCTTACTCCCCCGGCTCGCTTCAAACACCCCTCCCGTCCTAGCCAAGTACTCCTCAACGAGCCGTATGCCAATGTTGTGGCCCATCCGGTTGAGGAGCCTATTGCACACCTCACAGTCATTGTTGTTGTCACGAAGTATCGTTGTAACGAGAGCTCCATAAGTCAAAGCGAAGAACTCGGCGTTTAATTTTCCGGTTTTATTCCATTGTTCAAGCCCGACACGGGCGGGGGCAGGGCGGGACATGTAGCTTCTTCAAGATTTGGTGTTCAAATGATTTCAGCTTTCTACTCTCTACATTCCTACACCTCTAAATCTAAACATAAATAGTTGACGCCAGGCGAATCTTCACATGCAGCATGCCCAACTGAAGTTAGTTTGGGTCTGCGTTTTCCTCTTCGTCGCCGCATGTAGCTCATACTCCTTGCAACAAACCACTCTTCTTCTTTCGCCTTCTCGAAGACAGCTGATCAAACATGCAGCATTCACCGTGTTCCCCACAACAATCCTCCCAAAAACGGCTCTTGCGGCCCCACCCATGGCTGTGATCGCCGAAGAGTTGGGGTATTTCCCAATAACCGACCAGCAAACCTCGGAAACAATTTACGTTCCACAGCGAATAACCTCCAAATCAACACCCCAGGCAATCGACCTTGCCAAACACCTCCAGTCCCAAAACGCTATGTTCTTTGGAACTTTCTGGTGCCCTCACTGCCGAAATCAGCGGACCTTCTTTGGGGAAGAGGCCTTCAAATTCATTAACTATGTAGAATGCGACCCTCGAGGCTACAACTACGACAAGATGCTCGCCGACAAGTACAAGATCAACGAGGTTGGATTCCCCTCCTGGCTCAACTTGGGCCATGACGATAAAATAATCTCAGGCGAAATGGATTTGGTGACAATTGCCAAGCTATCAAGTTTCCCCCTTAAGTTTAACCCGCAGCTCGAGTTCGCCACTGAGCAGTCGATAATTAGAGGCGCGAGTTGTAAACTCTAATGATTGACTAGTTTTAGATAATTTATTCACTCATTAACGCGAAGTGATTATGCTATAATCATTTTTTTGTTAAGAAGTGTCCACAAGGTTCTGCTGCAATAATCCGGATGTTGCGACTTGCTTTGGCTGTGCGGCAAATGGTTTTGCGATAGATTGGTTCCAGGGACGATGAGTTCGTGGGACGGGTTACTGGTGCGATAAGGGGTGCAGACTTGCATTTTGAAGGGCGCGAGTTTGAAGGGAGTTGTGAGATTTCCAGCTTTCCATTGTTTGAGATTGAGTTTGTTAGTCCCGCGTCCGGCTGAGCAGCCGAGTTCCGTCTTCGTTTGGACCTCTATCAATGCTCGAACGCACCAACATGGGGACTCCCTTGAGAGTAAACATTTTAAACTCTCTCAGTGCGGATTGCATTAGTTTGATTGTGACTGATCCAAGTTTGAGGGAGCTGGAACCGCATTACCATCATTACCAGTTGATTCATTTTCTACGACTACTACCATTGCAGGGCGTGACAAAAACAAAATCCAGTTTATCACTTTATGAGGAGGTGACCACGGTACAGTGTAAAAAATGTGATTGAGTTTTCAATTTAATCAAGTCACTTTTTCATGTCCTCACATTCCATTACAATCATGTACAGTCTATCACACTACCGCCATAGCTCTTTACTCTAAAAAATAAATAAAATCACAAGATGCCCCAGATCAATTCATCAAGAAGCACAAACTCAGATTTGGAATCCAAGTCCTCCAACCCTTCACCAAGGCACACCGATGACCGCTTCTCCACCCCCCGGGGCTCCGCCTCTGCCCGCAATGCCAACTCCGACACCGAATTCTCCTCCCCCCGCCTATCTTCAAGATCTGTTCGTGGGAACAACTCGGACACTGAGTTTGTCACCCCACGATTTGCCCAGCTTTCTGGGCGTAGCATTGCAGAGGACAAGTTCGAGGATGACGGTGAAAGGTATTTATCGAGCGATGCCAAAGAGGGGGGAGGGGGGTACCACCAGCAGCTGTGGCAGCAGCAGCAGCAGCAGCAGCATTATGCCCAGCAGCAATATCAGCTGCAGCAGCAACAACAGCAGCAGCAGGCGTATGCGCAACAGAAGTATGAATACGACCAACAAGTACTAGCGCAGCAGCAACAACAGCAGTTCGAGTACCAGCAGCAGCAGCAGCAGCAGCAGCAATATGCTGAACCACAGTATCAACAACCCCAACAACCCCAACAACAACAACAATACCAACAACAACCCCAATACCAACAACCCCAACAACAACCCCAATACCAACAATCCCAACAACACGCTGAGGCAAAGGAAGAATACCCCCCCACGCACACATCAGAAATGGATGTGGAGGTGAGCGAGCGAAGCGAGCGAGCGAAATGGCTAAAGACAAAGACAAAGATAAGGACAAAGACAAAGATAAGGACAAAGACAAAGACAAAGACAAAGACAAAGACAAAGACAAAGACAAAGACAAAGACAAAGACAAAGACAAAGACAAAGACAAAGACAAAGACAAAGACAAAGACAAAGACAAAGACAAAGACAACGATGGTAACATCCACTATTAAGCTTACCCAACCCAATTCGTTTGGCTCGCTCGTTTCGCTCTTCCTTCATAAAAAATGCGCTCGCTTCGCTCGGCGCAGGACATCTTCTCCTTCGCTCGCCACAACCGCGTCGAAGAAGTCGAATCCCTTTTGGACCGAGGAGTCCCAATAAATGTCCGGGACAAGTACGGAAACACGATTTTGTCCATTGGCTGCCAGAACGGGCACAAGAGAATTTTAAAGCTTGCTTTGAGGAGGGGCGCGGATATAAATTGCACAAACCACCGCGGGAATACAGCCTTGCACTTTTGCTTCAAGTATGGATTTCACACGACGCTGGGAGCGTATTTGATCAGCAAGGGGGCCGACGTGACGTTACGGAACGAGGAAGGGAAGATGTTTAGCGAGGGATAGCAGCAAGGGATATTAGTAAGGGAATAAGCAGATATGGATTTTTAGACTTCTGGTTAGGTTCGCATCCCCCT
>Ga0302116_1001195_pt1 | contig 15653 bp, 22 predicted proteins | sample AG5_SCM_MG_FD_203124 | JGI IMG/M metagenome (GOLD analysis project Ga0302116, IMG submission 203124) | Marine microbial communities from Western Arctic Ocean, Canada - AG5_SCM | ecosystem: Environmental > Aquatic > Marine > Oceanic | place: Canada: Western Arctic Ocean | collected 2017-10-01 | reverse complement strand
TGCATATTGTTTGTGTAAAGTTAGTACACTGCACTGGCTCGCTTCGCTTCCACAAGGCACCGGCTCACCTTCCTCCCGGCCCACGATCCCTCGTGAACGGACGAAAGCTTCCTAGCTTCCTCGATGATCGGATCGAGGCTGCACCGAGCCAAGCAAGAGCAAGAGCAAGAGCAAGAGCAAGACGAGCGAGCCAAACGAATACGAATACGAATTGAGTGGAATAATGTTAGTTCAGTAGTGGATGTTTGCCGTTTGTAGCCATTTCGCGTGATTCATCGCGAGTATTCTCGTCTTCCTCAAAGCTCGCTCGCTTCGCTCGCTCACCTGTTTGGGGTTGGGAAGACAGTTGTGATGTTGGCCAGCAGCGGGACCTGCCGTACCACCGATTGCTGCTGCTTCTGTTCTAGCAGCACGGCTTGCTGGAGCTGGATTTGCGCTAGTTTGGCCTTTTCCCGCTGGTTCTCCGCCGTCTTTTTTCGAGCTGCCTCGACGTCGATGACGGTGTTGGTGGGACTTTTGGAATTTTTTTTCGCTGCTCCTTTCTTCCCCCCCCTCCCTCCAGTTTTTTTTTCCTTGCTGTTGCTGTTGCTGTTCTCCTTCTCCTTCTCTTTGTCCTTGTCCTTCTCCTTCTCCTCTTTTTCCTTTTCCTTCTTCTCTCGCTCCTCCTCCTTGACCTTGTCCTTATCCTTGTCATTCTCGTCGTCGTCCGAAACTTCTTCCTTCACCTTTTGCACGCGCTTCCGCGGCACTTTGGCATCGGGGTCGACCTCCACCGGGATCTGCGGCCACAAAGACTCGTCGTCGTCGTCGTTGTGATCGTTGTGATCGTCGTTGTCATTGTCGTTGTCGTTGTCATTGTCGTCCCCTCTCTTCTCCGCACATGTCAGCTCGAAGGCGTGGCGCTTGTGCAACCCGTGGCGGGTGTTGAGCGTGATCCAGCCGTTTCCCCAGGACACCACCCGGCCGGTTGTGGGGGCGAAGGGGCCCGCGTTGATGTTGCAAAGCATTCCCTCCCAGTTTTCTTGGGGGATTGCTGTCATTGCCTTTCCTTTGGGCTTGGGCTTTGGATTGGGTTTGGGCTTGGGCTTGGTTGTTGTTATTGTGGTTGTGGTTTCGGTGTCGGTGTCGGTGGAGGTGGTTCTGACAACTGCTTCGTGCGCGCCCCCCTCCTCCTCATTGTCAGAATCGGATTTGAAAGAATCGAGCATATTTATTCCCAGGGGTGATTTTTCAACCGTCTCGCAGATGAGAATAAAGCGAGGGAGCTGCGCCGAGCCGAGCAAAAATAGTTGAGTAGTAGGTTGGTTCAGTAGTGGATGTAGCCATGTAAAGCAATTTCGCACGCTCGCTCACCTTCTTCGCAACGGCCCAAACCTCCTTAACGCTATTGTACTCCTTCTGCGTCTTCCTGCTGCTGGTGCTCGGCGGCGAGAAGAACGTGACCTCCCCCCCCCTCCCGCTCTCCATTACCCACCCCTCCGCCTCCATCTTCCCCCACAGCTTCAAGTAAAACGGGTAGTTTGGTGTGTCCTCGTAATCATCCCACACCTGCGCCATAGGAAGAAGGTGTGAGGCGCATTTTTAATGGAGCATGGGGGGAGGGAGTGCGCCAAAAGAATTGGGTGGGTTAGTTCAGTAGTGGATTTTTGCCGTCTATGGCCGTCTATGGCCATTGAAGCGAGAAAAACTGTAAAAAAAGGGCGAACACTGGATCGACCGTAACTTCAACGTATGGAGGTTTTAGATGCTCATGTTTGAACACGGCGGCAGGAACGGCCAGGCGCATCTTTTTGCGAGAGAGGGTTGTTCACGGTCCATCAAGATCATCTGCACGCCAATGAAAACACAAAAACTTTAAAAAAAGGCGAATCACTGAATCGGCCGTAACTCCATCGTATGGAGGTTTTAGAAGCCCAGATTTGAACATAGCGGCGGGTTTGGTCAGGCGCATATTTTTGCCCAAAGCAATTGTTCAAAGACGGTCCAAAACACCCCAATGCGCCAAGTGAAACCTAACAAAAAAACGGCGAATCACTAAATCACCCGTAACTCCCATCGCTCGAGTCTTCCTCAAGGCTCGCTCGCTTCGCTCGCTTACCTCTCTGCGCTTCTGCTTCTTTGCCGGCCGTTTTATTATTTCATTGCCATTGCCATTGCCATTTCCGCTTCCGTTGTTGTTGTCGTTGTTGTCCATTTCATTTAAACCACCATCACCACCACCATCACCACCACCATCACCACCACCATCACCACCACCATCACCACCAACATCCCCAACGCCATCGATGCAGTCAATATTATCGGTGTCGGTAATGTAATCATTGTACAAGCTGTTCGCTGCTCTCCCCCCCCTCCTGCTCGCGTCGACCCGATCGCGGCTGCTCCTCTTGGGGTTGCGGTTGTTCGCCGCTGCGGTTGCGGCCCTCCCCTTGTAGTCGTCGTTGTTGTTGTCGTTTTCGTCTTCCTCGTTAGCGGGCGTGGAGGACTTTGCCTTGGCTTTCGTCTTCGCCATTGCGTTCTTGTTGCTTGGGGGGTTGTCGGCGCCAGCAGCGCCTTCAACCAAGTTCCCCCTGGAGTCCGCCCTCACCCGCCCCTTCTTCACCTCCGCAATGGGCTTGCCGATCAAGTTGGCATGGAGCTGGCAGAACAAAGTGTCGTTTATTGCCAGGAACGTGCAGGCCTTTCCCCGCGTCGTGGTGGCAATGCAAGACACCTCTCCAGGTGCTCCGGAGAAGCGGCGGCCGTAGCCAGAGCTTGTGGATCCTGGTGGAGCAAAGTGGGGGTTTGTTAGTTTTAGTTTTTTGTTTTGTTTGTGTGGTTTGTTGTTGACACTCACCACCTTTACCACTACCCGTTGATTTCGTTGACGTCGCAGAGCCTTGAGACTGGCTGCGATCGCGAGAATTGCTACTGTTGTTGTTGTTGTTGTTGTTATCATTATCGTCGAACTCTGCGATGGCGCTGCCGGTGCTATTTTTGCGCTTCGCGCCATTCGTTTTCCTGGAGTTCTTCTTCTGAAAGAGCTCCAAGTGAAGCTTGCAATACGTGTCGCCCTTCGCTCCGAGGGGGCGCTTGCAGAAGGAGTTGGCCCGGGCGGTTCGAGCCTTGCAGCCGTGGTGGGTGGAACTGCCAGGGGGAGGAGGGGAGCTCTCGTTGTGGGGAGAGTAGCTGTCCACGAGGTCAGTGGGATCATCTAAGGACCTGGCTGGGGTTGACGCTGTTGCTAGATCCGAAGGACGGTGACGGACATCGCTCATGGTCTGGATCAGTTATGTGAGCCGATTGAACGCTACCAGCGACCCAGCTATCTTATATAATAAGTTTAAAATTTGGGGTAAATCAAGGTAATTGCATTTTGGTGTTTATCAAAGTATCAAGAAGCTCAACATCACGTAGCCCAAACAAAATTTGCGCTCTTGTATCCTAATCCAACCAGCCGAACAACTTTAACCAGCTCCGGCTCGCACATTCATCCGTCCCAATGGTATTTGGCTATGGTAGAAGCAGTACGTCCACCCCCTCCCCCTCCACCACCCCTCCTCCTCCCGGGGGGGCTTCCAGTCACAAAATCTTCCTTGACAAACACATTCAATCCATGATTAATTGCCCCTTCCTTACTACTGAACACAATCTGAATACGAATACGAATTCCCGGACTCAATATCGAATGTTTGACACTGAGATCCCGCTCACTCCCCCCCTAATTCTCCGCACCACGATCGATGTAGAAAACGGTTTTCCCCACACTTCCGTCCCCATACTTTCCCTCCACGGGCAGAAGAACAATATCGTTTCGGTGAAGCACCCCTTGGTTATTGACAACAATAAGATAGATCCCAAGGGCTGCCTCCCCCTCAAGGACGTTGTGAGCTGGTTGAGGATCGGGGCGAGTGTGGGCGAGGTGGTTGCTGGGGTTGTAGGGGAATTTTTGGAAATTGAGCCGAGGGTGGAAATTATTGGTAAAGAAGAACCCCCTCAACCGCCGAGGTATGAAGATGTGGGGGGTAGAAGGAGTAGCGCAAATAGTATTGACAATAACAATAACAATAACAACAACAACAACAACAACAACAACAACAACAACAACAACAACAACAACAACAACACAAAACGAAATAGCAGCAACAACAACAATACCAAAAACAATAACAACAACAACATGTCGCACATGCCCATCCCGCCTGTGCCTGCTAGGTTCCCCCTACTGGAAACACTCACAGCTGCGCAGCTCACGAGGCTGATACAGGACGACGTCGCCTTCAACGCTCACCTTCAAACCCTCCCTTCCGTAGAAACGCTGGACGAGCTAAAGAGCACGCTGAAGGTTGGCAATGTTGAGGCGGCAAAGGCGAACTTGGCGCTGGAGGAGCAGCTGAACGGACTGTACTTTGAGGTGCTTGCTAGCTGCGAGGAGCTGAAGAATAGGGCGGGTGAGTTTGATGCCAGGAAGTGCGAGGTGCTGCAACAAGACAAACAGACCGGCCGGAACCAAGGGGGAGATGACCAGCGGAGTCAGGACTTGGAAGTTGTTAGACAGTTGATGGAGGCGAGGAACAAACTCGACGACGAGGCAGAGGAATTCTCAAGGGATTTCGTCAACGGGGATGGAGGGACTACGAACGATTTTGTGAAAACATTCCTGGAGATGAAAAAATCCGTCCACGGGCGAGGGGGCAAAATAGAATGTGTTCAGCGACTGGACCGGTAAAAACATTGGTTAAAAGCATGAATTGAGTATTTGACTAGAACTAATCTGTAAAATCTGTAGCGAGCAAATCAGAAACTGTTAATTTTATTTTTTCACATTGGATCGCATTCGAATTTGTTTGGTAAACAAATTATTTTTTGATTTTTTATGAAAATTTGTAAATTTCTCACTTTACCATCCTTCTCCACGCCAAGAAAAACACTTATCTTTGTCTTCCGGTGGGTGGGTGGAATACGAACAGCAATACACACTTGACCAACGTCCCCAACTTTGCTCGTGATCTGCCCTCAGAGCGAATCCATCCTCACAACCAAAAACACACCCCATTCCCCACCCAATTCCCTACCCTAGAAAATCAATATGGGCTGCATGTCTAGTAAATCAGCCGATCGAGCAGCTGGCAGCAAGAATGGACGCTTGTCAACTGAGGAAGTCCAAAGCCGCATTGAGTCTAGCGAGAAGGTGAGCCCTTGCCCCCCCCCCCCACCCACAACAGACCTTGCGCGCAGCACAATGCTTGCCAATTCAGTTCAAAATTCAAATAATTATTAAATTATGAAAATTTGTCCCGCTCTCACTCACCCTAACATCAACCCTCTCTCTCTCTCTCCCACCCTCCCATTCCAGACCGTCCACGCGACAATAGCCGGCACAAAGATGCGGTACGGTTTCGTGACTCAGCGAGGCTTTTACCCGGATGAGCCGAACAAAGCCAACCAAGATCAATTTTTGATTGTGAATGACTTTTGCCAAATTCCCGGCGACACCCTCTTCTCGGTGTTTGATGGCCATGGCAAGGAGGGTGACATCTGCTCCCTCTTCGCCAAGGCCCACCTCCCCGTCCAGATGGCGAAGGACATTCAGGCCTCCAAGGGTGGCCAGAAAGAAGGTTGTGACCTGACTTCCCAGCGCTACCAGGCGGCCTGCTTAAAGAGTCACGTTGAGACGAACAAGATGATGCACCGCTCCCAGAAGGTGGACGACTCCCTCTCCGGCACGACCTCCATCTCAGTGGTGTTCCACGGCAAGAGAATGACCATTTGCAACGTTGGCGATTCTCGCGCAATTGTGGGTCAGAAGCAGCCAAACAACCCCAACGCGCCGCTGCGTGCGATGCCTCTGTCCCGCGACCAGACTCCCTACAGGAAGGACGAGCGCGTCAGGGTGAAGAAGTGCGGGGCGAGGATCTTATCCCTGGATCAGATCGAGGGCTTGGAGCCCATTCATGAGAATTGGGGAGATGTCAACTTGGGCGAGGAGCTTGACGAGGGTGGTGACCCTCCCAGAATTTGGAGCCCGCACGGCGAATACCCCGGAACTGCCTTCACCCGCTCCCTCGGTGATAGCTACGCAGAGGAGCTCGGTGTGTTTGCTGAGCCCGAGATGATAACCAGGTGAGTGAGTGAGTGAGTGAGTGAGTGAGTGAGTGAGTGAGTGAGTGAGTGAGTGAGTGAGTGAGTGAGCGAGCGAGTGAGCGAGTGAGTGAGCGAGCGAGTGAGTGAGTGAGCGAGCGAGCGAGTGAGTTTTAGTTTTCATTCCGTCTCCGCTCGCCTTGAGAAAGACGAGAATACTCGCAATGGATTTTCGCGATGGCTGCAGACAACAAGGCAACATCCACTTCTAAACTAAGCTAAACTAACCATAACTCGTAATCATACTCATAATCATGCGCTTCGCTTCGCTCGGCGCCGGCGCAGAGATTTAACAGCCGCCGACAAGATGATTGTCGTCGCCTCTGACGGTGTCTTCGAGTTCCTCACGAACCAGTCCGTGATTGACATGTGCGCGAAGTTTGCGGATCCCTTGGAGGCGTGTCGGGCGGTCGTGGCCGAAGCATACGAATTGTGGCTTCAGTACGAGCTGAGGACCGACGACATCACCATGATTTGCATCGTAGTGGATGAGGATGGTAATTTGAGTTCGAGCGGCCCTGTGTCCGCCAATGATATTGTGTTGGATGGAATCAAGCCGGTGAGGAGAGTCGCCAACAGGAAGAAGAATGCAGGTGAGTGAGGGAGCTAGCTAAGCGGAAGCGAAATTTGAAAAAAGTAGTGAACACAACTCAATCTAACGCATTTTTTTCACAGCGATGATCGCCACGAGAAACGTGGCAGACGATGTCGAGTTCGACATCAAGCAGTACGTAACGAAGAAGACTGCTCACGAGAAGGCGAGGATTGCGGAGGCGGTCAAGGCTGGGTTTCTCTTTCAGCACGTTATGGACCAAAATCGCGATCTTCTCTTCTCCGTCATGGAGAAAATCAAGGTGAAGAAGGGCGATTGGGTGATCAAGCAGGGCGACGAGGGTGATAAGTATTTTATCGTAGACAACGGGAAGTTCGAAGTGAGAATTTTGGATGGCGAGAGTGGTGCGGATAAGCCGAACAACACGAATCAGGGTGGGAAGGTTGTGCACACTTACGAGTCCTCCGCTGCTAGCCACCCGAGCTTTGGAGAGCTTGCGCTGATGTATAGCACGCCGAGGGCAGCATCCATCATTGCCAAGACGGACGGGCAGCTCTGGGCGCTTCACAGGAACGTGTTTCGGAAAGTTTTGATGCGGAGGTCGGGGAGGAAGGAGCTCATGTCCACATTGAGGAAGGTTGAGGTACTGCAGAGTCTGGAGATTCACCAGATTCAGCAGCTCGCTGACTGCATGACGGAGGTGTCTTACGAAAAGGGTGAAATGATCATCAAGCAGGGTGAGGTTGGCGACAGCTTCTACGTTTTGAGCCAAGGGACGTGCGTTTGCACCGTCAAGACCACGATGGGCTTTGAGAAGCAGGTCATGACACTGCGGGAGAACGACTACTTCGGGGAGAGGGCGCTCCTCACCAAGGACTTGCGCGCGGCGAATGTCGTCGCGACAAGTAAAAACGTCAAGTGTCTTTGCGTCAGGTGAGCGAGCGAACGAGCGGAAATGGCTACACATTTCTACATCCACAACTGAACTAACCATACCATGCGCCTCACACACCTTCTTCGCTCGGCGCAGCAAGAAGGATTTCGAGAACGTAATCGGGAGCTTGCAATCAATTATTGACGAGGACAGCAAGAAGAGGGAGGCAAGGAGTGAGGCTTTGAGCGATGCTGGGCCTCCGTTGAGCAAGTTGAAGCGGTTTGGAGCATCGCAAGTCGATGACATTTCCACCACCATTCTCTGCAAGTTCGATAACAAAAACTTCACCCTCAAAGCTTTCTCGAAAACGAAAATTGTCGACGCGAAATTCGAAAAAACCATCATGAGAGAGATTGATCTTTTAAAATCTATGAGCAAGTACAAGCTCTTTTCGGAGTGTTCGTGCATTGGAGCTATGAAATCCACGTATACCGACAAGGTGAGCTGCAGCGTGTGACACAAGAGTGTGACATGTCACAAGATTCTAACAACAATTTCCAGAACTCGCTGTACGTGTTGTACGACGATGTTTACTGCTGCAGTCTGGGCGGGCTAATCGACCACGGCACAGAGCTCGTTGGGAATGAAGCGGCCGCCAAGCACATTGCAATGTGCATTTTGCTGAGTCTGGAGGTGAGCGAGCGAGCCTTGATGATGATTGAAGACGAGAATAAGAGCCACTACTAAACTAACTTTATTACACTCAATTTTCAATTTCGTATTCTTACCTTCTTCGCTCGGCCGCAGGCGTTGCACGCTCAGGGAGTCATGTACCGATTCATCTCTCCCGAGAGCTTGATGCTCAACACCGAGGGGAACATCATGTTCAGCGATTTTAGGTACAGCAAGCAGAGCGACGAGGGAAGTGTCACAATGTGCGGACCTCCCGAGTATTTCGCCCCGGAGGTGTGCCAGCAGCTGGGTCACGGTATGGGGTGCGATTTCTGGAGCTTGGGGGTGGTTCTGTACGAAGTCCTGTTCGGCGACACGCCCTTCACGGCCAAGACTGATTTGGACATCATTGCGAAAATCTGCCGGCACAAGAGGGGAGGATTAGAGAAGAGTGACGGAGTGAGCAAGAAGTGCTCCAATTTTCTGGAGGTGAGCGAGCGAGCGAGCGAACGAGCGGAAATAAAATGGCTGCAGACGGCTACATCCACTACTATACTAACCCACTCTTTTTGTTTGGCTCGCTCATTTCGCTCGCGCCTCATTAAAAATGCGCCTCTCTTCGCTCGGCGCAGGCCTTGCTTGAACCTGAGGTGAAAAGAAGGCTCGGGAGTCAAGGGGGGGTGGCAAGTGTGAAGAAGGATCCCTGGTTCAGCAGCGGGGACTGGAACAAATTTTCCAACAAAGATTTAAAGGAAGCGGCCAAGATTGAGTTGGCGAAGTTGAATAATAAGAAGGATGAATTGGTGGTGGACAAATTCAGCGGAAAGGACGATTGGAGTGTTGGGTTTTAAAACGCTATATAAAAAGGAAAATGCTAATCTTTAATCTTAAAAACTCGTGATGTGTCTACATTTCACCCTGACCCTGACCGAAACCAAATGCAGTCTTCACAACTTTTACTCCCTGATACTTCAGATTTTTTACTTGGTTTTTAATCATCTTTCGAATCGTCGACGGCACAAGCCTGATGATGTTCTGGAGAGGAGAACGCCAGGGAAATCCCACTCCTGTCTTGTCCTCAATCACCTTAGTCCTCCCGTCCTTATTGATAATCATTCCCGAATCGTCGAGCAAAACGAATGCCGGAATTCCTTGCAAACGATACTTGGACATCAGGTGCTCTCCAATGCCGCCGTCGTCGTACGGCAAAGCCAAAAAGTTGGTCATCTCGGCATAGTACTGCATGTACGCTTCCGGGTCACGACACCGAGAAATGAACACGATCTGAAACTCGCCATTCTTGTAACCCTTCTTCTTCGAAATTCGCTCCCGGAATTTGACCAGCTCGGGGGTGAACTGGCGACAAGGTCCGCACCAATCTGCCGAGAAGTACAGGCCAACGACCTTCGCGTTCGACAGCGCTTCGTTAGTAAGAGGAGCAGCCAGCTCTGCATGGGTCTCGTTGAGAAGATCTAAACGGATTAGCTGTGGACCAAGGAGGTCGATGAAAGGGCCTTGCTGCTTGCTCAGTTGTTCGGCGTAAAGTTGTTCTTGTTCTTGTAATTCGCGGTTCTGCTGGGCTGCAGCGTGAGCGTCAGCGTCAGCGTCAGCGTCAGCGTCAGCGCCAACAGAGGTGGCTTGTTGCTGGAGCTCAACCTCTGGTGCAAGAATTTTGTCTTCGACAGTTAGTTCTTGTGATCGGACGGGTGTGAGGGGTACACAAATGAAAAAGAAGAAGAAGAAGAAAAGCATCTTAAGGAGGTACAGGAATCTCCTTTCGGCCAGGACCAATTGAACAAAATTTATGTGGCTTTGGCACTTTGGGTGTTTGGAAATTATGAAATTTTACTAACCCATTCACCTCCCGGCACTACCAACATTTGTAAACAGAAACATGGCGACGCATGGGATCAAGCAGCTCTCTTCTCTTACAATAAAATATTGTGGCCTGGGAGGCTCTTCACGTTACATACGGCCATTCCTCACATCTGACGCCTTCAAACAATTCGCCCAGGAAAACCCAACAGTCACCATCAACATAATAAAACGAAACAATCGCCACCCTTTCCTCCTTGCACAATATGTCAAGGGCTGGGACAAGCAGATTTGCGTCAAGAATGAGCAGGACGAAATTATAATGAAGCAAATTATGAACCTTAACAACTCCTCGGGGAGGAAGCTGAAGCGGTTCAAGAAGCCCGTGATAACGAAGCAGGTTTCTGTCCAGGGGGTGTGGACTCCACAGCTAAAGATAGTTGATGAGGACTGGAGTGCGAACATGTCGGAGGTATCAATAGTTGGTTTTGCTGAGGGTGAGATGAATGAGATTCACGAGAAGAATAGAACAATTGGGAGAGGGCAGTTCAATAAATTCGTGATTGAATGAATATGAATAGTTTCCTTTTATTTTTTTCAATCATAATCGTCGTCATCTGAATCGCATGTTGCCCTGTTTTCACTCCAAATCGCTCCCCTCTCCACAATTCCTAGCCTCTTCATCTCATCCTTCATTTCATCTGTTGGCATTGCATACTTAATACACCCCGCCATTGCCAGCCACTGCTGCAACTTTCCTGCGCCGAGAGAAGCGAGATTGTGCGCGTTTTGAATGAAGCACGAGCGAAACGAACCAAACCAGTGAGTTAGCTTACAAATGGATGTAGCCATTATGTCTGTAGCCAATTCGCGCACTTCATCGCGAGTATGCTCGTCTTCCAAAAGGCGAGCGGAGACTGAGTGAGACTCACCTGTGTGCCAAACATCTGGGTCGCTGGGGTCGTTGCTCAAACCTTGGAAGCCGGTCAGCTTGTCCTCGGTAACGCCGTCCTTGAAGACCATCAAGGTGGGGAGTGTTTGCACCTGAAGTTTTTGGATGAAGAAGGGGCACTTCTCGGCATCAATTTTTACGAATTTGCACTCAATGTGCATGGGGGCAATCATTTCCAGGTGGTGATCCATAATTTTACACCGCTCGAAGTCCTTGTGGTAGAAATGGACCGCGACCCAAGTGCTAGTGGTGACCTAGAATAGGTTGAGAATAGGTTGAGAATAGGTTGAGAATAGGTTGAGAATAGGTTGAGAATAGGTTGAGAATAGGTTGAGAATAGGTTGAGGTGAGGTGAGGTGAGGTGAGGTGAGGTGAGGTGAGGTGAGGTGAGGTGAGGTGAGGTGAGGTGAGGTGAGGTGAGGAGAGGTGAGGAGAGGAGAGGGGGTTAGATAAGCAAACCAGCACCACAATACACTAGTTGTGACTAGCGAGCTTCAAGGATCGCTCGCTAGCAACACCATACCACTAGTTGTGACTAACTCGCTTCGCTCGCACTCCGCACTCACCTCCGTCAAAAATTCATCTTGGGTGATCAGGCGCAGAGAACCGTGGCCCTTCGCCTTGTTCTCGGCAGCCTCCATCTGCTTCGCCTTCATCATCTGCATCCTCGAATTTCTAATCGCACTGATCTCAGGATCATGGTCTAGCCCCTCCAAAAGCTCATCGTACTCGTCAGACTCATCGCCGCTATCTGAATTGTAATCATCGTCATTCTGGTTCTGCTGGTGCTTCATGTTCTCCCTCTCGGCTTGAATGTGCTGAACTTCCATCTGTCGCTGCTGGGTTGCCTTCTGCTTCGCATCACGAGTCTTCTTGGCCATTCCCATCTGGTGCTTCTTGTAAGCATCACCAGTGGGAGCGTGGTCAGGATCGTCAGCTTGGGCGGTCCCATTGGCATGGCGGGCCTATTGATGGTGTGTTGTGGTGAGCACAATAAATATGACTGTCTCTCCAGTGCCTGTCTCTCACCTTAATTTCCCCCATCGCCTTCTCCATTCGCTTGTTGACATTCTCACCAACTACCTTTTGGTACTCCTTCTCGTCGTCATCCATTCCCTCGAAAGGATTAGCCATTCTGCGCAGGAGAGCAGGGGTTAGTGGGGAATCGTTGAGAAGATAGCAATATCCTTACGGGCCAAGAGGGTTCGCATTGATGAACTTGGCTGCCTTGCCAGCGCCTGCACTGTTCTGTGCGCTAGGCATTTGTGTTGTGTGTTTGTGGTAGGATAGCAAAGATCTCTAATGCCGTCAACAAATGATTTTAAATTTCTTATTTTAAAATTGTCCCTATTTTTTAGTCCTCCTCCACCAAAACATAACCAAGCACGTTTGCTCTAAGTGCCATCACGACAAGGCATATTTCAAACATCACCATCACATGGTCTTCCTTCCCACGTTATACCGTCTATTCTTGCGCCAGGCCAAACGGATCGACAACCACAAGATCAACCCACTTCTTACATTGTCCTACCCCATGAACATTGACAGCGACAATTATGGAGCAACAACCCACCAAAGCATTCTGGACAAGCAGTTGTACACGTCTGCGAAAATGAAGGCTTTGTTTCCTACATTGCTGATCAGGAACCAGGAGATAAATCATCTGTTCCAGGATGACCAATTCTCGAGTGATGACATCAAGGAAATCATTCGCTCCTGCTTTCGTGATTCCGAGAAGCTCTACGAAGAGCAGTCGGTGTTGGAGGTGCAAAAAAGAGTCATGGAAGGCTACACAATGTTGTCCAAGCAAATTCACATTTGGCGCAACTCGAGCGTTTTCCACTGTCCAGACACGAACTTGAGAATCACGGCTACGAGCTCTTGCTACGCGAAGGAGAGGGGCCTTTCCAGGTTCTTCTACCGAATTTTGGTTGAGAACAAGAATGTTGCGGTGCCGAGGGCGCAGGTTCGGAGGCAGAAGAAGGGAGGAGAAAAAGACGTTGACGTTGACTTTGTAGATGAGGAAGCCCGCTCGTTCCAACTTTTGGGCCGGAGGTGAGCGAGCGAGTTTTGAGGAAGACGAGAATGCGAGCTACTGCTAGAACTAACCCCTTGTCCAACTCAATTACATTCGTTTTACTCACTCGCCAACCTGCTCTATTAAAAATGCTAAAAATGCACCTCGCTTCGCTCGGTGCAGGTGGGAAATCGAGGAGGGAAACGGGGAAGTAACACACGTAGACATGCCCACCACTGGCGTAGTTGGAAAACTTCCAGTTATCTCTCCTGGTGAAACTTTTGAATACACGAGCGGAACAAGCATAGTGGCGAGTTGTGATGAAAATAAAGCGGTAATGAGAGGGGGTTTCTATTTCGGGCTTGTTTTACCCGGGAGCGAGGGGAACACTACCGAGTGTGATTTGGAGGATGTTGCTGGGTTGCAAGAGGGGGTTGAGTTGTGTTTTGTAGAGGTTGCGGAATTTTTGTTGGACGACACTAGCACGAAAGAGACACTCCCGAGAGGACACTTAGATTAATTACAAAATTTCAAAATTATCGATTAGATCCATCCCCCACTACCATTATCACTACTGCATTCACTACTGTCACTTTCACTGTCGCTACCACTACCAATACCACTACCACTAACCGCAACGAAACCCATATTCGTTGCAGTCAAATCATTCTCCTTGTGGAAGAGGGTGTGTGACGGTCGGCTCCTCCTTTTTCTACTATTTTTGCACCTGCGCTTTTCGCACGACTGCTTCAATGTCCCTTTCCCGCCAAAAGCAACCATACTCTTGCAAGGATCACATTTCCCGCAGTTGGCAGCCTTGCAAGAGGAACAGACCGTGCAACGGGATTTCCTTGGGTAGGTGGCGAGGGGGGGCTTTGCCTTTTTCTTTTCTTTTTTGGGAAGGGGGGGAGGCTGCTTCTTCCGCCAAGAGGCAAGGTCAATTTTGTACTGCTTACTGCCGGCAGCTGCCAGATCGGTGTACTTTTTCTTTTCCTGGGTTTTGAGAGCATTCCAGGATTCACTGAGCTTTTTTGACATTTCCGGTAAGCTGATGCTGACGTTCAACTCTAGCTCCTTCAGCCTCCCCCTCTCCACCCCCTCATTCGCAAAGTGCATAAACGCGTTCATGGGCTGTTTCGGCTTCTTGTCCTGTTCCTGTTCCTGCTCCTGCTCCTTCTCCTTCTCCTTCTCAATCTCAAAGCCCTTCAAATCGTACCCCTCCCCAGGTTTGTAATCCGCCACCTCCCTCGCAAACATTCTTGCGTCCTCCTCAACAACCACCTTGAGCTCCTCGAGCTCAGCCGGCGCAAGCTTCGAGTACTTCTCCGACGCGTACTTGGACAGGTCCCCGAGCTTACCCTGCGGAAACTTTAATTTAAATTCAACCTTCGTTTTTTTTACAAACAGGGGGAACTGGTTTACAGGATTCTTGGGGTAGAGAGGATCTTTCCTTCTCTTCCTCCTCGCGGCCTCCTTCTTGTCCTTTATGGACTTTCCGCTGGAATCGTAGCCAGGGGGAGGGGTGTAGGACTTGATTTGCTCATCGTACAAGGCCTTCGCATCGCCATACGCCTTGGTGTAGAGGGCGAGGCTCTCAGGGGGAAGGCTCTTGAACTTCGCAGACGCGAGGGAGGACATCTTGCCGAAATTCGTCTGGTGGTTGGACGTCAGGGAGTTAGTAGAGGAGAGCTCGGCTTGTAAGTTTGGTCGGTTGGTATTCAAATATAGGGAAAACACAGTGTTGGGCATTTTAGGGGCAGAAGGGTCACGAGAGGATCGCTTGTAGGATTTTAGATTATAAGGTAGGTTTGGGTTTGGGTGTTGGTTGGGGTTAGGGTTTGGGTTTGGGGGTTGGGGTTGGGGTTGGGAGGGGGGGGGTTGAAGCTCCATGTTGTTGTTGCTGTTGCTATTGCTGTTGATATTGCTATTGCTTCTGTTTTGTACATCAAAAGTGAGTAGCCGAGTCTTCTATTGGCGAGAAATCTCCAAATGAACCCCTGATGTGCTGATAATTTTAAACTTCTTTGCAATTTTTCTTTGGCAAACAACCCTCTATTTCACCAAATCATTCTTCAAGCTATCAATTTTTCCTGAGAAAACCCTCTCTTGACTGTCCCACCCCTACTACTGAAGTATGAATGAAATAATTGACATGACCGACGATTTGACACCATCACCATCAAAAGGTTCATCTTGCCCTCCTTCACCCTTCTCACCACCCTCCTTCTCGCAACCTTCACACTTTTCCATTAATCCCCTACTCTCCCCGCCCGAAGAATACAGTGAAGAAGAAAATCAAATCGAGAAAACAACAGGATTATTCATGTTATCTTCACCTTCATCCCGGTCCCATTTTCAGTCGAAATCTAAATCCACCAGAAAAAAGCTTTTGTCTCTGAACCAAAGCATTTCCACCTGTGGCGATGATGACGACGAGGAGTTCGAGGACATATTAAATTTTGCTCCCTATGCGAAGAAGGTGGAGATTAGGAAAGTAAAAGAAGTGATTAGTATCGACGATTCTGATGACGAGAGTGATGAGTCGATGCCGATGTCAATGTCAATGTCGATATCGAAGAATCCCCCCACCCCTCCTACACCTCAACCTCAACCTCAACCAGCCAAACGGAAAAATAAAACAAAGTATAAT
>Ga0302116_1001194_pt1 | contig 15654 bp, 14 predicted proteins | sample AG5_SCM_MG_FD_203124 | JGI IMG/M metagenome (GOLD analysis project Ga0302116, IMG submission 203124) | Marine microbial communities from Western Arctic Ocean, Canada - AG5_SCM | ecosystem: Environmental > Aquatic > Marine > Oceanic | place: Canada: Western Arctic Ocean | collected 2017-10-01 | reverse complement strand
AGGTTAGGTTAGGTTAGGTTAGGTTAGGTTAGGTTAGGTTAGGTTAGGTTAGGTTAGGTTAGGTTAGGTTAGGTTAGGTTAGGTTAGGTTAGGTTAGGTTAGGTTAGGTTAGGTTAGGTTAGGTTTTGTACACTGGGGATCGGGTGACGTACAGCGACGGTGGAGGAACGGCAATCAACGGCCTCACAACGGCAACCGACTACTACGCGGTAAAAACAGCCACTTCCCCCTACATCCAGCTGGCATCGACTTATGCGAATGCGATCGCCGCGTCCCCAACAATCATCACTTTGTCTGCTGGTGGTGCAGGAAGTACCCACACGCTGAGTCGCCGGTCTGCCCATTCCGGCTACTCCCTGGTCGACGACGCCGGCAACCCAACGGAACGCGGCCACCTTGGCTGGCCTCAGGGCTACGAGTGGGTTATCCAGTTCGACAGCGTCGCGGACGACCCGGTACCTGGGTTCACCGTTATTGACGACAACCTTGCCTTCGGAGCCGGAACTTCTGGTTCCATCATATCTCGTACACTCGAGGTTGGCAAGGCGGGCCCAGACCCTGACCGCATGGACTTTACGGTCAGGAACTTTGCCGACAACGTGCTGGAGATCGACGAGTGGGGTAACTTGAAGGTGAGCGGGAGCGGGAGCTGGGGGGGGATGCGAAAGACGAGCTAAAATCAATCTAACCCACTCAATTCGCTGCGCAGGACTCACGGTGCACAACCCGATTTGCAAAGTACGTGTCTGGCTCAACAACCTCCGACCTTGTCTTCAACTACGAAGTTATGCAGGGCGACGAGGTGGCGAACCTGGACGTCTCCACCAATGCCACGATTCATTTGGATACCACCTCCGATAACCTATACCTCCAAACCGAGAACCCGATGCTCAAGGCTAACCTCCAGATGAGAGGAAGTTCGTTGATTCACACTAAAAACTTTATCATCGATACCTCCGCACCAACAGTTGATCAGACCGTTGGTATGGTTGCCTCCGCTTCCCTTGGCACCACCGACAAAACCTACACAGTCGGTGACTCTCTTTATTTCACGGTAAAGTTTACGAAGCCGGTAACAGGTGAGCTTGCTTTTTGGAAGACGAGAAAAAGTTTACAATATATATACCCCAAACCCTACCCTACCCTAACATGTTCTTCGCCCCCCCGACATCAGTTTCGGCTGACGCTGGTATTTCCATGAGCACTGGAGCCGTGGAAGGCGTTGCAGTGATGTACAGTGGATCAGGGACGGATACGCTCACGTTCAAGTACACAGTACGGGTATTTGAAGTTTCGTCCGATTTGAACTACCTGTCAGCTGCCTCCTTGACAGCTACGGGCACGATTGCCCGTACATCAACAACGCCCACAACTCCGGCAACGTTAACTTTGCCCTTCCCCACCCAGGGCTCCTTGGGATCGGTTCGGTTGGACGACACGTCCGCCCTCATCATTGACGGAACGGCGCCCACAGTCACCTCGGTCGACTTTGTGGCCGACAGTAAAACTTACCGGCGGGGGGATAGCGTGCTCATCACCGCTACATTCTCCGCCGACGTTGTGTTGACCGGCACAACCCCGGTTATTGTCCTGGACGTTGGCGTCATCACCCGCGAGGCGGTCTACACCTCCGGGAACAGAACCAGGTGAGCGAGCGAAGCGAGCCGCGAAATGGCTACAGGCATAATATAATGGCTACATCCACTACAAAACTAACATTATTCCACTCAATTCTTTTGACTCGCTTCATTCGTTTTGCTCTTGCTTCATTAAAAATGCGCCTCGCTTCGCTCGCCGCAGCATTCTCACATTCACCTACGTGGTGAAAACTGGCGACTTCTCCACCGCGGGCGGATTTGGGTACGTGTACGACGCATTCAACTCGCTCTGCTTGGAGACTGGCTGCCCATCAACCCCAGCCGGGCAGATTCGAAGGCTTGCCGAAACTTACACGGTCGACGCGGACATCACCATGCCGCTGGCAGGGGGAGCTTTGGCAAACGGCGTTCCCATAGGTTCCGTTACGATCGACACCAGCAATGCGCAGCAGACCAACATCACCTCCATCGACGCGTACGGCGTCCCGACCACGTTTGACAATGTGTACGGGGTTGGACACGTCATCTACGTCGTGGTGAGGTGGTCGGACGAGGTGCTGGTGAGCGGGCAGCCGAAAATGTTCACCAATTTGGGGTCCGCCGATGGCAAGCCCACGAACCGCACCATCTCCTACATTAGCTATTTGAACGAGAACACGCAGGAGCACCTGTACTACTTCACTGCCACGGCGGAGGACGTCGTCGAAGAGTTGCAGTGGGTTTTGCTCGGGCCTGCCAATCACACCAAAACTTCCGGTATTTACTGTCCGGCCTTGGCCGGCTGCAGCATGGTCAACAGGTGAGCGAGCGAAGCGAAGCGAGCGAGCCTTGATGAAGACGAGCATACGAGCCACTGTAAACTAACCTTATCCCACTAATATACTTCGCAACTTCTCAACTTCTTCGCTTGGCGCAGAAACGGGGCGATGGCGAACTGGAACTTTACCGACAACGCCAAGGTGTGGGACACTAGTGATGGGTCGAGGCTGTTCCGATCAACCTTTGACGGGGCCCAGAACGCCGCCGTGGTGAAGGTGGGCACTAATCTTATCGTTTTGTCGAAGGCCGACTACGACATGATCAGAACAGGAGACAAGGTTGATTACTCCGCGGGCACCGGCGGCACGGCAGTTGACGGGTTGACTTCCGGCAGTGACTACTACGTGGTCAAAATGGCACTCCCGACGTTCGATGGAGCTCAAAATGGGGCCGTGGTGAATGCTGTGGCCGACACAATTACGCTCACTACGGCGGTGTTCAACATCTTCACAACAGGCGATAAAGTTACCTATCACTCGATGGGAGGAATAGCCGTAGACGGGCTTGCCAGCGAAACTGACTACTACGTGATAAAGGATGCGACCCCCGCCATCAAGCTCGCCACGACTTATGCCAACGCGGTTGCTGGCACTCCTGTTCCTGTTGACTTGACTGCCTTCTCAGCAGCCACCGGAACGGCTCACCAGCTCCAGTTCCCTGTCATCCAACTGGCCACGAGTTACGCCAATGCGGTGGCAGCTTCTCCAATAACCGTCGATCTATTGGCTTTCACCAACGGTGCCGGATCAGCCCACACGCTCTCGGCCCAGTTTTCAATGTTCACTCTGGAAATTGACGGAGCGCAGAATTCCGCTGTGGTCGATGTGGCCAACAACAAAATCACACTGTCAACGCCAGGCTACGACATGCTTGATACTGGAGACAACGTCCAGTACAGCAAGGGCAGTGGCGGTACATCGATCGACGGGCTGGCGGACGGTGCCGAGTATTACGTTATCAAGAGCACCTCCCCAACAATCCAGCTTGCGACATCGTATGCCAACTCAGTTGGCACACCCGTCGCCGTTGATTTGTTGGCCTTCGCGGCCGCGGCCGGCTCAGCCCACACTTTCACCACTCAGTTCTCCCGAGAACCAATGGTCGACATCAAAATTCCTCAAATCACCGGCAACATCAAGATCGACAGCAGCCCTCCCACCATCATTGAGGTGTACACGGACAAGGCAACAAGTCCGTACTGCAAGGCGCTGAATACCTGGGACGCACCTGAGTTGAATTGCACCTACACGGTGGGCGAAGAAATTGACGTGTATGTGAGGTGAGCTTGAAATAACATTTATTGAAAACGAAAACTGAAAATTTTAAAACTAAGCCAAACAACAAAAACAGATTCGACCTGCCGGTGTCAGTTGCTGGAGTGCCACGCCTGTACCTCGAGACCGGCGACGAAGACACGTGGTTAACCTACAACCAGGCCAAATCGAAAGAGCGAGAAGTCGCCTTCACCTACACCGTTGCCACCGGCCACAGCTCCTCCGGGACCAACCTCACCTACGTCTGCACCTCTTCTTGGTGCGAGCTCGACATGGTTGGAGGCACGGCTTCAGTGATGAGGTACTCAACGGATCCAACCACGGCCGCGGTTTACACCCTCCCCACCCCGACCAACCGCGGGATAGGCCTCAACGGAACCGCCATTTACGTCGACACGTCCGAAACGCCCGTGGTGCTTAACATTACCTCCACAACTGCCGATGGGACCTACTACCCCGGCGACGTCATTTCCATCAACGTTGAGTTCGACGAAGTTGTGACGGTGGACGGAGTTCCCTTCATCAACCTCGAGCTCGGACTCACTGATAAAAAAGCCATGTACTTCAGCGGCTCAGAAACCACAAAGCTAGAGTTCCGGTACACCGTTGGGGCGGGAGACGTTTCGTATGATTTGGACTACGTTGATGCCCACGGTTTGGAGCGCGGGTTGACGTCCGGCAACACGGACGGGAGTATCCGCCACACCTCCACTACCCCCACGGCCGACGCCAACCTTTTGCTGCCCTACGCGGGCAGACCTGGGTCGCTGAGCTACAACAGCAAGATAAAGATTGACGGAAGCACTCCTTACATATCAGCAGTGTCTACTCCACAGCCTTCCGGAGAGTACACGGTTGGGGACAAAATTTATTTTGAGCTTGAATTTTCTTCCCCAGTGGTCGTTTACGGAGAGCCGTACCTAATCTTGGACACTGGAACGGTCAGCAGGCACGCCAACTACAAGAATTGGACAGGGAGCAACGCTACGCACTTGTTCGAGTACGAGGTGCTTCTAGGCGACACGAGCATGGACTTTGACTATCTGAGCGTGGAGTCTGAATTCCGTTCGGCCCTTACCTCGTTCGAGCTGAACGGGGGGGGGGTGAAGAAGCTGAGCAGCAACCCGAGTTTAGACGCGGACACCCATTTGAATCCCGGCAAGGGGTTCTTGGAAGGCACCATGTCGATTACCGCAGCAAAGGGGGTGGGCAGGTTCCCCGATTTGAAAATCCAGCAGCGAGGGCCGGATTACAAGCTAAGGTTCAGTGCTGTTCCAGCGAGTACAGGGGAGATACTGAGGGCAAATGCGTCTATATACGTGGATGTGTCGAGCGAGTACGAGGTCATGGCTAGTGATCGCGAGGGCGAAGGTGAGTGATTTAACCTAACCTAACCTAACCAAACCCAAACCCAAACCCAAACCCTAACAAACATTTCCTACCAAAACAACAAACAGACTTGTTCGGCTATTCTGTTAGCATTTTTGAAGATGTGCTGGCAATCGGATGCCCCGCAAAGCGCCAGGCGATACCCGAAATTCAAGTTCTAAAGGTGCTGGGCGACATTGCTCCTGGGGCAGATGTTAGCGAGGTTCAAATCATCAACACGGAGGTGAGCCATATATATAATCGCGAGCCTTAAGTAAAACTAACATTTCGCTCCGCTTCGCTCCGCTCGGCGCAGGTTACGAAAGCCGAGGCTATCAAGACCATCCAGAAAATCACCTCTGTCGCTGACCCGCACCAAGCCGTCACTGGGTTCTTCACCCTCACGTCGAACGACATTGGGACAACGACTATAGAGATACCCGTGAATATTGCTGCGTCCGGTTTGGAAACGATTCTGAATGAAAAGTTCCCTCAACTCAACGGCGTGACGGTCACGCGAAACGCCAACAGCTGGTGCGCGTGCGATAACGCCTACGACTGGTTCGTTACGATGATCGACGCTGATGATGACTGGCAGCCGTTCACCGTCAACACTGGTAGCGTTGGTGGCGTTGGTGGCACGATTGCCCAGCCAACCATTGTGAAGGACTTAACCAAGATAGGGGGGGTGTTCACGTTGTCCCACGGAGCGTCAACCACCCGAAACATTACCTGCTACGCGACGGAAAACCAGATGAAAACCTACATCGAGGAAGACTTGGGATTGCCAGTGGTTAGGGTTCAGAGTGGGAACACTGCGCAGATACTGAACGACAACAAGTACGACCTTCCTGAGTTGGGCCGGATTTGGAAGGTAACATTTGGCAAGAAGGAGCTGGATTTTGGCTGGGATTTAGACGCGCCGACACTGGTGGCGAACTATGAAGGCACATTGACGGGTGAAGACGCCTACGTTTGGACGCACGTTGGCAACGAGGCGAAGCAGTCTCTCACCGGAAACTTTACAGTTGCTTTCCGAGAATCCGCTCCAACAAGATCCATTCGGTACGACTCGTCCGCCGCGGAGCTCGAGTCCGCGCTGGAGGAGTTGGCATCAATCAACGATGTAGCAGTCGCGCGGTCGACCATTTTTGATGACATTGGATCAAACTACGGCTACGCTTACACAATCACGTTCAACTCAGTGAACGTTAATTCAAAGTTCGGTTACTTATTCGACAAAGACGGCAGAAGCGTGGACGGCAACATGCCCCCCGTTGTTGTTGACTCGGCCGGTCTGTTTGGCTACAACGCAGAGTCAAAAGTGGAATATGTGTTTGGGTCGGGCAACGGTGAGGACGCGCAATCCTGGTGGAAAAAGTTGGGGCTGGGAAATGACGAAACGGCATTTTCGAGAAGGAGAGGAAGCGGCGGGTTGAATGCAGGAGAGGTGACGATCAGCAGGAAAAACGGCGAGCAGTGGCAAATCGAGACCGTGCTGAAACCTAACGACATTGATTCGAACGACCAGTTCGGACTGAGCATTTCACTGAACAAGCAGTTGCTGCTGGTCGGTGCGCCAAGTAAAGAGCTGTGGGGAGACGCCGAGCAGCAGATTGTGAACTGCACGGCGTCAGCTGGATCTTTTACACTGAGTTTTAGGGGCTTCACCAGTGGGTTGATACCGTTCAATGCCAACTTGTTGGAAATTGAAGCGCAGATCAAGGGTAACTACCCTCACACAAGTAACATCCATCCCTTGGTTGACATTTCCTTGCATGCCTTGGAGGGCTGGAACGGCGAGAGGAACGCGGGACTGGGGTTCTGCGACGGGGACGCTGGAAATGGCCACAGTTTTGTGCTAACGTTTGGCACTCCGAGCGGCGGAAACACTGTTTTCAATGTAACCGGCGATTTGGAATTGATTACATCGACGACCAGCGATCTCACCCCCACGACCGGCGTTGACATCAAGGAGCTAAGGAAGGGGAAGCGCGCCCCGAACGGAGACTTTTTCGGGAAGCCTGTGCCCGGAGAGGGATACGGACTGGAGGCTGGCGCCGCCTACCTCTTCGAGGAGGTTGCAACGTGTACGGGTTTGATCTGCAACTACCACTGGAACGAGATTGCGAAATTCGACGCGATGGACACCGACGACGAACCCCAGCCGAATCAGCAGTTTAGCTACTCGGTTTCGAGCGGAGAGCGCGAAGGGTACGAGTACATGATGGTTGGCAGCCCCGGAAGCGACCACCAGACCGGAAAGGTTTACTTCTTTCGCAAGCTCGACGGGGTTTGGAGGTGAGCCAGCGAAGCGAGCGAGCCTTGATGAAGACGAGAATACTCGCGATGAATCCCGCGAAATGGCTACATACATAATGGCTATATACTAAACTAAACTAAACTAACCCACTCAATTCTTTTGACTCGCTTCATTCGTTTTGCTCTTGCTTCATTAAAAATGCGCCTCGTTTCGCTCGGCGCAGTTACAAGCAGACGCTGACGGCGAGTGTTTTTGGGACGGAGAAGCTGGCCAGGTTTGGTCACAGTTTGCAGAGCGACGACGGAACTCTCGTCGTCTCCGCACCAGGCTTCAAGAACAGCACTGGCGCGGTGTACATTTGGCAGGCGGTGGTTAACTACCCCGATCTGTCGTTTGTGGGTGGGCAGCGCTTGCCCGAGCCCGCCGATCTCCAGAGGGGCGACGAGTTCGGTTGCAGCGTGGACATCAGTGGCCACGAGCTGGTTGTTTGTGCCTGCAAGAAGGATGCCTACGCCGTCCACACCGGAACGAGCAATCACCCCGACTTGCTCACCGAAGCTGGAAAGTGCTATGTTTATAAACGCGTCAATTACCTCAACGAGTTCTTCTTGGACCACGAGCTAGCGCCAAGCAACATTAAAAAGAGCGACAACTTCGGGAAGAGTGTTGCAATGATCAACGGCACGATTGTTGTTGGCCAGCTGCAGACGTTCACCGGGAAGAGGGGGCCAACGAGGCCGGTCCAAGTCTTGACCACGTACTGTGACGAGGCGGCAAAGGGGACGGGGTGTGTTTCCGGGGAAGACGACATTGGAAGTGTTTTCTCGCTGTACTGGCTGAGTGACGGTAACCCCTATTACTCTCGCTCTTTAAGTTACATGGCCAGCGAAACAGAAATGTTGAAAGCGCTGGAGGAAGACATGCGCGTCGGGGAGGTGCTGGTCACGAGGAGTGGTTCACCGGACAACGTGAGGGGTTACCAGGTGTGTGTGGTGTGTGTATGTGTGTGTGTGTGTGTGTGTGAAATTTTGTTTGGGATCGTTGTCGTCGGTCGAAATTCTAACTAAATCGAAATCGCAGTGGACCATCACTTTCAACGACCACTCCAAGTACAACGACCCAATGAGCAAGGTACCCATCTTGGGTTGCAACTCAACGCTTCTGACGGGCACGTACTCAAAGTGCGACTTTGAATACACGAACCCAATTAGGAATCCGGTGAGGGGAAAGGCACACGTGTTCACGAGGAACAGCGACCAGTACTTGACTGGCTCGTACATCGAGCAGTGCTTTTTGTACCCGAACATCCCCCAACGGCAGGACATGTTTGGGTCGACCGTGGCAGTGAGTGGGACCAACGCAATCATCGGAGCGCCCAACAGGGACCTCGTGAATGTGAATAGCGGTGCGGCGTTGGTCTTTGACATTGGGTTCTTGGAGGTGAGTGAGCGAAGCGAGCGAGCCTTGATGAAGACGAGAATACGAGCCATTACTAAACTAACATTATTCTTAATTCATTTTGGCACCTTCTTCACTCGGCGTAGTTTAAGTTTGCCTCCAGCAGTTATAGCGTCGTGGAGGGGGAAACCGTGACTATGAGCATGGTGAGGGATGACAGCACGAATAGAAGGATATTGGGACTGCGCACGATTGATAGGAACGCCCCCCCGGCGCTCCAGGACTACGTGAATGACCTTTTTGGGCTGCGGACCTTTGAAACATACAGCCGGGAAACGACCAGCATCGACCAACTGACCGGAAACACTGCCTTTGGGAAGAGTCAGTACTACGGCAGCGCGGAGAACCGGTCGTTGTGGGTCGACGGGATGTTCGATTACAGGGGCATCAGCGACTACGCGGTTCTCTCTCAGAACTACATTAGCGAAATTGGAACTTCGTCGTTCGATATTGAGGTCAAGACAACGGGAGACTTCATTTTGGAAAAGCCCAACGAGAACTTCACGGTACAAGTTAGCTTATTCGGCATGTTCCCGAGCCAACTTGGCAGCCTAAAGACCACGGTGACCATAGAGGATGACGAGGACGGCATCGGTCCGTACGGATTAACCACCTACTATGACAAGCTGTTTGGACAGGACATTGAGAGGAACGACAAAATGGGAAGCAGCGTTGGGATCGACGGGGACGCCGGGGTCATGGTCGTGGGGAGCGAGTGGGCGGGGGGCATCGACAAAAATGGTGTCAATGTTGACAAGTCCGGTTGCGCGTACATTTACAGGCGCAAGGGAGGCATGTGGAGTCAGCAGAAACTGCTGTCACCCGGTAACTACAGCAAAGCAAACGCGTTCTTCGGCCAGTCTGTGGCGGTTTCGCGGCCGTACGGAAGGCACGACACCACCGTTGTAGTGGGTGCTCCGGGTATCGCCCGAGCGTTTGTGTATTCGTTCAACGAGACAAGAGACGATGACTCGAGTGTGCTCGAGAAGAACGGCACTTGGGTTCTGCAGCAGGTTTTGAAGCACAGCGATGCGACCAGTTACGACCACATGTTTGCGAGCCACAAGGCTGTTGCCATTCACAACGACATCATTGTCATTGGTGCGCCGGTGTTGGAAACGGTTTACGTCTACTACAGAACATACAACGCGGCGCAAATTAAGTGGATCTGGAGCGCCCCTCAGGTTGTGAGGTCGAGCGAGTACGACTACGACATGTACGGCAAGGGGAATAGTATTAAGTATATGCACCGACAGGATTTCGGGTGCGCAGTTTCGATAAGCAACAGAATGATTGTGGTCGGGGCGCCCTTTGCCGACTACGGCAACAAAGGAAACGTGGCCCACGTGGAACACTACAACACCAACGGAGAGGACAACCAGGGAATTGGCAAGGGGAAGGTGTTCGCGTACTTCATGAAGCCGCACATTCAGCGCGTGAGACTGTTGGCGGACGCCGAGCCGCTCAACGGTCAGTGGAAAGCGTACTTTGAAGGCCACAGCGGCGAGAACGACAACTCCACAATGGTTAATTTTGACAGCACAGCCGCTAGTCTGAAGAGCGCAATTGAGGCGAGCGCGAACATCGGCGAGGTGGAAGTGACCAGGAGACAGATGAACATGGTGACCGGGTGGGGTGTGGAGTGGACAGTGACGTTCATCAGCGAGGTGGACGATAGCTTGCCGCTGATTGTGGCTTCTTGGTACGACGCGAGTGCCGCGTTCGACTCGGCGACTCGGATGCACTGCCACGCTTGCACTCCGATCGACTCGTCCTACAGCAGCGACCCGCAGAATCAGATCACCACGGAGTGGGTTCAGACTCAGACTGACATGGTCGAGCACGGGTCGTTTCAGCCGGTGGACAAGGCGAGCGGCGAACTGTTCGGCTACAGCTTGGACATCGACGAGCAGCAGGTGGTTGTCGGAGCGATGCACAGCAGCGGGAGGAGCAGGACAACGTGGGACTTCGAGACTGGCGATTTGGTGGGGTGGACGAAGACCGGCACGGCGTTTGACTTTCAACCCACGTTTGGGGATAATTCCAACTTTAGGAACGTCTACGGGGGCTTTGGGGACAAGTTGAGCCACGGGGCGAAGCAGAGCAGCCATCTGAAAGGGAGGTACTACGTGGGCACGTTCGATAAGCGGCCTGGGAACGGCAAGAACGATTACAAAAACCCGGGGGGGGTTTATGGAGCGGGAGCTAGCCAAGGGGACGGTCCAGAAGGGACCCTGACAAGCGACCCGTTCGTTGTGCTTGGGGACGACATTAGCTTCTTGGTCGGTGGAGGTGAGCGAGCGAAGCGTGCGAGCCTTGGTGAAGACGAGAATACACAACTAGTGTACAGACGAGAAATATGCGAGCCACTACTAACACCTTCGCACCTTCTTCGCTCGGTGCAGGGTGCAACCACTTAACGGTATACGTTGAGCTGCTCATCGACGGAGTTCCGAGCATGAGAGAAACGGGCAGTTGCAACGAGAGAATGCGCAAGGTGACTTGGAACGTAGCTGTGTTTAAGTATAGATCGGCCCAAGTGAGAATTGTCGACGCTGGGGCGGGCGCCTGGGACCACATCAACGTGGATCATTTCGCGTTTGGGTGGGAGGTGGAAGGGGGGGTTCTGGCCGACAACGGGGAAATGAAGAAGAGAGGAGGGGTCCACGAGCAGGCGAAGAGCGGGGCTGCGTACGCGTTCACGCTGAAGGAGGGCGGCGGGAGCGCGAACTACTGTGCAAACAAGGGGGACATGGGAGGCTGTGTTTGGGAGGAGGAGCAGAAATTCGTTGCGAGCGATAAGAGGAGGTGAGCGAGCGAAACGAGCAAGCGTTGAGGAAGACGATCATACTCGCGATGAATCCCGGAAATGGCTTTTCACTGGCTACATCCACTATTATACTGAACTAACCCACACAATGTGCAGCGGGGCACTGTTTGGCTACAGCGTTGGAGTCGACGATAGGACGGGGTGCGCCTTGATCGGGAGCGTTGGAAGCAAGGGAATGGGCATATACAAGGAGAAGCGGAGCATCTACCCTCACTATGCGAGCACCTTGATTGATTTCCCCATCAAGCCGAAATATGAGATTTACGGAAATGCGGCCAACACGCAGGCTCCGAACGGGGGTAACGTGAGATTGATTGCGCAGGTGGCGCACGATTACAACGCCACATTGGAATACGAGGCGGAAACTTTCCGGGCAAAGGAGGGGAGCGTGTACGTGTTCTCGAGGGTCGAGGCGATTTTCGACAGTAGCAGCAATTTGGTGTCGAGCGCGTACTGGGGGACCGTGGAGGTGGCGAAGTTCGCTCCTCCGGACGTCTTTGCGAGGGACTCGTTCGGCCACAGCGTGGCAATAAGCGGCTACGACAGCGTTATAGGGGCGCCGGGAGTGGACGGGGGGGGGCTGAATGCAGGCGCTGCCTACGTGCTAGACACCCAGTTTCAGAGGGTTAGCTTCACGCAGAGCGAGTACGTTGCGTTAGAGGGCAGCGACAGCGTGACAATCACGCTGCAGAGGGAAGCAGCGTACGCCGACAAGGTGTACACGGTCGGATACGCGACGAGCGATCTGACCGCGATTGGGATTGACGAGGCAAAGTTCATTGCGTGCAACGCAATGGCTGCCACGTTGAGGGACGGGTGCGGAGACTACCAGCAAACGAGCGGGGAGGCAACTTTCCCAGCTGGTAGCACCCAGACAACGTTCACCATTAACATCATGAACGATTTCTGCATCGAGCACTACGCGGAGTTTGTCCAATTGAGCCTGAACGTGGTTGGGGGCGCAGGGATTCAGGGCGAGAACTACTTCGCAACTTTGCGAATAGACGATAACGATTGGGTTGGGAGTACGAGTAGCGTCCTTTGCACCCAGGAGGGGATTGCGTGAGGTTTGTGTGAGTGTGTTGGAGTGGTTGTAGCAAAATATTTGCAACAGTAATATTATAGCAATGTGCCAAAGCTAAAGAAAGAGCTAAAAAAAGGGTTTGAATAAACAAATGTCTGTGTTGTGTTTTGTTGATGTGAATTAGCTCTGCTGGGCGTCGTCGGCCATGCTGGGGATATTTAGTTCGGGTGAAGGGGTGCTCCACCCGACTATGGGCTTGTAAATGTCTCCCAAAATTCCGGGGTCAACAAACTTGTAGAGAGGGTCCCGCCCCCCCAGCTCCTTCAACATGTCGATGTGCTTATCCACCTTGACCATTGTGTTGGCTGCAATGATGCCCGAGGCCGCCGCAGACGGTGTTCCGATGCCGGGGAAGCAAGAATCTCCGCACCGCAGAAGTCCGTCCACAGGGGTTTTTAAATTGGGGAAAGGGAACGGGAGCACACCCCCGAGCAAGCCTGCGTGCGGCGCGGAGGTGCCAGCCGCCCAAGCCATCCCGTACGTCCCTCTGTCCCTCCGCAAGAACGCCTCGTGCGCAAGTGGGCTGCCAATGATGCTGAATTCCAAACGTTTGCGAACGTCCGGGATGCACCGTTCAACCGCTTCCCACAGCACCTCGGCTCGCTTCTCTTTGTACGCCTCATACTCGGGTGAGTTGGGCTCGAGCTTCTCCCAGGGTTCGTAGGGCTCTCCGCCGGAAGAGTACACGTGAATCACGTGTTTACCGGGAGGGCAAACGGACTTGTCGAGGAGGGACGGAATGAAGAAGGAGCAGAGGTTTTGGGAATCTTGGAGCGATCGCCCCCAATCTTGAACGACCAGGTGAGCCGGGTCTTCAATGTGGGAGAGGTCGAGGTCTGCGCCGAGCAAAACGAAGCGAAATTGTGCGCATTTTTAATGAAGCAAGAGCAAAACGAAATGAAGCGAGTCAAAAGATTTGAGTGGGTTAGTTTAGTTTCATTTCGCGGGATTCATCGCGAGTATTCTCGTCTTCATCAAGGCGAGCGGAGACTGAGTGAGACTCACCTGTTGCATCGATGGCAAGAAAGAGATGCATTATTGCTCCGTGCCTTGGGAGCTTGCCTAGTTCACTCCGCCAAGTTTCAACCCCGGCAGGGAGCTTTTGCTCGTCGGGCTTGAGCATCTTGACTGTGTCGAAGGGAGTCGCGTTGGACACGACTGCCTTTCTCGCCTTGATGATGTTGCCGTTTTTTAGCTCAACTCCAGTCGCCCTACCGGTCTCCTCGTCGACAATAATTTTGTTGACGTGAGCATTCAGTTGCAGCTTGCCACCAAACTTCTCCAAACCGCGCTGCGCCGAGCGAAGAAGATGCGAGCAGGTTAGTTCAGTGGTGGATGTAGCCCTGGATTTTGTTGAAAAAAGGAAAAAAAAGGCATCTTTTTGTGCAAGGGGGGGGGGGGGGGGGGGGGGGTTGTTCAGGGACGGTCCAAAACACGTCATGTGCACGTCAACGCTTCGCTCACAGCTCGCTTCGCTCGAGCAATTTCGCACGGAGCTTCGCACTATGTCACAAGACTCGCTCGCTTCGCTCGCTCACCTGAAGCGTCTCACCCATTTTGCACGTCCCACCAATTGGGACGCTGTAGCAAGCAGACTCTTCAAAGAATCGCTCCATAATGTACAACATGTGGGCGGTCATTGCGCCCTTCGCGGGAAAGCCGCAGAAGATGCACATGGTATCGATGAAATTTCGAAGGAACGGAACCGTGACGATTTTGTCCACTGTCTTGTGGAGCGAGTCAAAGGTCAGGGGGAGGTCGAGAAAAACGTCGGGGTGGGTTGCAACGTAGGGAAGCGAGCCAGCCGTTGTGGCCAGGAAGCCAGCGTCCTGACGAAGGTTGAGGAGGGAAACCGCCGCGGTGGAGCCCCCAAGCGTCTTGAGGCGCTTGCGCAGCGCGTTCCACTCTCGCACGGCCAGCGGGCCATCCTCCGCTTGGGCTAACAGCAAGTCTTCGAATTTTGACTGCGAGCCAATCGGAAAACGCCAATAGCCGGTGGGGGTCCAATAACCGAGGCCAGTGTAGGTTTTGACAGGCATTTTTTCGTCAAGCATGTCGAAAACAATCCGAAGGGGGTTTAGGGAAGGACGGTCAAGGCCCTCGAATATCGAGGGGCCAACTGAGCCGAGCGAAGCGAGAATTTGCGCATTTTTTGAAAGACGAGCGAAACGAGAATGAGCGAGCCAAACGAATTGGGTGTGTTAGCTTAGCAGTTTATGTATCCATAATGTCTGTAGCCATTTCGCGCATTTCATTGCGAAGTATTCTCTTCTTCCAAAAGGCAAGCGGAAACTGAAGAATACTCACCCTCAAAAGAATACTTCTCGCCCTTGTGCATCCGGGAAAAGGTGTGAGCCGACCCTCCGCATTTAATGTGGGATTCAAGGACAAGGGTCTTCGAGCCGTACTTGGCCGACAGAGCTCCGCAAGAGAGACCCCCCATCCCGCTGCCAATCACAATGACGTCATACTATGGATGGATGTGGGTTAGAATATGTGATCTGGTTGGTTTTTTAAATTTTGGGATTTGGGATTGGATTTGCTACGCGCGCGCGTTGCGAATAACTCACCTCTTCGGTTTTGTCCGGATCGCCTCCAGAGAGACCGTTCCCGGTGCCGGGGTAGGTAGGCTTTTCGTACTTAGGGTCAATCGACATGTCGTACGAAAATGTCATAACCTTCTCACGGGAAGTATCCTGAGTTTGCTCAACATTTGTGTTTGAGTTGAGGGGGGGGAATTTAGAATGGGGGGAGTTTCGGAGGATTTTGGATATGTGGTGAGTGGTGAACGATGAGGAAAGGGGGGAAAGGGAGGAAATGAGTAGGAGATTGAGGACAATCATGATATTGGATATTTTGTCGAGTCGAAAGTAATTGATACGCGATGGACGAATATATGGTTGGAGGGGAGTGGAGTCGAATGTCGAGTGATTTTTAACAGTGTTTTAGCTATGATGATC
>Ga0302116_1001193_pt1 | contig 15655 bp, 15 predicted proteins | sample AG5_SCM_MG_FD_203124 | JGI IMG/M metagenome (GOLD analysis project Ga0302116, IMG submission 203124) | Marine microbial communities from Western Arctic Ocean, Canada - AG5_SCM | ecosystem: Environmental > Aquatic > Marine > Oceanic | place: Canada: Western Arctic Ocean | collected 2017-10-01 | reverse complement strand
TCGCCCCATCACTCGCCCCATCACTCGCCCCATCACTCGCCCCATCACTCGCCCCATCACTCGCCCCATCACTCGCCCCATCACTCGCCCCATCACTCGCCCCATCCCGCTCTCAATTAGAACGTAGCACCTCATTTATTCCAGAAAATTATTGGTGGGCATTTGCGTTAATCATAATTCCCGTAATATTATTAACAACTATATATTGTAAAAAATATAATCGCAAGACGAAACACATAAACGATAGAGCATTTCAAAACGAGTTATACCAAAATATAGAAAGAATAGATACGATTGTGAATCCGACATATGTCAATAACGAATATTATCGTACAATCGAAGGAACCTTTCGTATAAACGATGGTGTCTACAATACTCTGGACCGAAATTCTGATTCATAGTTACGGTTTTATATTACAATTTAATATAATGTTATTATAAATGAAGTTATATGTTAAGTTTCCAATAATAATATTAGTTACAAGTATAATTGTAATTTTATCCCTTTTTTTTGATCGCAATGCTAAAATAAAAATCTTGAATTCAAAAAATACAAATATTATGATTAATAAGAATTCTCTCCCAATCGTCAAATCTAATCAAAAGTATATTGAAGAACAAACGAATATATGGATTGAACGTAGAAACAACAACAAACCTTGTTATGGGTTTTTGGAGAAAGATAAAATAGTTATGATGCGATGGATTGAACATAACGGAATAAAGGCCCCTAAACTGCGGTATAAGGACTACCATACAGAGTTTACAAAAGAAAAACTTGTAATATTGCTTCATGGGTCCCCTCAGCGATTGGTTTTTAAGGTTTCCCATTTACAATCAAGTTACGGAATTATTCTTTCCGATAAGACTAAACACAAAGACAGTCATTATATCGACGATCTTTATTCCAAGATTCAACACAAGTTCAAAGGTTCATTTGTTTGTAATCACGATAAAAATGATCCACCTTCAAATACTGATATATTGGAAAGCAAAGTTGCTAAACAAAGTCATTACAAACTCTACGAAACAATAGAGCCGGGATTAATCGTACAAGATTTCTTCGATTCTTACGGGATTACTATACCTGTAGGGGTTTATAGGCAACCGATCGAATTAAAGGTAATGGTGTTTGGTGGAAATATAGTGGATGTGAGGAAAAATCATAACTGGCCTTTGTTCAATATAACGAGTCGAAAGTATAGTAAAGTATTCCAAATGGCGAGAGACGTTTCTTCATTATTAGGAAGTGTACTCATTAGAGTAGATATGTTCATAAAGGAAGATGGATCTTTAGAACCATATGTCCCATATTTAAATGAGATATCATTGTCTCCCAACGGAGGATTAAAAAATGTACTTCTACGCAATACTCTTATTGATGAATATCGCAAAAAAACAAAAGATTTGATTGTCGAAAATAGTTCTTATATCAACGAGTTATTAGGAAATGTACGGCGTCGCTCTACCCCAATAGAATATTATTTCAGCGATAAAGATTTTAAAGGTAAGAAAATCATTTTTTGAAATTATTGAAAACAAAGTTTCAGGTTGTTTGAAATAAGTTGAGGGACGAACATGATAGTATCTACAACTATCATTATTGGAAGACATACTCCCGCGCAGATAACCCATTTGCATTTACACTCACACATAGTAATAATGTCCTTTGTACAATAACAATATGAGTAGTATGAATTATCGTCGACATCACTCTCAATAAGTTCTTTCTCTTCTTCTGACATTTATATGTTTTTTGGTTTAAATGATTGTCATTTAAACTGCTTCTTGGGTAAGAATGTATGCCCTGACGGGGGGTTGCGGCAAGTTAGAACACATTTCTGGCAAAGATGAGCATTGAAGCCATTATGAAAATTATGGCAATCAGAAAGTATGAATAGTAGATCCATGTCTTGCTTCGATTTGCGAAATTGGTTTCGGCGGAATTTAAAGTACTTTCACTCTTTACGTTTTTTATAAAGTCAGCAAAGTCCATCGCCGCTTTTACGCCGACGGCAATAGAGTATAACAAGAGAGTCAACGAAAGGTATGTTAAGTATATCTTTTTCAACTTTAGTGTGCCGGTCAAAGATGTAGAAAAATTGAGAATGGCGAGTCCAAGCGCCGAAGTTATTATCATCTGGCGCTGGGAAAGTAATAAGAAATTGAGTTGCGTGGACAACTGATCAAACAAAGGTTCAGCATTCATTTAATATATTCAAAAATAGTTATTGAATATTTATTCATACTGAACCAAGTTCTAGAGAACCATATATGGTATCTAATATGCCCCGTCCGTGTTCGACAATAGCACTGGTAGCAGAATCGTCTTTATGTCCGCCGACGATTACAGTTGTTTCAAACATCCCAGGTCCTAATTGTGTGTATAAGTTTGGTTGTAATAGTTTATGTAATTTTTTTTTCAAACCATCAATAGTATAGTCGTTTATATTTTCGCCTAAAAAGGCCCAAACCCTATGTCTCCATACCTCGGTATTTGGATCCTTGTGAGACCGAATATCGGCAAGCATCATCTGCGCGCCTATTTTACCACCCTCCACCGCTTGTTCAATTGTTGTATAACTATCTTGCTCAACGTTATCCCCTCTCGTCTTCATGTGTAGTACAACGTTTGGTTCAAGAAGTGGGTGGGCTGCCATTTAAAATAAACGGAAATTAAATATTTTAGAATTAAATTGAAATATTTTTTATAATATTCCAACTAAAATGGCCGAATCCTACTCGGATCTGTGCAGGATTTTTAAGAACACGGCATCTAATAGGGCATTATCCTGTGTAGAACTAAAAAACAACAAGTCCCATGAAATAGAGAGAACAGATGTGGTGGAATTTTACAAGTCCTATTGTGACGCTGTACTTTCAAAAGATTATACAGAATGGGCATCAGAACCCATCCTAACAATTTGTGAAAAGGTAGAGGCTTATATGCCGTTAATCGGGGATTTTGTACTGGTGTCGAAGGGTGATGACGAAATTGACGAAAGTAAGTTTATCGACGCTATTGTGAAGGTTTACCACAAAGTCATGAAAAGGCACTTTGTGATGAATAACGAGATCCATGAAAGTATCTGTGTCTATATGAATTCTCAAACGTGGTGGAAAAACGGTATCGCTCATAAAAAATTGAGAATACAGTTTCCCTTCTTTCGAACAAAGAGGGATATCATAAACAGCGTGTTTAACGCTTCTGTGGTTGAAGAACTGTCAACTTGCAAGGAATTGAATGGGTTTACAGGAATGTTGGACGGGGGGTGGGAGAAGGCGATTATTGATATCGGTGAGCATATAGAAATGTATGGCTCTACAACCGAACCAAAATCTGTCCCGCCTCTCAGGTTTATACGCGTAATGGGGACCGAAGGGGAAAACGGATTATGTTGTCCACTCAACCTCAACGATGTTTTTAGCTATGAAAATCACTCACTCTTTCAACACAAGTCCATCACAAACGATGACATAGAACTTATAAGTGACGATTGTGATATGGAAGACGATTTTTCCTTCTCCGTGTACACGTTACCAATATTACTGAGTATTTATTTTAACAATGAAAAAGCCCAATTTATATCACGAGGGGAAAGTGAATGCGCTTCATCTGTTATCATCGAGGAAGATGACGATGCGGGTGAAGAAGAAAATGATCAAAAAAATGAGTTTGAGTTGTGCAACGAGATGATTAAAAATCTGGGACCCAAGAGGTTTAACACCAAGATATACTTTCTTGACATTGGGCGGGCCTTTTATAATTCCACCGATGGATCTTACAGGGGGCTTAAAGCTTGGATCGAGGCGTCTAAGAAATCGAAAATGTTTGATAAGGATTTTTGCGAAGAACACTACGATGGGTTCGAAAACGACAAAGTGACCGTGAAAACGCTTGGTTGGTATTTCAAGACGGATAATAAGAAAAAATACGAGATATGGCATAATAACTGGTGTCGATATTCGTTCTTCGATGCGTTTGAGGGAGATCATACAAAGGTCGGTGAGGCGTTTTTTAGGTGTTTTTGGATGAAGTATATGTACACAGGTAAACGATGGTTGGAGTTTAGAAGAAACAAATTGGTTAACATAGAAGAAATCAAGATCAAGAAAACGATCTCTAACGACTTTGTGCCGCATTTCGATATGCTTGAGTCCATCCTGCTCGCCGAAAAACTCAAATTGAATACACGGAAGAACACAAGTAGGGCCATAAAAAGACGTATGGAAGAGATCGACAGTCATATCGAGAAGATTGTCAAGTTAAAGAAGATGCTTCGTAACGAAAATTACATTTCTTCTATTATCAAGTCGTTGCGTACATTTTTTTATTATGAAGACATCAATAAAGTTCTTAACAGTAACCCTTCTATCCTCGGATGTTCGAACTGCGTAATCGAGCTAACCGACGAGCGGGCGGTCAAGCGAGACGGCAAACCCGAAGATTTCATCACCAAAAAGCTCGGAGTTCATTATAGGACCGATTATTCGTACTCGCACCCCGACGTTCAAGACCTTTTGCGGTACCTCAGGCAGGTGTTCCCTGTAGACGAGATCAGGGATCTAATGGTAAAGGCGTTGGCCTCGTTTATGTACGGTAAAAATTCGGAAAAGATATGCTGGGTGTTTATCGGTAACACCAATGGGTCAAAGTCAGTTTTCCAAAAGATGATCAAAACTTGGTTAGGGGATTATTACTGCGATCTTCCTGCAGAATTCTTTAGTGGGAAGAAGATGGGTACAAGCGGACCGAGTCCCGAGCTCGCCCAAACCGAGAACACACGGGTGGCTGTTACCGCGGAACCAGACGACGATGAACCATGGTCAGGGGCCAGAATCAAGAAACTTTCAGGTGGCGACAGTTTCTTCACCAGAAAATGTGGCGAAGATGGAGGATCCGTCGAGACGACATTCAAGAATATTGTTGTACTGAACATTGTCCCCGACTTTAAGGGTCTAGATGAAGCAACAAAGAATCGTCTGTTTATGGTCCCTTTTGAGGGAAGGTGGATCAAACCTGATGAAAAGTCTTTTGATGTCCCCGAGACATTTGAAGAACAGATAAAAGCTAAAATGTACCCTATGGATACTAGATTCGAAGATAATCTCCCGCGATTGGCGTGCGCCCTCAATTGGTACTGTGTACAGAACTACAAAAAGTATTTGGAAGAGGGATTAAAGAAGCCCAATTATATCGAGAAGTTTATCGATAACTACTGGAAGCAGAACGACCCTTACACTTCCTTTATCGACGAAAATCTCGAAGTGTCGAAGAAAGAGGATGGTAGTGTTGATGATAATAAATATATTACAGCCACCGACCTGTACCCTATCTATAAGAAATGGTTCAAGAGTAGTTACCCGGGCTTTAATATCGTTCCGAAGGCGAAACTCACTACATTCTTGTCATCACCCGACCGCTTGGGAAAACAGCGTGTCCGTCGCTGGTATGGGTACAGCATCAAGGTGGTTGAACAGGCTGTAGAAACATAAATAACTATCTAACTGCCATTTTTCTACTGTGCATATAAGGCCAATATAGACCGTCTATGACAAGATGATGAAATACTATGATGAATGCTGCTAAAATAAGCAACCAATTATCTGTTGTAGAAACGACTGGTATAAACATACCAATCGTTGCTATCCCCACGAACATCAGTATAGGCACTTGAATGGATGGTGACTTTTTATTCTTAAATATATAGAAGATACTCAAAGACCATAGCATCGCAAATACCAAAAATACGCATAAACTATAAATAAACAATTCTCGATGTTTCAGTCTCTCATAAAAACTAAACCAAATGATTACTCCTATAACCGACGCCACCGTTAGTATCATTGAGATAAACCACAATCTCCATTCTATCTTTGTGTATCTTCTATATAAATCTGACAAAGAATCCTGGAAATAAAGGAACATATAACTTACTAGAACACCGAACCCGCCCGCCATGAATGTACTGAACAGAACGGCATCTTCCATTTCATTATCAATATTTTATTAAATTACTTTAGTTTATAAATGATTTTTTAATTGGGCCCAATTAAAAAAATGAACGTCCATGTTGAAGGGAATATCGGGGCGGGAAAGTCGACGTTTCTGAACTTTGTTAACGATAATTTTGAGTGTAACACATCACAGGAACCGGTGGCTGAGTGGATGAAACTTAGGGACGGTGATGAAAATCTTCTTGACAAGTTCTACAAGGATATCGATAGGTGGTCCTTTGCCTTCCAGATGAACTGTTTCATTTCCAGAACATATCAGGTGGACAAGTTACCGACCGATACCATAAACTTTATTGAGCGTTCTATTTGTTCTGATAGAATTTTTGCGGATAACTGCTTCGAAAGTGGCTTGATGACACCGATCGAGATGAAAATTTACGTGAAGTGGTCGGAGTGGCTGAAAGAAAAGCTCTGTCGAAAAATAGATGCCATAATATACCTTCGCTCATCGCCAGAGGTCAGTTACGAACGTATAAAGAAACGTAGTCGCAAGGGGGAAGAACTCATCCCCATCGAATACCTTAAAGACCTTCATCGACTACATGACAAATGGCTTGAAAACACCGATATCAAGGTGTACGTGATCGACGCCGACACCATCGATTACGATGATCCTGAACTATTAACTTTCATTCAGACCAACTTTTTTGACAATTAGCTACTCAATCTCGATCTTGTCGTGGTTCTTCAGTATAGGGGAAAGCCCTAGCAATGACACGACTATCAATACTAAACCTAATGCAAAGACTAGATTTTTACTCTGTATTCCTAAAAGATTGTCCGAATATCTGCTCGCAACGAGAAGTGCCCCGATAAGAACGTGAAAAATGATAACCCCTACGTGAGCCCAGACGTAGGTGGATTTCTTGACTTCTTTTACTGCCATTTTAATATAAAAAATGATTATCTTTTTATTATTTAATAATAAAATTTGGAACACCCATTAATTAACATAATTAAAAAAATAAAATCTAAATGCGAAGAATATATATGGTTTAGGGAATAAATAAATGTCGGTTCATCTCGGCTGGTGACGCCCACAATAGTTTGTGTCCCCCTTACATTTGTTTTTACACCGTTTATTCTTTTTGGTCATCGCGGAGCACTGCTCGTCGAACAGGTTTTTGATATCGCTTTCTTTTATTCCTAAGTCGATCAGTGTTGTCCCGTCAAGTTTAAGGGTGCGGCGTTTTACACCGGTATCAAAAAATTTAAGGTTTAGTATGTGCGGTGGCCCATTTACGATAAGTCCTTTTTGCTTGAAGGCATTCCACCCGATAATATTGAGTTTGCTATCAGCCGGGAAATGGATCTCGGTCAAACCGGTGCAATATCTAAAGGCGTCATACTCGATTGTGACGAGTGAAGATGGGAAATGGATTTTGGTCAACCCGGTGCAACCATGAAAGGCGACCTCCCCGATTCTGGTGAGGGAACTGTTGTCCGGGAAATGTATCTCGGTCAACCAGGTGCACCCGTAAAAGGCACCATCCCCGATTTCGGTGAGTGAAGGCGGGAAATGGAGCTCGGTCAAACTGCTACATCCTGGAAAAATAGAACCAATTGAGGTAAGGGAACTGTTGTCCGGGAAATGGACCTCGGTCAACCCGGTGCAACCCTTAAAGGCACTATCCCCGATTTCGGTGAGCGACGCCGGGAAATGGAGCTCTGTCAACCCGGTGCATTGCAAAAAGGTATGAGTCCCGATTCTGGTAAGCGAATCCGGGAAGTGGACCTCGGTTAAGCCGGTACAACCCCAAAAGACATTATCCCAAATTGCGGTAAGTGTAGCCGGGAAGTGGACCTCGGTCAATCCGGTGCACTCCTGAAAGGCACCTGCCCCGACTGTGGTGAGCGACGCCGGGAAGTGGAGCTCTGTCAACCCGCTGCACCCATCAAAGGCGCCGTACTCGATTTCGGTGAGCGATGCCGGGAAGTGGAGCTCCGTCAACCCGGTACACTCAAAAAAGGCTTCTTGTCTGATTGTGGTGAGGGACGGCGGGAAGTGGAGCTCGGTCAACCCATTACATTGATAAAAGGCGTAATCCCCGATTGTGGTGAGCGACGCCGGGAAGTGGAGCTCGGTCAATCCGGTGCAGTCTTTAAAGACCCCATCCCCGATTTCTTTAAATAAAGAAGAGAATCGGACCTCGGTCAACCCAGTACACTGATAAAAGGCGTAATCCCCGATTGTGGTGAGGGAAGCCGGGAAGTGGACCTCGGTCAACCCAGTACACCGATAAAAGGCGTAATCCCCGATTGTGGTGAGTGAAGGTGGGAAATGGAGCTCGGTCAACTCGGTGCAGTCTTTAAAGGACCCATCCCCGATTTCGGTGAGCGAAGCCGGGAAATGGATCTCGTTCAACCCGGTGCATTGCAAAAAGGTATTAGTCCCGATTGTGGTGAGCGACGCCGGGAAATGGAGGTCGGTCAACCCAGTACACTGATAAAAGGCGTAATCCCCGATTGCGGCGAGCGACGCCGGAAACCGGACCTCGGTCACCCCAGTGCACCTCCAAAAGGAGTAATCCCTGATTTTTGTAGTATCGGGCGGGATAATAAGGATAATCATTGCGAGGTGGTCGGGACCTTTTTTGTCGTACTTCTCGATAAACTCGGGATCCTCTTTGCAAGACGCGGTGATTTGGACAACGACCTGGTCCATAATTTTATCGAATAGACCCGGTTCACGGGCCCGCAATTCTGCTACGATGGTGGCGAGAGGCAGCCAAGAACTCCCCACTCTCCCTCTTATATTGTCCACCAAATCAGGTTCATGTTCACCAAGTACCCTGATGGCCTCACTTAGGGACGCCGATGACGGGTATAAGATTACATCACTTTCAAGTTGTATTGGATGCGCCATTTTAAGTTGTAATAAAATGAAAATCAGGAAAAACATCGTTATAAATGTGAAGAATATATATGGTTTAGGGAATAAATGGTAAATAATTCATGTCGGTTCATCTCGGCTGGTGACGTCCACAATAGTTTGTGTCCCCCTTACATTTGTTTTTACACTGCTTATTCTTTTTGGTCATCGCGGAGCACTGCTCGTCGAATAGGCTTCCGATATCACTTTCTTTTATCCCTAAGTCGGTCAGTGTTGACCCGTCAAGATTAAGGGTACGGCGTTTTACACCGGTTTTAAAAAAATTAAGGTTTAGTATGTCTGGTGGCCCATTTACGATAAGGCCTTGTCGCTTGAAGGCACTCTCCCCAATCTCCTTGAGTTTGCTATCGGTCGGGAAATGGAGTTCGGTCAACCCAGTGCACCTCGTAAAGGCGTGGCGACCGATTCTGATGAGTGAGACAGGGAAGTGGACCTCGGTCAGTCCGACGCACATTCTAAAGGCGTAACTCCCGATTGTTGTAAGGGCACTATCGTCCGGGAAATGGATATCGGTCAGTCCCGCACAGTCACAAAAGGCGCTATCCCCGATTGTGGTGAGCGAAGATGGGAAATGGAGTTCGGTCAACCTAGTGCACCCATGAAAGGCACCCAACCCGATTGTTGTAAGGGCGCTATCGTCCGGGAAGTGGACCTCAGTTAAACTGGTGCACCCACGAAAGGCGTTTACTCCGATTTTGACAAGTGACGAGGGGAAACTAACCTTGGTCAAACTTGTACATCCTGAAAAAGCAGCGCGGCCCTGAGAACCGATTGAGACAAGGGAACTATTGTGCGGGAAATGGATCTCAGTCAAACTGGTACAATAGCCAAAGGCTGACCCCTCGATTGTGGTGAGCGAAGCCGGGAAATGGATCTTGGTCAACCCAGTGCACCCATAAAAGGTAGAATCGATTGAGACAAGGGAACTATTGTGTGGGAAATGGATCTTGGTCAACCCGGTACAACCCCCAAAGGTTTCCCTCCCGATTGCGGTGAGCGAAGGTGGGAAACGGATCTCAGTCAAACTGGTGCAACCCCAAAAGGCGGAATCACTGATTGCGGTGAGTGAAGGTGGGAAACGGATCTCAGTCAGTCTGTTGCGATAAGCGAAGGCTTTATCCTCGATTTTGGTAGTACCGGGTGGGATAATAAGGATAATAAACATTGCGAGGCGGTCGGGGTCATTTTTGCCGTATTTCTCGATAAACTCGGGATCCTCTTTGTTGGGTGCGGTTATTTGGACAACGACCTGGTTCATAATTTTATCGAATATGTCTGGTTCACGGTCCCACAAATTTGTTACGATTTCGCCTAGCTCCGCCGATGATGGAGATAAGATTTGTTGTTCCATTTTATATATTATAAAATGAAAAACAGGAAAAAATATCGTTATTAAACGGTGACCCACAATGAGCTCTGTCACGTTACCTGATCTCAAGCAATACTATGCGTCTAAATCTGAAAAACCTCCCTCTGATACAAATCTCAAAGCCATCGTCGAAGCATGTACCCGCGAAAAGATAGACTGGTTAGATGCAATGTTGACCGAGCGATACGGTACATCGTTCACTTCCTTCGTAAAAAATAAAAAGCGGCTTCTTGGGTTTTCTCTACTTCCACATCAGATCGATCACGTTAAACGAATCGTCCGTATGTTTAAAAGTAAAAATTCAATTCTAGACTTATCGCTGATGGGGAGAGGGAAAACGTTCACCACGTCGTACACGGCAACCGTTTTGGGTTCTATTATGGTTGTGGTGTGCCCAGCAAGTGTGGAAGTCAAATGGAAGGAGATGAAGACAAAGTTTAACGCCCCTGTATGGAAGGTCATATCCTATGAAAGTCTGAGGGGTGTTAGGAATAAGCAGCCGAAACATGGTCTGCTGAAACGGAACGACAAGGTCACCGAGTCTGGCACAAATGTTGTCTCGTACACAGTGACAAACTGTTTTCATAGGATTGTCAAGAATAGAAATGTCTTATTCGTGTTCGACGAGGTTCAAAAAGTGAAAAACAGAACGGCGCAGTCCAAGGCGTGCATAACCCTCGTATCACATGCCTGTGGTTTTGAAAAATCAAGGGTCATCCTGTTGTCGGGTACCCCGATCGATAAACAAGAGCAGAGTACTAATATTCTTCGGATGATGGACTTGATTTCGATGTCTATGCTCGTGAGGAGAGACCCAGAAACGGACACCATAAACTGGCTAGGGTTTGACAAACTGTACCACTCGTGTTTGTCTTTGAATAGAAACGAGACCATTAAGATTCAGGAAAAGTACAACCAAAATAAAACATCAGACTACCAGAAATTTGCTTACGACCTGTTCATCAAGGTAGTGCTTCCCAATCAGAGTTCCAAGATGCCGAACGATGTGAAGTCGAACAAACTCAATATTTCAAATCGGTTCTTCCATTGCACAGATTCCGAGAAAGCCGCCCTCCGTACGCATATCTCTCGAATGAAGTTCTTTACCGAAGAGTTGTCTCATGGGGGGAATAAGAAAATAAATATCATCTCAAATATCCAAAAGTGTCTCTTTCGCATCGAAGAGACAAAAATCCCGATAATAGTTCGCAACGCCGAAAAGGTCCTTAGATCGGGAAAAAAGGTGTGTATTATGATCAATTTCACCAATACGTTGCATGCGTTGAAAGATAGGCTTTTAGAATATAACCCGGTGACCATTAACGGAAAAACGCCAAAACATAAACGCGCTGAGTTTCTGAAAGGGTTCCAAGAAGACAGCGATAGGGTAATGTTGGTGATAGCGAACATGGACGTTCTCTCGACGGGGGTTGATATGGACGATAAGTTCGGGAATAGACCGAGGTATGTGTTTGCCTCCCCCAACTACAAGACCATGGTTATCCAGCAGATGACGTATCGTTTTCTTAGATCGGACACGAAAAGCGACACGACGATCGATTTTGTGTACGGAAACTGCGACACCGAAGAGTCGAGTATTCTAGGATGTTTGGCGAAGAAATCGGGGGTCATGAGAGACGCCTGTATGGACAACGGTAACAACAAGGTCACTTACCCAGATGAATACACCAGGGTTATTGGGTGAATATACTGATTTATAAAATGAGTTTCAATATATTCGTTTACAAAAAAAGAATATGTCTTACGAAAATCACGGGAAAAAATGGGATGAAAAATCCGTTTCGATACTTTTACAGAGTATAATTTTGGAGCGAACATGGAATGAAATTGCAGAAATACTTCAAAGAAAACCAGGTGCGGTAAAGAGTAAATATGGCAATTTAATTATAGATAGATTAGATAATCAGGCATTAGCAAAGTCATTAATCGAATCATGTTCTTCTAATTCATATGAACAAGCAGATATTCATAACTCTAGTAAAAAATGCGACCATGTTGTTTTTTCTGATAATAAGAATACCATTTATTGGGATAAATTTATACTTTTAGTGGTATACACGCTAATGTCTGTAAGCAAAATCTATTAGGAATCTAGAATGTCTTAAGAACAAAACTATTATAGACCGGTGGTGTAATGGTTAGCACGCGCATCTTTTTTATTGTGTAATGCGAGTTCAAATCTCGTCTGGTCTCTCTATATAACATAAAAATGTTATATAAATATAAAGTCATTTATTTTACTTCATCACTATACCAAAGGGACATATGAGATTAGATAAGAATCCAGATGAAACTGAATTACAAAAAAAATCTACCAAAAAAAATTATAATCCACAATGTCAAACATGTCCTACACGGATTTTTATCAGACGAAGTTTGATAGAAAACAACATAGGAATGAATTGACTTTAACCAAGCAGTGGCTTAACCGCGCTATTGCGGCATCTACATTTAAATATGATACGAGTTTGATAAATAAAAATGAAAAACCAGATAGTTTGCGCGCAGCTTATTCTATGTGTACTAAGCACCGCTATAATGTTTATGATTATAAATTTATCGTTAATAACTACAAGAACCCAGTTAATTACGGCGAACACTACATAGACGGTAATATCTGTAGCGTGTGTGTACCATGTGATGGACCCGTATATTTTACTTATGGTGTCACTAAGATGTATACTTTCCAGCATAATTTGTTGGGTCATATATATATGATTAACTGGTGTCCGATTACAAAAATTATTAGTTATGTAAATGCCTTTGTTGATGATAATGATTTTCTAACTGGTCGGAAATGGTGGGAGTCTCCTAATGTTCCTACTGTTGGTCGGATTGCGTACAATTGGTCATATAGTGATTGTAATAAGGTAGATTTAGTAAATCTGTTTGATGATTATCCAAGTATAGTTCAGGATTTGATTAATTCATGTGGTGCGGAAACGGTTATTAAGTATATTAAGGAGTATAACTAAACTACAATACAAGTGGTAAATAACTGAAGTTGTAAAAATATTATATAATCATACCTTGAAGTCGGTTGTCCCCGAGGATCTGTTAACCCCACTCACACACGCCGACATCGCTATGTACCCCATCGTCGTACATGGAACGAATTTCAAGAATGCACGGAAGCGTCTTAAGCGCAAAATTGCCAATCTGAAAGCTGAACAAGGATAGACTCGCACCCAGTAATACAATAAAAAGTCATTTATAAACAGGAACCGTAACTAGTTTATCCCTTCCCTCTTCATAATGTCCTTTAGAGAAGAGTGGTACCACTCTTTGGCGCGTCGTGGCGCCGGCAACCCGCTTTCGTTCACTTTCCGTGTAAACTCGGTGATCTTCGATTTTGGGTAGTTGTTCCGTAGCACTCTGATTCTCTTGATTGTCTCTTGTTCCCCGTCGTCGCGTATGTGCATCGGTTGGTCCTCGGCGCGGTTGGGGTTCAGTTTCCACCCGAACGGGGGTTTGGTCCGTAGAAGACCACGCTCTTTGAGATGCGCCATCACCGTCTTAACCCGTTCTGATGTCAGTTCGCGTTCAAACTGCGCTTGGCTTCCCATGAGCGTTAATATCAGTTTCCCGGACGGCGTTGTAAGATCCAGGTTCAGGTCGATGACGACTAAATGACAATTAATCTTTTCTATCTCTTTTGATATAGAAAGAAGATCAACCGTGTCGCGGGCAAGCCTACTCACAGACGCAACGATGACCCAGTCACCGTCGACCAAACCTTTCATCATCTCCTGTAGCGCTAACCGTTTATCGGTAGAACCTCCGGAAATCCCCTTGTCGATATACAGCCTCTTGCAGAATAAATTACGGTTACTGCATTCTCTGTAGATTTTTGACTCTTGGGCGTCCAAAGAAAACCCATCTTGTACCTGCATCGCGGTCGAAACTCGGATGTATCCCACGGCCTTTGCGGTGTTCGTGGGGTGAGGGTCTGGTGCATACTTTATCACCGAACCGGTATCCGCCTTTTCGTTATCGAGCGATCTGGACATTGTACACGTTTCGTTTGTCTCGTCGTCCTTCTTTTCATCTTCAATCGTGGTAAACTTGATGTTATGTTTTATAGCGTTCCATATCACACCTTGTATACTTTCCTTTTCGTAGTCATCGATAATAATAACATTGTACTCGTTTTCCGCCGCATTAGAACACAATTTGGTTCTGTTTTCCTTATTGTCGAAAATAACAAATTTTCGAGTTTTTGTGGAGATAACATACTGGTACTCGTACCTCCCCACGCTATGGTTTTTCACAAATGGTAGTTGTAGTGCTGAAAGTTTATCGTCCAACCTCGTATCTTCGGTACAATGTTCACACCACTCTCCCATAAAAATGTCATTCGACAGCTTGCTAAAGGTGTGCCCGTTCTTACACTTGATTACAATATCATCAAAAACGTCTTCTGACTCTTTGAGTATCGATCCACCCTTACTTTCTATAATGTCTCGACTCATTTAATAAATTTATATATTATTATATTATTATTTAAAATGGAAACTACTGATATTTTGGAAACTACCAAATTAGGAATGTTTTTAAAAAAAATAAATAATCACGAACGGAATTTGGGAGACTTTATCGCAAAACATGTAAACGTTGTCACGGCAGACACAAAAGATTCGCCTGCTTTTAGAAGGAAAAAAGACAAACGTAATCTCATTCTGTATATCCCCGAGGGGACCACGAAAGTGGAATCGATGGCGTTTTCGGAGTGCGCCAATATATCGAGGGTACATTTTCCGGCGTCAGTCACCGAGATTGGTTTCCATGCGTTCGCCGAGTGTACTGGTATAGAAGAGATTCATTTTTCGGACAATAGTAATCTAGAACAATTTGGTATTGCTAGTTTTTTCAAATGTACGTCGTTGAAGAAACTGAACTTGGTAAACAAGACCAGTCTAACCGGGATCAAATCACAAGCTTTTGAAGGGTGCGAGGGGCTGACCGAGGTTGAATTTCCCCCCAGTCTCATTACGATAGAAAAATTTGCCTTTATCGATTGTGTCGGATTAACAAAACTCCATTTCCCGCCTGCTCTAAAAACCATTGAGATGCGCGCATTCGATGGATGTACCGGGTTAACCGAAATCCATTTATCAAAATCAATCGCAGATATCGAGGCCCTAGCATTTGGTGATGAATCTTACTACAGTATTTTTCCACCCAACGTCTATGTTTATCCGAATTTTATATCTCGTTCTTTTCGAGGTTATAAATATTAACTAATTTAAATGTACTATGAGCGATTGATTAGTTCACAACAACCCCTTCCGATAGGAATTCAAAGATTACAGATGGCCTTTGATTATGTTGGTGGCGTTGGAGAGGATCAGAAA
>Ga0302116_1001190_pt1 | contig 15684 bp, 20 predicted proteins | sample AG5_SCM_MG_FD_203124 | JGI IMG/M metagenome (GOLD analysis project Ga0302116, IMG submission 203124) | Marine microbial communities from Western Arctic Ocean, Canada - AG5_SCM | ecosystem: Environmental > Aquatic > Marine > Oceanic | place: Canada: Western Arctic Ocean | collected 2017-10-01 | reverse complement strand
AATATTCTTCGCAGGCCGTTAAATAAATATGTATATCTTCATTAATTAAACAAAAAAATGCAAACAAAATGCTTCCCCTCCGCTCTAAGAAAAGTCTATCTCACCCACTGTTCGATTTTAATCCGTCGCGGTGAAGGGGTGGACTCGGTTGTCGTCGACCCCACTCTCTCGCGTGAGGCCTATTATCTCCCGAACGCTTATGCTGCTTCGCCTTCTCCTCGCTCCACCTTCTGCCTCGAACAGAATGACCGGTAGGAAATCGTCTGGAATGAGATCTACGTGGAACCAAGACGGATTCTCCGAGCGCCACCTATCAATGTTCTCCATGACCCACTGCTTGATTTCTCCGTGAATAGTCTTACTGTAGCTGATCCTGGTGGTGAAAACCGCATCCCACCTCATGGCGTCGTCCTTGTCGTCCTTAAATAATTGTACCGCGTACTGCGGCCCTGTCATGGTACCGAAGAACGTGTGGAGGTAGGCAAGGTCGATGATACCAAAGAATGCAATGTTGAGCGACAACCAAATAGTGAAACTCACCATCAAGCCGGCCTCGATCTCCGAATTCAGCTCTCCCTCGAAGAACTGCAGCGCCACAAAGGGAAAGATCTGCGCCCAGACCATGCTGGTTGTGAAGGCGGCAGGACCAACATTGTAGTATCCTCTCATAACCAGACATCCGCTGCGACGAAGTTAAGAATTAGTTTATGTATCGCTGCGCGCTTCGCATCATCGTTTTGCTTGGCTCTCACTGACCTGAAGTCCCCAATAACTTTCGTCATGAGGTGCCAGATAAACGACATTAGGTACCCGAATGGTCCTTCAACAGGAAAAAAGCAGAGAAAATCTCCACGCACAATCTTGATCATGAAGTGTACCGTCAGCTCTCCGCCAATCAGCCACACAAACAAAGTCTTGTCCCCCGTCATCATCATTGCGCATCCTACACTCCTACTGATGTTGTGGAGCGCCGAGATGGCCGTCATCAAGAAGAAGCTCCTTCCTCTTGCTCCGTTATCGTCCGGAATCATGCTGCGCCGAGCGGCCGAGCGAGGCGAGGCAAGGCGGGCATCGAATTAAAATTAATTGGACTCTCTTCGCTTGCCGCTTGCTTCGCTCCCTGACTCACCCGCAGAATTTCGGCTGGTTCTTTCGGTGAGTCACGTCAACGTCAAAATCGAAAGATATCATCGCTGACGCGAAGCCCGTGGTTAGTGCGGAGATGCCGATCGACACAAGAGCGAACCTTCCCGCTAGTTCTGGATTGTTCAACCAAACGTAGCTTTGCAAAACGCAGCCCGGGATGCTCTCTGCGCCGAGCTACAAAAAAGAGAAGTTTAGATTTAATATAATAATCAACATTTGTCCTTCGCTAGCTTTCTCTCTTTCCAGCAATCACTCACCTCAAGACATTTGTTAATCATCATCTCCTGCAGTGGGCTTACGTTTGCCATTTTGTCTTCGTGGTTGGTGCTGACGCGGTATGCATCAACCGCCGGCCTGAGGAATGTGAGGCAGATCAAGATCTCCTTCAGCTTCGTTTGCCATGGATGCTTTTGGTAGACGGCCAGCACGGTGAGAATCTGAGTGAGCATGTTCATGGAGACCATGGCCAGCATCGCGTTGGCCTGCCAGGTCAGCTTGTCACTCTCGTAGTACGTGCTGACGGTGTATAAGTCTGTTCCGGCATCTAAAATGCTGAGAGATGCCCCCACCGACACGCGCAATACTGTGCCGTAGATGCTGTCTCGCAACAGATTGTTGAAGAAGACGAGCAGAAAAACTCCCAACCCCGGTGTATCCATGAACAGAGCGTTGAGCTGCGGATAGTGGAGTGACCAGGCGTCAAACGCCGCGTCCCCGGTTTTCCGTTTTCTGATGAATGTCGCCACGGACTTCCCCACACATGCGCACTCATGTTCCTTCCAGTTCTCCATCTTGGACGTCCAGTCGACGGATATAACTCTGAAGCCGAAGCGGTCCTCCATAATGAACGAGAGGATGATAGGGAAGCGAGGACAGCGCTCGATTAACTGCGCAAACAGCGCCTCGTTCTCGTCGAATTTGCGAGTGATGTGGAGGTAGTTGCTCTTATGGTTGTTGCTCTTCATGGCGTAGATTTCCTCGGCGATCTTCTTCCACTCGCTGTTGATTGTAGCTAGTGATTGTTGTGCTTCGATGGCCAGCATTTCTGGCTGCTCCTCTGCGGGCTGAACTTGGTTATTGTTGATTTCGATAACTGGAGGAGGAAGCCCAACCGCCTCTCTCAAACTGAGAATAGACCTCTTTCTCCTCGCTCCACCTTCTGCCTCGATCACCTCGACCGGAAGGAAATCGTCTGGAATGAGATCTACTTGGAACCAAGAGGGATTCTCCGAGCGCCACCTATCAATGTTCTCCTTGATCCACTCCTTGACTTCTGGGTGAATGGGCTTGGTGAAGCTAATCCTTGTGGTGAAGACCGTATCCCACCTCATGGCGTCGTTTTTGGCGTCCTTGAATAATTGGATTGCGTACTGCGGTCCTGTCATAGTGCCAAAGAACGTGTGGAGGTAGGCGAGGTCGATGGTACCGAAGAAGGCAATGTTGAGCAACAACCAAACGGTGAAGCTCATTATCAAGCCGGACTCGATCTTCGACTTCAGCTCTCCTTCGAAGAACTGCAGCGCAACAAAGGGAAAGATCTGAGCCCAGACCATGCTGGTTGTGAAGGCGGCAGGACCAACATTGTAGTATCCTCTCATTATTAGACAACCACTGCGAAAAAGAGAAGAATTAGTTGTGTCATAATCGCTTTGCGCTTCACATTATTGTTTCGTAGGCTCACCTGAAATCGCATATCACTTTCGTCACGAGGCACCAAATAAATGACATTAGGTAACCGAAAGGTCCCTCAAGAGGAACGAAGCAGAGAAAATCTCCTCGCACAATCTTGACGATGAAGTGTACCGTCAGCTCTCCGCCGATCAGCAATACAAGCGAAGTATTGTCCCTTGTCATCATCATTGCGCATCCTACACTCCTACTGATGTTGTGGAGCGTCGAGATGGCCGTCATCAAGAAGAAGCTCCTACCTCTTGCTCCGTTATCGTCCGGAATCATGCTGCGCCGAGCGGCCGAGCGAGGCGAGGCAACAAGGCGAGCATAAAAAAAATAAAAAAAATTGATGTATGTTAATTTTGTTGTGGCTCGCCTCGCTTGCAGGTCGCTTCGCTCGCTCACCCGCAGAATTTGGGTTGGTTCTTTCGGTGATGCACGTCAACGTCGAAATCAAAAGAAACCATCGCTGACGAGAAGCCCGTGGTTAATGCGGAGATGCCGATCGACACAAGAGCGAACCTTCCCGCTAGCTCTGGGTAGTTCAACCAGACGAAGCATTGCAAAACGCAGCCCGGGATGCTCTCTGCGCCGAGCTACAATGAGAAGGTTAGTTACGAACAATTTTTTTTGCTCTCTCATCTCTCTTTCCAGCGCTCACTCACCTCAAGACATTTGTTAATCATCATCTCCTGCAGGGGGTCGACGTTTGCCATTTTGTCTTCGTGGTTGGTGCTGACGCGGTATGCATCAACCGCCGGCCTGAGGAAAGTGAGGCAAATCAAGATCTCCTTCAGCTTCGTTGGCCATGGATGCTTTTGGTAAATGGACAGCACGCTGAGAACCTGAGTGAGCATGTTAATTGACAGCATGGCCAGCATCGCGTTGGCCTGCCAGGTCAGCTTGTCACTCTCTTTGTACGTACTGATGGTGTATAAGTCTGTTCCGGCATCTAACATGCTGAGTAACGCACCCACCGACACGCGCAAAATCATTCCCCATTTGCTGTCTCTCAAAATATTGCTGAAGATGTCGACGATGAAGGTGTCGACTCCCTCTAGCTCCGTTAGCTCCCTCAGCTGCGTGTAGTGGAGCCTCCATGCCTCCATAGCGGCTTCCCCAGTTTGAAACATTCTCAAGAAGGACGCCACGGACCGCCCAACTCGCCGACAATCCTGTACAAAGCGCGCGGGTTAGTTGCGGGGAAATAAGCAGGGTGGGCAACACAAATGACCCCAACTCACCTCCTCAGTCCACTCGGTCATCTTTGCAGTCCAGCTCACCGTCCTCACAGAGATTCCCACGTGGATGACCATCATATGCGCAATAATAATGGGCAGGTTGGGACAAATGTTCAGCACGGGCTTGAAGGTCATTTCGTTCTCTGCCATGACACGCCTGACGTGGTGAAGGTTCTGCACCGAGCTGTTGCTTCTCTCGCCGTAGACTTCTTCCGCGAGGGATTTCCACTTTTCTATGACCTCTTGAACAACTCTGACAACTTCTGCTGTGCTCCAAGCATCAATCTCGTCGGCAGACCGTGCTGGCGTTGTCCGGGTAATAATCGAGGTCGAGGGGAGAATAAGAATTTCATTTTCCTCGTTGCCTTGGCCTTGTGGGGGCTGCTGCTCAGAGTGACGCTCTTCGTCGCAATTGATCTCGCGCTCATCGTTGTCAGCATCGTTGTCGAGGTACTCAACATTGCTAATTTGCTCGACGTTATCGTCATCGATATCGTCATCGATATCGTCGAGTGGGATCCCGAGCCCAAGCTCGACCCTGCTCTCGTTGGTGTCTGGTAGCTCAATCTGGTGCTCGTTGTGGTATACTAGCTCGAAATTGTGCTCATCGTCGAGTGGGATCTCGAGCCCGAGAATGACCTTGCTCTGATTTGTGTCTGGAAGCTCAATATCTTGCTCATTGTTGTGTATGATCTCGTCGTTCTTGTGCTCGCTGTCGTTGTGCGGGGCGTATTTTCGCTCATAATTTCGCTCAGTGTGACCCTTTGGGCTTCTCCTCACCTCCCGCTTCACCAAAAGCATCTCGCATCTCAAATTCTCAATCTCCTTCTTCTGAGCTTTTTCCATCCGTTCGATCACCTCCTCACGAAGAGCTCTCGCTTCTTCTTTTGCCTCCTTTCTCCGCGCCTCCTCCCGGCTCCACATAGCCTCTTCCCGGCTGAACATCGCCTCCTCCCTCTGCCTCGCTTCCTCCTTGGCCTGCCGAAGCTCCTTCTGCCTCGCATCCTCCCTCTCCCTCGCCTGCTCCTTCGCCTCCTCCTTGACTTGCCGAAGCTCCCTCTCCCTCGCATCCTCCCTCTCCTTCGCCTGCCGAAGCTGCCCGCGAGCATCTTCTCGGTGAACCTCTTGGAGCTTATCGAGGCGCTCCTCGAACCTGTCCCTGTCCCTCTTTGCTTCCTCCTTGGTGCTCAGCATCTCTTTTAGAACATGCTGATAATGGACATCAACTTGAACTCGTTCTTGTGTTTGTTTGCTTGCCATTTGCAGGCGAGCAACCTCAGCACGAGAAGCAATGAGCTCCTCAAGCACACGCTACATCTCCTTGCGCTACTCCGAAGCCTCGTCCTGCTGCTGCTTCATTTCTAGCATGACTCTGTCAAAGTCAGCCTTGAAAATTGGAGGCTCTTGTGCTTTGTCAAACTCCATGAAAGAGTTGGGTTTGAATTGACTAAACTTACGAGAGCAGCTGACTTCGTAAAGTAGGCTTAGTAGGTTAAACTGAGGTGAGCGTGTGAGTTAGAGCTGCAATGGTTTTTGGGGTCCTACTGTATAAATGAAAATAGAAGACTTTACTCCAACACTTTTTCACAGATTTTCAGAAGGATCACGGCGAGGATGAAAAGTGAAAAAAATAAAAAATTTAAAATTGGAGTTTATCTCGTATCTAATCCACCGAGCATACACATCAAGCCACGACACGGCACGGCGATAGATGATATATCATCCATTCACGTCCTTTCCAATCCTTTGCTATCATGTGTTTTTCATTCCTTACATCCTCTCCACCCCCTCTTCATCCACATTCACCGCCCACACCATCTTGGTAATTTCCCCCTTCTTCCTCATCCTCTCATTCTACTTCTTTGGCCTTTTCGCCAACACGCCCATTGAAAACATTGGCACGATAGCCACAGTTGGCTACGACTCTGTCCGCGGCGAAGTCTCCCTCTTCTCCTACCTAATCTACCACCACCCCCCCTCTTCCCTCCCCGCCAACTTGATCCACTCCCTCCTGACCCTCTCCCTTCTTCATCTGTTCCTGTACTTATCCCCCCCTATGCAATCCCTCCTTAACGTAGACCTGTACCCTCGCCTCCTCTCCGCCCTATTCACCAGCCCCACAATCCCCAATTTCTTCAACTTCCTCCCGCCCCTGTTCATGGCCCAGCTGTACATGAACTTCTTCTCCAAGGCAATCGCTAAAGTTCTCTGGGCCACAATCAGGGAATCGAACATTCAAGTCTCGCACCCCGGCGAGGCGAGGCCCCAGAACAAGGTCATGAGGAAGCCGTCGTGGCACAGTAGTAGTAGCAGCAGCAGCAGCAGCAGCAGCGGCAGCGGCAGCGGCAGCAGCAATTCTTCGGCCAACGGAAAATGGGTGAACTTGTCGAGCCAGGAGTCGCACCTGGAGACTGAGCGGCGGTTCAGCCACCTCTTCGACAGGGAGAGCGGGGAGGAGGTCCTAACGGGAGAATCTGCCGGGAGGTCAACGTGGAAGTTTGTAGAAGCGGCGACCGATGCCAATGCCGATGCCGATCAAGTTCACCCTCTTGTGGACCTTGGCTCGGCGTCGAACATAAATTCTTCCGATGTAATCTTCAGGTCTCAGCAGTGCCACGCCTCAGATGCAGATGCAGATGCAGATGCAGATGCAGATGCAGATGCAAATGCAAATGCCAATAATCCTCACCCCCATCCCCACCTCCACCGCGCAATCAGCTTCTACTCGAAGCTCCAAACCCCCTCCGGCTGCTGGCTTGGCGACTACGGCGGTCCGATGTTCCTGCAGCAGGGGCTGGTGATCGCGTGGCACGTAATGGGCCGGCCAAGTTCGCTTCTCACCGACCACCACGTTGAGGCAATGGTGAAATATTTTCTGCGCCACCAGCAGAAAGACGGAGGTTGGGGAACGCACATTGAGTCGCCGTCGACAATGTTCGGTACCGTGATGACGTACGTGTCTCTCCGGATCCTCCGTCCGGCTGACACTTCAAGGTGAGCGATGAAGTGGGCGAAATGGCTACAGACATAATGGCTATGGCTACATCCACTACTAATCCACTACTAATCCACTACTAATCCACTACTAATTCTTTCCCACCGCAGCAGCTGCATCTCAGCAGCCCAATCTTTCATTGCCTCCCACGGCGGAGCCACCGAGACGGCCTCGTGGGCCAAGTTCTACCTCGCCCTCCTCGGCGTTATGGACTGGAAGGGCGTGAACGTCGTCCCCGCCGAGGCGTGGTTGCTCCCCGACTGGTGCCCTTTCCACCCGGGTCGGATGTGGTGCCACGCGCGGATGGTGTACCTCCCGATGGGCTACCTGTTCGGGGTGAAGTTTGTGTACGACAAGGCCGAGACGGATTTGCTCATCGGGCAGCTGAGGAGCGAGCTGTACGTGGAGGAGGACTACGGAAGTATCGATTGGGACGGAACGAGGCACAACATTGCAGAGATTGACAACTACTCGGAGGTGAGCGAGGTGCTGCTGGCGAGCCACAACTAAACTAACATTATTCTCAATTTTTTGGCTCGGCGCAGGTTCCGCGGGTCATGAAGATCGTTCAGAACCTGCTGGCCATTTACGAGAACTGCGACAACTCGTTGGTGAGGAGGGTGCGGGAGAAGCTACGGAGGAAGGGGTTGGAGTTTTGCTTGGACTACATGAAGGTGCGGTGAGCACGAGTGCTGCGAGTGGCAGTGACGGTGACGGTGGTGACAGGTGACTAACCCAATACATCAATATCAGGCGGAGGACCTCCAGACGAACTACATAAACATCGGCCCGGTGAACAAGGTGCTGAACATGCTCTCGTGCTACCACAAGTGTAACGGAGACATTTCCGACTACCAGGTGAGCGAGCGAAATACTGCGAGCGAGCCTTGGATAAAGACGAGCATGCGAGCCAGCGAGCGAGCTTAGTCGCAACAATGTAGGTGTTGCTGGCTCGCTTCGCTCAGGAAGACGAGAATAGAATACGAGCCACAACTAAACTAACATTATTACACCCAATTCTTTTGACTCGCTCGCTCGGCGCAGGTCCGCCGCCACATCGTAAGGTGCGAGGACTATTTGTGGGTCGCGGAGGATGGAATGAAGATGCAAGGGTATAACGGCAGTCAGTGTTGGGATACGAGCTTTGCGCTGCAGGCCATAGCGGAGGGGGGGATGCTCGACGAGTTTCCAGAGCTAACCTTCAAGGGCTACAAGTTTCTGGAGAAAAGCCAAATTCTCTCCACGACAACCTCTCGAAACAGCTCGGCGTTTGCGTACGAGGGCTGCGAGAAAAGGGCGAAGTACTACCGCCACGTGAGCGAGGGGGGGTGGCCGTTCAGCACGAGCGCGCACGGCTGGCCGATCAGCGACTGCACGGCGGAGGGGCTCAAGGCCGTAGTGGAGGTGAGCGGCGAGCGGCAAGCGAAGCGAGCACAAGCCTAATACAATACAATACTAACTCAACTCAACTTATACGGCGCAGCTGCTGAAAACGAAGACGATCAGGGAGGCGATCGCCAACGACGAGGTGGCGAACATTGTGTCCACTCCAGAGCGGCTCCAGAAGGCTGTTGAGGTTATTCTGACGCTGCAGAACGTTGACGGGGGGTGGGCCACGTACGAGAACAATAGAGGCTTTGGCTGGTACGAGCAGCTCAACCCGAGCGAGGTTTTCGGCGACATCATGATCGACTACAGCTACATTGAGTGCAGCATGGCGTCGCTGACGGCGCTGGCGGATTTCGTAGAGTTCGTTGACGGAACATTCAGGCGGGAAGAGATCGAAATGGCAATGGGCAAGGGGAAGGACTTCATAAAAAAAATTCAAAGGGAGGACGGGAGCTTCTACGGGAGGTGAGACTTGAACCGCGAGCGAGCGAGCGGAAAGCCGAGCGCAGCGTTGGGGGATTTTCACCCCCTCCTCAACCAAGTTGACAACGCGTAGATCTCACTACTGAACTAACACTATGTTTTTCTCGGTGCAGCTGGGCATGCTGCTTCACGTACGGGGCTTGGTTCGGCGTGGAGGGCTTGGTGAGGTGCGGGGAGAGCGTTGGGAGCGAGGCGGTGGTCAAGTGCTGCGAAAACTTGCTCGAAAAGCAGAATGATAACGGCGGCTGGGGCGAGGATTTCAGTAGTTGTTACGACAAGGACTACGCGAAGAACGGGATGCAAATGTGGGGAGACGAGGAAGGGAGCGGAGTCGTGAACACTAGCTGGGCGATCATGGCGCTTCTGAGGGGAGGAAGGGGAGGGGAGGAAGGGGTTAGGAGGGGCATTGAATTTCTGAAGATGAGACAGCTGGAGAGCGGGGACTGGAGGCAGGAGGGAATCAGCGGAGTTTTTAACAGGGCATGCGGAATCACATACACCCAATACAGAAACGTGTTCCCCATTTGGGCGTTGGCACGGTATAAGGCGTATTTGGAAGTTGAAAATGATAATAAAAATTGATTGGATCAACTTCGAAGTCGTGTTTAGTTTAGAAAAAACAAATTCTTTTCTTGAGTTTAATCAACCTTTCTCATTCTTATAAGCTCGACACCCCATCTCAAGTCTATCGAGCCCCTCTCGCAATATCTCTAAACTCGTTCCCACCGCTATTCTAATATGCCCGTATGATCCTGGGCCAAAAAACTCCACTACGCCAGGGATAACCGAGACGCTGTATTTTCGTTCCAAGAATTGACACAAATCCTTTTCGGATCCTTTCTCCCCAATAATAACCTTATTGATATTCGCATAGATAACGAAACAGGCCTCCGGCATGTGCTTCACATCCACCCCCGCCATTCCCCTAAGCCGCTCGACAGCGTACACAACGTTTCTTCGCAAATGCTGCCTCCACAGTTCCAGCCAGTCCCCACATTCCTCCATAGCCGCGCACGCGCAGATCTGGCTCAAAGTGCTCGCGCCGCTCGCTGTTGTTGCCGAGCCTGAATTAATCACCACCTCGTCTAATTTCGCCTTACTTGGCGCGATTAGGCCTCCGATCCTCGCTCCTTCCAGGCCATAATTTTTGCTGAAGCCCAAAACCGTGTACGTCCTTGCTGCCGCACTCTTGCAAACGCTGCTCATGCAGATGTGTACCTTGGGCTCAAATACGAGGTCACCCCAAACCTCGTCGCTGAAGATCATCAAATTATGCCTTTCTGCGAAATCAGCAAGGTCCGTTAGTTCGTTTACAGTCCAAGCTCTCCCGAGCGGGTTGTGCGGATTGCAAACTGAAAGTAGCTTCGTTCTCGGCGTGACTAACTCTTCCAATTCACCTATTGAAAAAGTAGGCAATTTCTCCTCCCCCTCGCTGGCTACTGAGTAGTTGATAATTTTACGATTCTTAAGCGCATTCACCGCGCTTCTGAGCAGGAAGTCAACCGGAGCCATGACCAGGCACTCGTCGCCTTCCTCAGTAAGTATACTCTCGGCGACGTGAAACACTCCGGCGGCTGCAGCGTTGGTTGCCATGACCATGCTGTACCGAAGCAAATTTTGAGTGGATTAATATAATGAATGGCACAGTTGTGCACGCCAATGTGGAATAAAATTGGACATGGTGGCGAGTTCGGCCAAGCGCATTTTTTTGCGCGAGGGGGTTGTTCAGGGATGGCCCAGATCAGGGTTATGTGACGCCAATGTGAAAGCAAAAAAAAAACCTACGCTTCTCGCTCACCTGCTGTCCACCCTCATCAGCCCCCCCTCCCCCTCCAACGAGCAGTCCCACTCGTGGCTCTCAGAAAGCTTCTTGGAGAAGTACTTTGCCAGGCTCGCACGGAACTCAGGCAAGCCTTCAGGCGGCCCATAACAACAATAACCCTCCTCGGCGTACTTCACCAACGCTTTTTGGATCGGCTCGGCAACCTTGAAGTCCGAGCTAGCGGCTGTCAACGGAATGCAGCCCTCCGGCAAGCTCGCCCAGCGATAGTTAAAAGCTGCGCCGAAGAGTGTGTTGTGTTGTTGTGTTGTGTTGTGGTGTTAGATTTCTGTCTTTTTTATTCTCCTCCTCGCTCGTTCTTCCAGGGCTCGCTCGCACCTTTCGCTCTCAACATTTTCCGATCGACGAAATGGTCTTGGAAGGGATTGAGATCCTCCTCAGTGGAGGCTTGCTCGATATGTCGCTCTTCCGGGGCCTCCTCACAGAACCGAACGACGCTTTCACGACGGCTTGTTTTGTTGAGTGAAATTTTGCAATTTTCGGAGTACAGCAAGTGTTGCTTTCGCAAGATCTCGCCACTGTTGGGTGAGAGGGGCTGAATTTCTGTTATTGTGACGCTTGACGTCGCCTCCGACTCAGTTTCAGAGTCTACCTCTGCCTCTGCTTCAGCCTCAGCAGGCGCGGACCCCCTCCGTGTAAACGGCCGCATCAAACCTCCTCGCTTGAAGTTCTGCATCAAACAGATTCCCGCCTCGACGTATTTAATTCTCCTTTCCTTCCGAATCTCCTCGTACTGAACCAGCGCGCTCCCAACGTCGTCGTACTCGAAATCAGTCATACACTGGGCCAAAACCACGGCGTCCTCCAATGCGCTGCTCACTCCCTGGCTGGTGAAATCAACGAGGGGGTGGCAAGCGTCACCGACAAGCACCAACGCCTTCCCGTCATGGTAGCGACGGCAACGGGGGTCTGGCACCTCAACTTGCTTCCAGAGGTGAGAGTTGGAAGGGTGGTTGAAACTGCCCCCTTCGTTGAAAAAGTCGAGGAGCTCAGGGGGGACAATGACACTGGTTTTGTTGTTCAAGTTGCAAATCTCGCCCAGATCAGGATCCACTCCGTGAACATTTGTGTCGTACTGGGCAAAGGCAACAACATCGTGCGAGTTCGGGGCGAACAACCCAATCGCCAATGAACTCTTGAACATTGTTTTGGTGAATTTACCAGAAAGTTTTCGGGCCAGGCTTGGAGATTGGAATACCGTCACTCTGGTTTGGATAGCATTGTGGGCAGGTAAATTGTTTGGATTTAGCTTCGCCGACTGCGAAGAATTCACGCCGTTTGCCGCGATCACCAGGTCGTAGTCGGTGTCGGTGTCGCCATCGACATCGACATGGACACCAAAATCAATAGTGACATTGTCAGACGTGGACAAACGCTCCTCCAAACCACTGACAATCGTCGATCTCGCGCAACAGTAGCAAGAATCGACTTCAATGGTGGAGGTTTGCCCCTGCGAATCGGCCAGGATTGACGTTCGAAGTGGGACACAGTTATCAAGGATTGACGATGCTCTTAGAGTTTCGAGCTGCTCCACGCCGTTGGGCATGACGAGGTAGCCAAAGCCTTGCCGGGCTTGGCGATCTTTGACAGTCATTCTCTCCTTAATTGTGATTTTTATTGATCTATTCAAAGGAGGGGGGGAGGATGTGAGAGCAAGTGCTGTGGCCAGCCCGGCAGGCCCTGCACCGATTATCAAAACATTGAACGTGGACATTCTGTGGATGGAATATATATATTATATATAAAGGTGACTATGAAACTTTGAATTATTCAAAAAGGTGACTTTAAGATCTCACAAAATATTTAAATACAGGGTTGTGCTCATGAATCGAATCGGTGGTTTAATGTTATCAATACGCTGGACCGGGCAACAGGAACCCAAGCACAACACTCGTTGGTCCATCCCCAGCCCCAGGCCTCTGTATGCACATATTCAGGAGGGCCATGCCCTTGTGGAGGGTTCGGAGCTCGGCTTCAGTCGCCAACACCCCCGTCGGCGCCTTGCACGTCTTCTTGTGCTTCTTCCACGCTGCTTTCTGGCACTCGGCCGAGCAGTAGAACGCGCGTTTGCACCGGGCGCACGGTTTGGCGGGGAGGGAGCTGCAGACGTCGCACTTGCGAGCCGGCTTGAGGACCGCCTCAATTTCGACCAGCTCAGCCTTGTCGTACTTCATGTGCTTGATGAACGTGCAAGCGGTGTTGTAGGTGCCGTAGATCTCCTCGTCGACGAACTGCTTGGGGAGGTGTTGTCGGAGAAGGGTGGAGAAGGGGGTGGAGGAGACGTACTTGGGGGTGAGGCGGAGGACCTTGACAACCTCTTGGCACGCATTTTGGTTTTGAGCAAAATCAGGGAGCGTGGCTCCCTGAGGCCAGCCCTCGCCTAAAGCTGAGAGGGCAAGAGGGTGTCGATGGACCATTCGAAGAGCAAGAAACACGAGGGAGTCGCTGTATATCTGGCTAGTGCAAGCAAGATCTCGAAGAAGATAAGAATTGTTGAATTTGAGTACTTCAAGCACCAACTCGTCATCGTGCTCATTGAAGAACTTGTGGCAGTCTGCATACGATCGTGATCTGATCCACCCAACCATCTCATCCATCCAATAACCCACTGGTGCGTACAAGCGGATCATCTCCTTACCACCCAACGAACGAACTTCCTCGGGAGTGAGGGAGAGCAAGCCGATGATCTCAGCACAGGCTCCACTCCTACGGGCAATGTCGAGGGGAGTTTCGCCTTTATTGTCTCGTGTGGCGAGGGCCTCTGGATTGTAGCAAATCGACTGCACGCCCACCATGGCAAGAACATGTGTGTGTGTCTGAGCTTTCGCTGCCATCCAATGATGTGGCAGTCGTCCATGCTCATCTCTCTCCTTGTACTTTCTCATGAGCAAATCTATGTCCTTATCTGGGTGAACAATGACTCCTTGTACCGCGGGCCAATCACGCTTCTTGAGCCACTTGTGGTGCTCATTGGAAGGCATAAGGATATGCTTGTGAAAGAACTCAAACGAGAACGGGGAGAGGGGAGAGGTGGGGCAGGAAGGAGAATTGGGTTAGTATAGGTGAAGTGGGACTATTCCACACCTGAGAAATTGAAATCCTCAAGTTTGCTCAAGATTGTCCCCATTCATAGTCCTCAAACGTTTTTCAAGTCCGAGTATACCCCCCCATAGCACAATGAAGCCTGTGAAACTACTCTTGATTGTGTTAATCACAACCCCTCCCTTTCTCCTTTCCCTTTCCCTCTCGCCCCCTTTGGCCCCCCCCACAAGCTTCACAAACCCAACAACCCCCACAATCACCTGCCCCCACTTTGACGACTGTTCCGGTTGCGTGACATCCTCCTCCCTCCTTTCCGTCGAGAAGGTAAAGTCATCCCTTCGCTTCTTCCGCTCCCACTACCCCTCGTACACGGTGTCTATCCCCTCTCCGGTCACCGAATGGCGCACTTCCGCCAAGCTCGCAGTGCGTCCTTACTCGAAGTTCGACGGTGGGTGCGTGTTTGGCCTCTTTAAATCAAACACTCACGAAGTTTCCCCTATCCCCTCCTGCACGGTCCACCATCCTTCAATCAACAAGGCCATAAAACTCATCGAGCAGGCCACAATAAAGACAAAAACCTCTGCCTTCAAGGAGTCCTCCCACAGCGGCATGCTCCGCTACATAATGCTCCAGGTGGAGCGTCGAACGAACCTTACATCCTTGACTCTCGTGTGGAACGCGGAAACGTACAAGGACACACAGCCGCACCTTTCCCGGCTCGTAAAGGAGCTCAAGAAGCTTGATGGGGCGACCGGCGCCCCCAAAATCTTCCACTCGATCTGGGTCAACTACAATGGCAAGAAGGGAAATGCGATTTCCAGCAGAGGCGATGAATACTGGGAGCGGCTCGCTGGGCCGGAGTTCATTAGAGAGAACTTGTTCGACGACAACAGCGGCAGGAACGAGTCGCTCTTCTTCACCCCCAGCGTCTTTCGGCAGGGAAACTACGAGGGTTTTACGATTATTGCGAAGGAAGTTGCGAACTACATTAAGGAGAGCAAGCTGCAACGAATCACCGAGCTGTACGCCGGCGTCGGGCTTCTGGGGTTGACGGCTGCGGCATACAGGGAGGGGAAGGACATCGAATTTGTCCGCTGCTCGGACGAGAACCCAGCGAACCTCAAGTGCTTCCAGAAATCGAAAAAGACCCTCGGCGAAAGCGCAGCCATGGTGACTTACGTAAAGGCTAGCGCGAGCGACGCGGTTCTGGAGAATGACGAGCTCGACGGAGCGGATGCGTTGATTGTTGATCCACCGAGGAAGGGGCTGGACGAAGATCTGTTGAACTTTTTGGTTGACGAAGAGTGCGAGATCGAGACTCTGATTTACGTGAGTTGTGGATTCGATTCGTTGGCGTCGAACGTCGAGCGATTGTTGTTGGGAGGGTGGAAAGTAGAGAAGGCAAAGGGTTATCTGTTGTTTCCCGGTAGTAACCACATTGAGAACCTAGTGATAATGAAAAAAAAATGAGAAACTTGAGCTGCTTTTTGGCAAAAATCTAAACGTCTTCTACAATTTCTTCTCTGATAACATTTGCAATGAGCGTGTACTTTCTGGTCCTCTTGGTCACGCTTAGCTCCTCATGCTTCGTTTTATTCTTGTCGTTGTCGCTTTTGTCGGCTTCACCCCACAACTTTAAAAACGCCGTAACGAAAACCGCTACGAAGAGATTGAGAACGACACATACGACCAACTCGTAGAAGGAGATGAAAAATATCCAAACTGCTCCTCCCCCCCCCCCATCCACAATAGACTGAGCAAGTTGGTTCCAGTCATTGACCACGGCCATGTTGAAGAGCGTAACAAGCCCTTCACAATATGACTTGAAATTGTAAGTCGCCGTCGTTCCACCAAAATTACCCCCCCCAAACAGAATG
>Ga0302116_1001189_pt1 | contig 15695 bp, 19 predicted proteins | sample AG5_SCM_MG_FD_203124 | JGI IMG/M metagenome (GOLD analysis project Ga0302116, IMG submission 203124) | Marine microbial communities from Western Arctic Ocean, Canada - AG5_SCM | ecosystem: Environmental > Aquatic > Marine > Oceanic | place: Canada: Western Arctic Ocean | collected 2017-10-01 | reverse complement strand
TTCCAGCCCCACTTCCCGCCCAGGTCAGCGCTCAGGTTCAGGCGATTGCCCTGCAAGCCTGTACCGCTGTTCATGCCTACGGCTTGGCACGCGTGGATTTTTTTTACAATGAAAACAGTGGTGACATTTGGCTCAATGAAATCAATACCTTGCCTGGATTCACCTCTCAAAGCATGTATCCCATGCTTTGGGATGCCAGTGGTGTCGCTTTACCAGACTTAGTGGCCCAGCTGGTCCACACAGCGCGAGAATGAATCAACATCCAGACAAGCGATGATTGAAGGTCTGCTCTGGCTTCCACTCCTCGTCGCCTTTGTGCTGCTCGTAGCACTGGGGTGGCTCGAGCGCCGTCGTCAAAATCTGTTCCGAACCTGGAGCGAAGGGTCTGAGTTAGCCAAACTCGATGGCTGCGGCGCAGCACTTCTCAAGGATGGAGAACTGCGCTGGAGCAGCTTCAGTGCAGGGTCATTTCAAGACGAGGGGCAGTTTGTGATCAAGGGCCTGGAATTGGTCGAATTAATGGCCTTGGCATCTGGAGAGGCGCCCTTGGCTAGTGAATCTCAAGGTCGGTGCCGTCTCAGACTGATTGGGAATGGCCGTCAGCTCGATGTGCCCTTTGCTGATGCTGACCGTGCCAGACGTTGGATGGATCAGCTGATGTCTCGTGCACGCTGCGACTTGTGAGCCCTGAGGCTTCCAGCAAGAAGGGGCTCAAGCTCGGCAAAAGCCAAGGCCCGCTGCCTCCTGGCATGGAGAGGCGTCGAAGGCTGCGCCAAGAGCGCAGGCAAGAGCGCTTGATTCAACTGTGGCGTCTTGTTTTTTTTCTACTCACTGCCTCTGGATTGAGCTGGTTATTGCTGACCCTGGGGTGGAGCCTGCGATCCGCATCACAAATTCAGATCAGCGGAAGCCAGCGGATGGACGAAAACGTAGTAGTGAAGGCTGCAGGCCTCTCCTTTCCACAATCACTGTTGAGCCTTGAGCCTGGTCAAATCGAGACCAAATTGATGCAGGAGCTTCCTGTTCAAGAGGTTTCCGTTCAGCGCCGCCTTCTTCCTCCTGGCCTCGACATCCAACTTGTTGAACGCCGACCGATCGCAGCTGCCTCTCGGATGGGCCCAAATGGAATAGAGCGGGGCATGGTGGACCGCGAGGCTCAGTGGATGCCGATGGACATGGCCAAGCGGGGGGAAAAGCTAGCGAGCGCAGTGAAAGTAGAGGGCTGGATTTCCAATCGACGCGCGGTCATTGCCCGCATCCTTCAACAACGAGACCTGCTGGGTCGACCACTGAAAACAATTGTGGTGAAACCCGCCGGTGACGTGAGTCTGCGAATTGAAACGCTTGGCCTCATCTATCTCGGCGCTAATGAGGCCCTGTTAGATCAACAGTTCAAAACGATTGCGCAACTCACTCAAAGCCTTCCTCCCAACCTGCGCGGCATGTCCAATGAAGGCCTGGATCTGAGTGACCCAAGTCAACCTGAACTGAAGTTACGGCCAAGGCCCAATCCAACAACCCCGGCAAAAGTCAGCGATCGTTGACGAACACAGGCCGAAATGATCGTGACAATCAAGTTCCTGTATCACTTATGTCGGCAAAATCCACTCTCAGCTCCATAATGCAACCGATTCCAGCGGTTGAAGCCCAAATAATGGAGACTGTGAGCAGTGAGATGTCCTCATCGATGAATCCAGAGGGCATCTCGCCTAGCCAATCAGCCCGGATCGAAGTAATCGGTGTTGGAGGCGGTGGAAGCAACGCCGTCAATCGCATGATTTTGAGCGATCTGGAAGGGGTTGCATACCGCGTTTTAAACACCGATGCACAAGCGCTGATTCAATCCGCTGCCGACAATCGAGTTCAGTTAGGCCAAACGCTCACCCGTGGACTTGGAGCAGGCGGCAATCCCAGTATTGGCCAAAAAGCGGCAGAAGAGTCACGGGCTGATCTTCAACAGGCGTTACAAGGCGCTGATCTCGTCTTCATTGCCGCGGGTATGGGCGGTGGAACCGGAACTGGTGCAGCTCCCGTTGTCGCCGAAGTAGCCAAGGAAAGCGGAGCTCTCACCGTTGGCATCGTCACCAAACCATTCAGTTTTGAAGGTCGCCGCAGGATGCGGCAGGCCGATGAAGGCATCGCCCGTCTGGCAGAACACGTTGATACTTTGATCGTGATCCCCAACGATCGTCTTCGCGACGCCATTGCTGGAGCACCTCTGCAGGAAGCCTTTCGCAGTGCCGATGACGTTCTGCGTATGGGAGTAAAGGGAATCAGCGACATCATTACCCTCCCAGGTCTTGTCAACGTTGACTTCGCTGACATTCGCTCCGTGATGACCGAAGCCGGTACTGCCCTACTGGGTATTGGTGTGGGTTCAGGTCGATCAAGGGCGGTCGAAGCCGCACAAACCGCAATCAACAGCCCCTTGCTTGAAGCAGCACGCATCGATGGTGCCAGCGGCTGTGTGATCAACATCAGTGGCGGCCGGGACATGACCCTGGAAGACATGACCACCGCATCAGAAGTGATTTACGACGTGGTGGATCCAGAAGCCAACATCATTGTTGGTGCTGTGGTGGATGAACGTCTCGAGGGAGAGATTCACGTGACCGTGATTGCTACGGGCTTTACGGACGGAAATCCCTATCGGTCAGAGCGCAGCAACGCGAGGCCAGCCGTTTCAGCATTTGAACCCAGCCCAAACACAAACATTGCCCATGAAAGCGGAGCTCGCATACCTGATTTCCTCAGGCAGCGGCAGCAACGTCAAAACGACAACTAAAAGTTGGTGACCCGGAGTCCACGCCTGCCCAGAGCATCCCGTGTGGCTGCTCCCTTCCGGTTCTGACCAGGTTTGGGCGTCTGGACCGCATGGATCCGAATCGATGCCATGTTAGCAATGAACCTCTTTTATGGCGGAAGGGCGGATGCGCCCAGCTGAATTGATTCGCTTCAAGCAATCCGGGAGAGCCATCACGATGCTCACAGCCTGGGATGGCCTCAGTGCTGCCTTGGTTGAAGAAGCAGGCGCTGATGTGGTTTTAGTGGGTGATTCACTCGCGATGGTGGTTCTTGGCCATGCCACCACCCTTCCGGTCACGCTTGAACAAATGCTTCATCACAGCCAGGCCGTATGCCGAGGTCTGAGCAAACCTCTCGCCCAGCAACCGCTGGTGGTGTGTGATCTGCCATTCCTGAGTTATCAGTGCGGACTCGATCGCGCCGTCGCCGCTGCAGGAACAATTCTCAAAGAGTCGGATGCCGCCGCCGTCAAGCTTGAGGGTGGAGAACCTGAGGTGGTTGCCGTTGTGGATCGCCTCGTCCGCATGGGCATCCCAGTGATGGGCCATGTCGGACTCACCCCTCAGGCCGTGCATCGCCTCGGCTATCGGCGTCAAGGCATCGATCCGCGCAGCCAGGACAAACTGCATCGCCAAGCACAAGCTCTACAGGACGCCGGTTGTTTCTCTCTTGTTGTGGAGCATGTCCCTAGCGAACTTGCAGGTCGCTTGCGACGCAACTTGTCCATCCCGGTGATCGGGATCGGCGCCGGAGCCGATTGCGACGGACAGGTCAGCGTGACCGCGGACCTGCTGGGCTTAACGCCAAGCCAGCCACCCTTCACTACGGCCAGGATGCAAGGCCGTGAACTCAGCATCACCGCTCTTAAAAGCTGGCTGAAGGAGCAACGGGATCAAGGAGCAACTCCCACCACTCCACCACCTCCACAAGCACCTGATTGCTAACAGCCATCCCCTCGGGATCGCTGAGGCGCCAGCGACGGCCAGGGCGTTCCATAAGGCCTATGTCGATGAAGGGTTGCCAGCGTGCTTCAAGGGCAGGTAAATCACGGTTGCATCGCCGTTCATCCCAGCCGCAGCGTCTCGCAAGATCCCAAAGATCCACCCCTTCATGGCAGCGCAGTCCCACGAGCAACCGATCATCCAGAGGCAAGCTCCCCGCTGACCCTTGAAGCAAGCTGAAATCCATTTCTTGACTTTGATCCTGCAACCAGGCGGCATAGGCCTCACGGGTTCGAGGACGGGCCATCCGCTCCCCCCAGGGAGCACTGGTCGCACCCAGGCCAAAAGCCCACCAGCCCGCACCACTCCAATACACGCGGTTATGCCTGGAGGCATGGCCTGGCCTGGCGAAATTTGAGATTTCATAGCGGCTGTAGCCGGCGCGACGGAGTCTGTGGCTGGTGAAAGCGATCCGGTCGGCGGCGGCATCTTCTTCGGGGAGAGCCAGCTCGCCTCGCTTCTCACGCCAAGCAAACACAGTGCCTGGCTCCACGCTGAGGTCGTAGATCGACATGTGGGGGGCCTGAACTGCAACGGCCTGCTCCAGCTGAGCCTCCCATTCCTGATCTCCTTGGTCTGGAAGGTTTCGAATCAAATCCAAGCTCCAGCTCTGCAGTCCACCAACCAGCAAAGACTCTTGGAGCCAATGGCAGGCCTCCAGCAAATCTTGCTGGCGATGTCGGCGCCCAAGGGCCGCAAGCCTGACATCGTCAAAACTTTGCCCTCCCAAACTCACGCGGGTGACGCCCGCATCGATCAGGGATTGAAGATCACTTTGCTCAAACGTGGCAGGGTCCATTTCTAGGGTGATTTCGGCACCGTCCTGAAACCCGAATCGACCTCTGAGCTGCTGCAGTAGCCCTGCAATTTGATCAGGCCTCAACAGCGATGGCGTGCCGCCCCCGATATACACAGTGGCCAATGCAGGGCCTTGGGGAGACAGGTTGATCTCGGCGCTGAGCAGATCCAAGTAGGCCTCGATCGAGCCACTACCAGACCCGCCAAACGCATCGGCTCGATCGCCAAGAGGCACCACCGCGAAATCACAGTAAAAACATCGCCGATGACAAAAAGGAATATGCAAATAGGCGCTGCGAGGTGCAGATGCGGTCATCTGCGCAGGCAGAGCGACGGAAGATGGTGCATGCTGCCTGCATACGGAGTGAACGGCCACGACTGATCGCCATGGTTGAAGTTCTCATCCTGGTCCTATTTCTGATCTCCGGTGGAGCCACCGGTTGGATGGGAGTTCATCTCCTTCCACAAGAGATGCTGGACGATGTCACCGATGTCCAAAGGGTGCGCCTCGTGCTCACTGGCATTGGCACAGGCATAGGCCTTGTAGCAGGCCTGGTTTTTAAGAGGCTGCGCCTGCAACTAATGCAGCAGGTGCGCACGATGCCCACCGATTTATTGATCAGTCGATCGGTTGGACTGATCCTTGGTTTATTAGTCGCCAATTTATTGCTAGCGCCCATCCTGTTGCTCCCTTTAGCGGGTGGCATGACCCTGGTCAAACCCTTGGCTGCGGTTCTCAGCAATGTGTTTTTTGGGGTTCTGGGATACAACCTCGCTGAGGTTCACGGACGCACGCTCCTGCGCCTGTTCAACCCCACAAGCACAGAAGCCCTGCTGGTGGCAGACGGTGTTCTCACCCCTGCAACACCAAAGATCCTTGATACCAGCGTGATCATCGATGGGCGAATCCGCGGCATGTTGGCCTGCGGTTTGCTCGAAGGTCAAGCGATCGTTGCTCAAACGGTGATCGACGAGATGCAGCAATTGGCCGACTCCACCAACCTGGAGAAGCGAGCCAAAGGGCGCCGTGGTCTCAAACTTCTGCGCGATCTACGCGACACCTATGGCCGTCGACTGGTGATCAACAGCACCCGTTACGAAGGCAAAGGCACCGATGATCGTTTGCTCCTCCTTGCAGGCGACACGGGCGGCACGCTTGTGACCGCCGACTTCAACCTGGCCCAGGTCGCCGAAGTGAAGGAGATCAAAGTGATGAATCTGAGCGAATTGGTGATCGCCCTTCGCCCTGAGGTTCAGCCTGGTGATGAGCTGTTGCTCAAAATCGTGCGCGAAGGCAAAGAGGAGAGTCAGGGAGTGGGGTATCTCGAAGACGGGACGATGGTGGTGGTTGAGGAGGGACGGACCCTGATCGGATCCCGTCAGCCCGTCGTAGTAACTGGTGCTCTGCAGACCCCAACAGGGCGCATGGTGTTTGCCCGCCGTGACCAAAACGGGCACAAGACCAACCGCAGCAGCAAAAACGGCAAGAGCAAGGCGGCACGAACCGACAACGCTGAGTAGCAGCCATCCGCTTGACCCCGCTAGGCTCGCTCCACGACAGGGATGCTTAGCGGAATGACCACATCAGCGCCTTATTACGGCGACTCAGGCATGATGCGTACACCCCCGCCTGACCTGCCCTCTTTGATGCTCAAAGAGCGGATCGTGTATTTGGGTCTTCCGCTGTTTTCAGATGGAGACACCAAGCGTCAGCTAGGTCTTGACGTCACTGAATTGATCATTGCCCAACTCCTCTTCTTGGAGTTCGACAACCCCGACAAACCAATTTATTTCTATATCAATTCCACTGGTACGAGTTGGTATTCGGGTGAGTCAATTGGCTTCGAGACAGAAGCCTTTGCCATTTGCGACACGCTTCGCTATGTCAAGCCACCTGTACACACGATTTGCATCGGTCAAGCGATGGGTACGGCTGCCGTCATTCTTTCTGCTGGCGCCAAGGGTCAACGGGCGGCCCTACCCCACGCCTCCATCGTGTTGCATCAGCCCCGCAGCGGCGCTCGCGGCCAGGCCACAGACATTCAGATCCGCGCCAAAGAAGTGCTGCACAACAAGCAGGCCATGCTCGAAATCCTTTCGACCAATACCGGTCGCAGCGTGGAAGAACTCTCTGCAGATTCAGACAGAATGAGTTATCTCACACCTCAAGAAGCCGTGTCCTACGGCCTGATTGACAGGGTGCTGGAAAGTCGCAAGGACCTGCCGGCTGCAGCGGGTTAACGACGCATCCAATTATCAATTGCCTTTGCAGTTGAAATCACCAAAGCTGTTGAACCAGCTCTGGCTTGCCTTAACAGACCATTTCTTTTATCTCCTTCAACCCATCTAAGGACCCATGCCGATCGGTACCCCCAGCGTTCCCTACCGCCTCCCCGGCAGCCAAATGGAGCGCTGGGTTGACATCTACACACGCCTTGGCGTTGAGAGGATTTTATTTCTCGGCTCTGACGTGAATGACGGAGTTGCAAATAGCCTCGTCGCCCAAATGCTGTATCTCGATTCAGAAGACAGCAGCAAGCCCATCTACCTGTACATCAACTCCCCAGGCGGATCTGTCACCGCCGGTTTGGCGATCTACGACACCATGCAATACGTGAAGAGTGACGTCGTAACGATCTGCGTAGGGCTGGCCGCATCGATGGGTGCGTTCTTGTTGACGGCAGGCACGAAAGGCAAGCGCTTGGCATTACCTCATAGCCGAATCATGATCCACCAGCCTCTCGGTGGCACGGCGCAACGTCAGGCGAGCGATATCGAAATCGAAGCCAGGGAAATCCTGCGTATGAAGGAGATGCTCAACCGCTCAATGGCCGATATGACAGGGCAGAGTTTTGAAAAAATCGAAAAGGACACCGACAGGGATTATTTCTTGAGTGCAGCAGAGGCCAAGGATTACGGCTTGATCGATCGGGTGATTTCCAACCCCAACGAAGCTTGAGGGCCAATCCGGTCCATCCGTAAACTTCATTATTGTCTTCAGCAGGTTCCGACCGGATGGCTCAGCTTTTCTATGACTCAGACGCCGATCTCTCGCTTCTGAGCGGCAAGACGGTAGCCATCATCGGTTATGGATCTCAAGGTCATGCCCATGCCCTGAACCTCAAAGACAGTGGCGTCAATGTGATTGTTGGTCTTTATGACGGCAGCCGCTCAGCCGAGAAAGCCAAAGCCGATGGCCTCGAAGTCCTGAGCGTGGCGGATGCTTCCGCTAAGGCCGACTGGATCATGGTGCTGCTTCCCGATGAGTTTCAGAAAGAGGTCTACGAGAAAGAAATCGCCCCACATCTCGGAGCAGGCAAGGTTTTAAGTTTCGCGCACGGCTTCAACATTCGCTTTGAGTTGATCAAGCCACCCGCAAACGTGGATGTGTTGATGATCGCTCCGAAAGGGCCCGGTCACACCGTGCGCTGGGAATATCAGAACGGTCAAGGTGTTCCAGCCCTATTCGCGATCGAACAAGACGCTTCAGGGAACGCACGCGGTCTGGCCATGGCCTATGCCAAAGGCATCGGAGGAACGCGCGCAGGCATCCTCGAAACCAACTTCAAAGAAGAAACCGAGACTGACCTCTTTGGTGAACAGGCCGTTCTCTGCGGCGGTCTGTCGGAGCTGGTCAAAGCCGGATTCGAAACCCTGGTGGAAGCCGGCTATCAGCCGGAGCTCGCCTATTTCGAGTGCCTGCATGAAGTCAAGTTGATCGTCGACTTGATGGTGAAGGGTGGTCTGTCCTCCATGCGCGACTCCATCTCCAATACGGCGGAATACGGGGACTACGTCAGTGGCCCTCGTCTGATCACCGCCGACACCAAAGCGGAGATGAAGAGGATCCTCACCGACATCCAAGACGGAACCTTTGCCAAGAACTTCGTTGCGGAATGCGCAGCCGGCAAACCTGAGATGAATAAAGTTCGCGCTCGTGATGCCGAGCATCCGATCGAGAAAGTTGGTAAGGGTCTGCGTTCAATGTTCAGCTGGCTGAAGGCGGCCTGACCGATCCCGTTCTGCTGGTGATCGTCGCAGCAGGCCTTGACCTGCTGGTCGGCGATCCTCGCTGGTGCCCCCATCCAGTGGTGGCCATGGGTCGTGTGATCACACGACTCAGACAATGGATCGAAGCCTGGGCCGGAGACCGGCCCTTTCGATTGCGCGCCGGAGGTGGATTGATCACGCTTCTTTTAGTGGTCGGAAGCGGTGGGACGGGCTGGCTGCTCGAGCGGCTGATGTTGTCGCCGTCTCCGTTGCCCCATCCCTTGGCGGCACTTTTAGTCGTGATTGCCCTGGCGAGCGCCCTTGCGGCACGCAGCCTTCGCGACAGCGTGCTGCGCGTTCTTCAGGCCCTCCCTGACCTGCCCTCAGCAAGAGATAGCTTGAGTTGGATTGTGGGCCGTGATGTAAGCCAATTAGATCAAGATGGCATCCTCAGGGCCAGCGCAGAAACAGCCAGTGAAAATGCGGTGGATGGACTGTTTGCTCCCTTGTTTTGGATGCTGATCGGAGCAGGCCTCTGGAAGGCGGGGTTCAGCCAAGGTCCAGGCCCCCTGGCCCTGGCATGGGCATTCAAAGCAAGCAGCACCCTCGATTCCATGCTTGGTTACAAGCAAGGCCGACTGCGCTGGCTCGGCACTGCTGGAGCCCGGCTCGACGATCTCCTTACCTGGTTGCCATGCCGGATGGTGCTTATCACTCTTCCACTCGTGAGCATGAGCTGGACCAAATGGCCAACAACAGTGCGGGCCGCTGCCTCAGATGGGATGCCTGACCCATCTCCAAATGCAGGACTCTCCGAATCAATTTTTGCCCACTGCGCCGATGTGCAGATGGGTGGTCTCAATCGTTATCGGAGCACTTGGATCAACAAACCGCTGCTTTCCGCACAATCGGGGAAGGCAACGGCTTCAGGAGTGCGCAAGCTGTTGAACCTTGGCCTCAAGCTGGAAGCCGCTTGGCTGGCAGTGGCAGCTGGGTTCTCTTACGTTCAGTAAGCACCTCGATCCATGGGCAGCAGAAGCACTCCAAACGTGCGCAAGATAATCGCCAAATCCAGCAGGAAAGAACGACCTCTGGAATAAGCCAAATCAAGCCTCACCCGCTTGGCATAGCTGAGATTGTTGCGACCACTCACCTGCCACAACCCGGTCAAACCAGGCCGAACGGCCAAAACCTCATCCATGAAGGGGCCATAGCGCTCGATCTCCTTATCCACGATTGGCCGTGGCCCCACCACGCTCATCTCTCCACGGAGAACATTCAGGAACTGAGGGAGTTCATCGAGGCTCGAACGCCTTAGGAAACGACCGATCGGAGTAATACGAGGGTCTTGGCGAAGCTTGAAATCCCGCTCAAACTCAGCCCGCATCTCCGGCGACTCAGCCAACACGCGTTGCAGAACAGCGTCGGCATCAGCGCGCATGGTACGGAATTTGATGCAGCCAAAACGACGATATCCACGACCAACCCGTTTCTGCACATAGAACACAGGTCCAGGCGAACTCAAACTCACCAAGGCGGCGATCAGCAGAAAAACCGGCGATCCAAGCCCCAAGGCCAGTAACGAGAAGGCAATATCACCACTTCGCTTGAGCGTGCGCCCCAACCTGCTTTGCTTTCGAACCAGTGCCACTGATGTGAGCACTGAGGGAGGAGCTGACAACAACTCGAGATGCCGTTTCGTCGCACGCCGACTCAAGCTGGATCCACCTGCCTGAAACGACGAACGACGAAGACCAACTTGCATCAAGTGTCACTTGACTCTCAACCTACTGAACCGCAACAAAGGACAACTAAGAAAGCAAAAGGTCCAGTCACCGCAACGGCACAGGAACAACTGCTGATTCCGGATCGCTTGCGCACGCCCGTCGTATCGGCAGAAAACAGCATTTGCTGACAGAAACAGATCAAGAAGTTTCTCAGCCAATTGCGGCAAAGAGCAAGAATTCCGAAGCTGGGGCATGACTTCCACCGACACGTCCATCAGCGCTCTTCTCGAAGAAGCTCTCCAAGAGCCCACGATTGGAGATACAGGGAGCTTTCGGTGGCACGCCACTGCGATTGGAATCGCAGCGTTATGCATCGACGCGTCTCCGCCTTCCACTCCACCGTTTGAAAAAGCTTTAAAGGAAGGATTAGAGATTGGCTTGGATCTAAGCCGAGAAGAACGTGAATTTCACCAGGTCAGCGAAGGACTCGTTCTCCTGTTTCATTCTTAATCAATCAAGAAATTCACCAAACGAACACATTACACAATCCAAACGAAGCCTTCAACTTGAACAAGCATCTACTTATCGCCGCAAAATACTGGCTAGGTGGCTTTATCGCATTAATGCTTTTGTTTTATGCGATTATTTCGATCCGATAAAAACAAAATTAAAAAGAACATTGAAAATAAAGTGCCCTATTGCCAGCAATTCATCGCAACCAGAACAAGCCTTAACCCTTCCAATCAGACCTATCAAACACCAATCAATCAGGCCTCAAGATGGCGCCATCCCAGAGAGGGTGTGACAAAATTGCACTCAAGTCATTAAGAAGCAGAGTCTGACCTTCATGTGTAGAACTGCGATCGATAATCTGAATCAGGTATTCATGCTGAGCGCCATCTCCTCTCTGACGAGAACAAATAATAATCACATCATCATAAGAGATGGGAAAATCAGCCGTTAAGTCTCGGCCAAGAATGCCTTCTGAAACAAACAATAGAAAATCACAAACAATCTGACTCAAAAACTCTTCTCCCTCAGCAAGGTCTCCACAAGCCATCATCTGCTCTTTCGTTTGTGGCGTATACGTTACGAACGAGTAAAAGAAGGCAGCACCAGTTTTCTGTAAAAATAAGCCTTTAAATGGACGCCCCATCTTCATCGCATCTCTAATCACAGTTGTTAAGTTCTAAAAAACAAATTTTCAACTCTCTTTCTTAATGGTCCATAGCAGGTGGGCCTAAAGAAACATCCAAAAAGTATCCCAATTCTAACCCCAATCATTTTATCCTTTACAGCGCTGCTAGAGCAGAATGAGTTCTTCCTACCAAAAGAAAAGTTGCCGCACATGCAGGAAAGAGGGTAAATAACTATTGGCCTGCAATCAGCCCTTAGAGACAATACAAACTAATCAAGCAAATCATGCCATGAAGTAAACCAACACAACATACAATCATCTCTCAATACTGCGACCTCGTGTGATGGAGGCGTCGAACTCATAAGAACCTGAAATTCACAAGAATCATTGACGCCTGACCAGCAATTTAGAATGGAGAGTGCGTTGTTTCATTTTTAATCCAAATAGGTCTTGCTGAAACGGATTAGGACTAAAAAGTGAGACGAACAAATAGATCCGTCCATACATTTTCTAGGAACATCTGAAACCTCCTGAATCAATACACCACGAGACTTGAGCAACGAAACGATTTTATGTCGTGCGAATTCAGACAACAACTGCAGAAAAAAGGGAGGGCATCCCAGACCTTCCCCATGACGACGCATCCCCAAGGACCACCTCCTTGGGGTGTGGTGAGTTTTATGTATTCGAACGAACTCTTTTGTAGGGACAGGCACCAAATCCCTATGAGCTGGGCAGACCAAAGAAAGACCCCTGAGAGGTGCGCCTCAGAGGTCGTTTGATGGTGTTTTGCTGAACGACCTATTCAGTTCCCGCCGTTACAGAAGCGGACAGCTTGCGCATTGGTCTTGCCTTCAGCAATGACTTCTTCAACGCAACCGGTAAACGCCGTGCTCTCTTGCTTCACAGCACAGAAACCAAGAGCGATTGCTGCCAACGAAATGGCAGAGAGGACAGTGGCAGAAATCTGAATGACGCCATAGGCAAGCATCGCGTTTTTCTTGCCACCGCAGCCCTTCTTAGTGCTGCTAGTTTCTTTGCTTGCGTTCTCGTCAGACATGGAAAAGTAATAACTACATGGACTTTATGTACTGGCCAATGTCCCTTGGAGGCACATTGCAGCAGGGATAACCGACCAGCAGTTCATCCGATGACAAGGATTTGGGACAAAAGACTATCTATTCGGACTCATCTAATATGGGGAGGATGTTCTTTCAGTAAGAGACCAAATAGGACTTGCTGGAACGGGTTAGGACTAAAAAGTGAGCTGAAAAGATAAATCCAGCCACACTTTTTCTGGGAACAGCTGAAACCTCGTGAATCACCCCCACCCAAGGTTTGAGCAACGAAACGATTTCGTGTCATGCGAGTTCGAGCAATAACCGCAGGGAACAAAAGAAGGAAGGTCTCTCAAAACCTATCTTCTTGCCATGCCGTCCCCTGTGAGGAAATAGTTTTATGTATCCATACAAACTCTTTTGTATGGACAAGCACCTTTTCAGGGTTCTTGTGATTCAGGTCCCCAGACAGCAGGGACCTGAATTCATCCATTCGTCAGCAGGTCCTTCCACAGAACCTCTGCTCACTCCCTTCTGAAGTGCTGGAGACCCTTCAGGCATCAGACGCCCCATATCCACGAAAACCTTTTGATCCCTGACCTAGGACTTGTCGTGCCCATGAAACCGATAAGCCCATCCGTCCGCACCAGGGGGCCATCAACCAACCATCCAACGACGCGCAGGTGGATAACATCAAGGCAGATGGATGTGAAGAGGTCTTCTTTGAAAAGGTCACAAGCACCACGACCCTGGAGCAACGACACCAACTGCGTGCCTGCCTCTCAGTTCTTCGCAAAGGAGACCTGCTGTGTGTTGCCAAGTTTGACCGCGTTGGAAGGAGTCAGGTCGAAGTCATCAACCGTCTGAACGATCTCCAACAAGAGGGAATCCATGTGAGGACCTTGGATGAATTGATAGACACCAAGGCACTTGGGAAGATGGCACCTCTTGTCGTTGGACTCCTAACGGGACTTTCAGAAGTGGAAAGATCTCTTATCCAGGAGAGAAGCAGAAAGTCCGTAGAGCGCCGCAGGAAGACAGGTGGAAACCTTGGAGCGAGACCTAGACCTCAAACAAAAAAGAGTCCTTGGTCTTGCGTCTGCGTAAAGAAGGTGAGTCCTATCGGTCCATCAAGGATCAGACAGGTCTGGCACTCGCAACCATCACATGCATCATCAAAGAAGAAGAGGTGACGTGATGCTGAAAATCCTTATTATCTTTGGTCTTGGGTTTCTGCTTTTCACCAACCAAGAGGCAAGGCAGATAACGGGAGACCTACTCCGCTCTGCTGGTGATGCCATTGCTCCCGCAAAAGACGGAAAGACCATCCAAAACAGATTGCAAGATGCAGTTCTGGACAAGATTCAAGAAAAAATATGAAAGCACTTTTACTTCTTATCCTGTTGCCACTTATGTCAGCAAAGGCAGAGCAACCAGACATCCACTGCCCTGGACAGAACATCCTTGAAATGAGGTGGTGAACATCACGAAAGTGGGAAGAATCCAATCAGGCACTAAAAAATCAACTCAAACCAGAGACCCTGAAGACTTGGGTTCAAGCAACACAAGAGGTTTGTACTGCGTGTTCCCCTTACAAGCAAGGAACGATTTACCCGCAAATTGTTGTTGAATGCGATGACCGACTCAATCGAGTTCTGCCGGAAGAACTCAGGAGTCTAAGAAAATGAGATTCTTAGTCCCCCTACTCCTTGCACTTGCACTACCAACAATGGAGGCACCCAAATAAAAATCTAAGTAATAAATCAGTTCGGTGGATGGCAGCATTATCAAATCATCCACCACCTTCCTTCTGCCGCTCGCACTGCACAGAACAAAGAGACTCAATCAGGTAAGCAATACAGAATTGTGGGTAAGGAAAGAAAACTCATGGATCTGTTTCATCCATAAAATCAATTACGAACTATTATCCATTATTTGGTAATCGATGGTTTATTCTCATCGATCATTGACTTCAACAATCCGGCAGTCGAAACTCCACCAATCATAACTAAAGCAATAATATGCTCAGTCCTATCCTCACCGTCCTTAGCAGGGCTACTAACATTATTTGAAATTCCAAAAAGAGTAAACAGCGCGACGATGACGAGCACTATCTGCCCTACTTTTCGTTCAGTCATTGCTCTTTTTACAAACTATAGTAGCCTTGGCAACGCACGATCACAGACGACTCCTAATGAAGCGATTATCAGTCGTCCTTCTTTTGCTAGGACTAGCAGGTTGTAACTACCCATCTAAACTTGAAGCAAGAAGAGCGTGCGAGAGATGGGAAAGTCAAGAAAAGGAACTAAGTCAAATCAAATATATAAAGACTGAAACAGCGGATTGGGTTCATCTACCGGCAGTCAATGAAGACAATATAATCACCTCTCGCTACTGCGAAGACGACAGCGACATAAGACAGTTCGTAGGTCATGAAAACTATGCCATCCAGAATGAAACCTGGGAGAACAAAGAAGGCAAGAAGGGAAAATGGAAGGCAGTCAAAAACTTCCTCTATTGACGAGATCTCTCCTCCCTATTCTTGGAGACACTATCACTGCAGTCGCAATAGGGTCAGCAGGCGATGCATGAGTCGTTAACAACGTAGTTCCCTTGATCAGCATGGAGACATAACTTAGCCAAGAAATCAAACCCCGCATATTGAGGATTTGGAGAGGGCAAGAGAAGATCAAATAACCCTCACAATCTGAACTTTGAAGTGCAATTTGGGGCAGTACATGATCCAACCGCTTTTTCCTATACTCCTCTTTAATTTCAAACCAAGAGACAATGAATGGATTGCCTATACACAAAGCGTTCTCATCCATATCAAGAGAATCAACTTCATCCCACTCAGGATTCAAAACGCTATGTATTGCAACATAAACCTGAGCAGCAGCATCACTAATACCGAAGGCATTTTCACCATACGAAGTGGTGCTGAAATGATTAAAGAAGAATCAAATAGATGTAGGTGCCTTTTGCATCTCTAATGGCCTAAGACTGCTACTCATGAAGACACCAAAGGTTCCTCTAGAAACCCCAAGAAAAGCCCATACCCAGTAAATACACTAGTAAATATGATGTTCCCAAAGAAGAAGCAAAACAGGTTCCAACTCTCCTTTAAGGCAAAAGAGGGTCCCCGTCTATATCCCGATGGAAGAGTTCTTGATGGATG
>Ga0302116_1001187_pt1 | contig 15708 bp, 17 predicted proteins | sample AG5_SCM_MG_FD_203124 | JGI IMG/M metagenome (GOLD analysis project Ga0302116, IMG submission 203124) | Marine microbial communities from Western Arctic Ocean, Canada - AG5_SCM | ecosystem: Environmental > Aquatic > Marine > Oceanic | place: Canada: Western Arctic Ocean | collected 2017-10-01 | reverse complement strand
GCCGGGGCCCGGGGGGGTGACGGAACGACGTATCGACGTCCGCGATGTATCCGTTGGGGCGTGCGAGTCGCGCCGGGGGTACCCGCGCGCGATACACCCGCGCGATCGAAGGGGCGAACGTTCGCCCCTTCGTGGCTTTTTCTCGGTTGGATACGCAAATCTGGGCGGGGGGGCACTCACGGTCAGCTGGTTGCGGTCCTTCGTCCACCACCTGTGCGTCTTCGTGGGCTGATCCCAGTTCTTCTTCCTGTGCGCACGGAGGGAAAGGGAAGGACGTCAGAGCCTGTGCGTGAGTGGGCGCGGGATGGGGCGCGCGGAAGGCGCCGAGGAAACCCTAGGCGTGGGGCGATACGCTGGAAAAACATTCGAGGAAGCCGTGATGGGCGCGGCCGGTAACTCACATCTCCTCGCACTTCGCCACCGTCGTCGTCATGTGCTTCTCGAAATCCGCCTGACGCTTCGCCGGGTCTTCCATCTTCCCGGCGAGCCATCGCGTGAGGAAACCCATCGCGCGTCGAGCCGCGCCCGAACCGCGCTCCGTTGCACTGCCGAAAACCAAAGCTATCTCCCCCTCTTTGTTTGCTTGTGAGAAACGGATCAGTCCAAGATTTCTCATTTAGCGCTACACAGAGCAAATAGTCATCGTAAACGCATAATTCGTAAAGCTGTATGAGCAATCAGAGCCCGTGAACGAACTAACACGCCAATGCCAGTGGACTCGGGCCCGACGACTTTTTTAGCGAAGACGGGACGGGGGCGGGGCTTCAGAGCGAGGCGCGCGGGCGCATCGAACGAGCCACTCGACCTAACAAACGGGCGGAAACGATTCGAGCAGGCCACGGGGCATCGTTCGGGCGCGTCACACCGGGCACGAACGGATCGTGGCTCGCGTTGCGGCCGTGATTCCGGGAGGTGCCTTCCTTTTGCCACATTTCGCCGGGCGAGATTGCCGAGGGGGGTTTGGGGTCCGCACTTACGGCGCCCGACGTCCGGCCGAGGGTTCAGACATCGCGACGTCGGCGCCGATGGTATCGGGCGATGTGTCTAACGTCAACGGCGGCGCGATGGGCGCGTCCGGGGCTGTGAACGGCGACGACGCGGCGCAAGGAGGACCCGACGACTCGCGGATGTCATATCCCGATGGAAAACCCGTCGTCGGGGATGTCGAGACAGTTGCCGGGAAGTCGACGCCGCCGTCGCCGGAGACGCTCGAAGATCCCGTCGAGCGGTTCAGGGTGCGAGAAGCCATGGCTGCGCTCCGCGACGATACGGCGGAGCCCCACGAGCGGATGTCGGCGTGCGAGCGCATCCGAGACTTCGCGCTCGCCGACCGGAACAAAGATTTCGACACCGCGAGGGAATGCATCCACCTCCTCCCATCCGTGTTTCACCCGTTCGGCGCTCGTCACTCGGCGCGTTCGATGACCGATACAGACTGGCCCGAAGACGACGCGGACATCAAGGCCGCCGCGCTTCGAGCGTACATCGCGGTCGCACTGGACATGTACGTGGCCGACGACAGAGTGGTGCCCAACGATTGGTGGACGCCCATCATCGACGCGATGAACACGGAATCTTTTTTGAAGACGCCGCTCGCGGAACGGACATCGGCGTTCGACGTCATCGGGCGATGCGCCGGAGACTTACGTCGGCTGATGAACTCCATGTCACGCGTTGGATCCAGTGGATCACATGGAGAGTACATGCCCCGCGGCTGTGAGTATAAAACGGAGATGGATACGATGTTCCAGCGAGTGGTCGGCGACGCGATGTTATTCGCGACCAATGTGGAGATGCCTGTGGAGGGTGCCGACGGGGGTGCCGACACAGCTGTGTTGAAACTCGTTCCCATCGGCGATGAGCTGTGGGCCGCGTCCCTGGAGTGCGCGTGCCGCCTCGCGTCTCACTACGTGCCCGTGGGAGACGGGATTCATTCAAAGCTGAGGGATGAAAACGAGCGAATCCGGGGCTCCGCGGCGAGGATCTATTCGAAGATGCCGCCGCACCTGATCGAGCCGCACGTCGAGTCGTTGATGGCGTTGTCGAGGGACAATGCGCCGTGGGTGAGGCACGCCGCGGCGGTCGCCGTGGGCAAGGTCACCGCGCACAGATCCGAGAGGAAAGCCGCGGCGGAGGCGGAGAAGAATCGAATAAACGATTCAACAGAGGCGAAAGTTTCTAAAGCCGCCGCCGCCTCTTCATCCGCCGCGGACGAGGACGCCGCGTTCGTCGAGGCGGCCGAGCGCATGGACGCCGTGCTGAAGGACCTCGCCGGACGCGGGGATCGAACCACCGACCTCTCGGTTCCACCGGAAGGACCTCACCGACCCGACGAGTCCATCGCCGCGCTCCTCTCCGACCCGTGCGGTGTCGTCCGAGTCGCCGCTACGTTTACGCTGACGAAAGCGCCAAAGTCCGAACGCGTCCGGCACTTACACAGACTGTTACCCAACTTACAGGCGAGAGACGGGTACCTACGCGAGGCGACGTGCCGGGCGCTCACAGCGCTGTGGACTGAGGAGCACAAACCGGTGATCTCACCGGCGACTGAACCAAAGACTGAACCAAAGACTGAACCCAAGACTGAACCCACGACGACCGCCGGTGACGGACCTGATGCCTCCGCCGCTAAGCCCGAGGCCTCCGCTAAGCCCGAGGCTGCCGAGGCCATCGTCACCGAACCAGAAACGACCAGAAACGACCAGAAACCCCCGACGCAAACGCATCAGCAACATCAACAACAACAGCCGACGCCGACGCCCGCGAAGACGAAGACCCCGGGTGAGACGGCGCGACTGAAGCTCATGACGGCGACGGCGGCTAACCTCGCGCCGTTGTTGGAAGATCCCGACGGCGGCGTTCGCGAGTGCGCGGCGGAGTGCATGGGCCACCTCAAGGAGGCTGCCACGTCACACCTCGCGGCCATGCGTTCGTTGATGAAAGAAGACAGGGAAGAATCCGTCCGGGACGCCGCGATGGACGCAATGACCCGCCTCGGGTTTTACAACCCACTCAGCGGTGCACTCAAGCAGAGGTACGTTTATTTCAATGCTCGTATGGTTATTTTTGGTTATTTTTGGTTATTTTGGTTATTTTGGTTATCGTATGCGCATGGGCAATGTGACTGACGTCGTGTTTTGTTCAACTCTCACAGGGGTTTTTACAGAGTCCAGCGAAGTCGAGGGCCGACCGCGCAGCAACGTAAGAGCTCGTTGTCACGCACGCGCGCGTGCGAGGTTGGCGCGACGGTGAGGGTGTGGTGGCCGGACGACGGCGCGTTCTACGAAGCGCGGATCAAGGCGTGGGATCGCGAGCGGGACGTGCACACACTACTGTACATCCTGGACGGCGTCGAGGTTCGTATGATTTATTTTATTTTCACGCGTATGGCCAATTGGAGTGACGGACGTCGTGTTTTTCTATTCACAGGAGGAGCTCGATTTGAAGAAAGAGCGCGTGGAGCTGCGGTACAAGCCGCACAAGCGCGGCGCCAAGGAGTCCTGGCTGCCCATCAGGGATAAGAAGGAGAAGAAGGAGAAGAAGGCGCCTAAGGTTCCACGAGTTCCAAAGGAAAAGAAACAGACGGCTCCGAAGGATCCAAAAGAGCGAAGACCGACACGGGCGGAGGTCACCGTGGAGAAGGTGAAGAAGGGCCAGGTTGTCCCAATCGACGCGACGGTTCGTGTCTTTTGGCCCCTCGACGACGCCTGGTACGGCGGCCGCGTTGTCGGACACAACGAAAAGACATCCGGAAAGAAGGACAAAGAAACGGGCGAGGCTAAGGTCACCGCCTTGCACACAGTGTTGTACCACGACGGGGTTCAAGAGGTACGAGTTTCTTTTAATGCTTCCGTACGGGCAATTTGATTGACGGCCCGTGTGTTGTGTTCAACTATCACAGGATCTCGACTTCAACAAGGAGAAGGTGGAGGTGGTTTCCCTGGGCGACGGCGCGGAAAAAGTCCCGCCGATCGACGGGCTGTTACCCCTCCGCGTGCCCATCATCGGCGGTTCGACGAAAGGGTGGATGCTGCCCAACGCGCGGCGCGGTGCGGAGCAGGTGGCGGTGGACGCGGACATTTCTGGAGACACGTCTGGAGACATTTCTGGAGATGTCACGACGCGAATGTCCGTGCTCGATTTCAACGACAGATTCGTGCCGCCGCCTGAAAAGGCTTTGACCAAGGGCGGCGCGCCCGTCGTCAAGCGTTGGCGCCGGATGTTATCCTTCGACCCCGCGCGGTGCCCACCGCACCTCGCGGCACGTGGAGGGTGCGCCAAGGAGGTGAGCCTCGGACGGTGGCTGGCCAATCAGGGCGCGGCGTGGGGCGAGGCGGTGGTCGGCCGGCCGGTGTTCGTTCGCCCCAGGACGTGGACGTACTCTCCGGGCGATTACGTAAACGCGGAGCGGTTAGCGGCGGAGCGGCACGAACGCGACGTCGGCGGTTCGAAACCCGTGTCTGACAATATCACCGGGGAGAAACGAAAGGAACCAGAGCCCGAAGACGCCGAAGAAGCTGAAGATGCCGCCGCCGATGCCGAGGTTGAAAATGTTGAAACGGTTGCCAAGGAGGAGCCCGTCGACGAGACATTGAAGCCGCCGACCATCCTCGGGTGCTCGCCGTCTAAGAAGGAGAGGAGCGTGGAGGACATCTACTCCGCCGGCCCCGCGGTGACCGGCCCGGATGACGGACCCGAACAGAAGGACGAGAAGGAGGAGAAGGAGGATGAGGACGAGTCTATGGGCAAACAGTCAGACGACGAGTCGATGGGCAAAGACTCAGACTCAGACGACGAATCCGAGTGGCGATTCGCATCCATCGTCGGGTTCAACGCGCAGACCGGCGACCACCGGTTGCTGTACGCGGACGGAACCAGAGAATGGCTCCCGCTCATCCTGCACGAGACCAAGGCGGCGTCCGACTCTAACGATGTTTAAAATGTCATCGAATGTCGATTAAAAAAGAATTAATGTTTCGGCGCCGTCGTGACATCCGCCTTTGCCAGCCTCTCATCCGGCACCTCTGCCTTCGGCGCCTTCGTTCGAAGCTCCCACGCGTCCCGCTCGTCCAGCTTGGCCCTGAACAAGTCACGCAGGCGCCACACCGCCTCGCGCGTCGCACCCGCGCCCGCCCCGATCTGTTCCGCAACCGGCCGATCAATCTGCGGAAACGGCTCGTTTGGGTAATCCACCCCGAGCTGTATTAAACAAAACAAAACGTCAGTACGGGCAAACAGTAGGAGAACAAAAAAGGAACTCACCTCGAATGAAGTGTCGTCGTCGTATTTCTCGCGTTCGGGCGCCTCGTTGAGCGCGTTGGTGTGCTTGAAGAACTGCGCGTACAGCTCCGGATCGCGGTCGATGGTCACGATGTGGTCCGCGATGATGTCCCAGTCCGCCTGCGTCGGGGGCGAACCGGGAACGCTCGGATCCCCGGGGACGTGCCTGTAAACAACAGAAAACACGACGTCAGTCCAAAATGCCCATGTGGAAATAAAAGGAGAAACTCACCGCTTCAACCGCCAAATCTCGAGCACGTCCACGAAGGTTCCTTTCTTGAAAACCTTCCGCGCGGCGCGTGAATCGCCGTAGTACACGGGCACCGCGCCGCTCGCCATCGCGTTCACGAGCTTCTCAGTCACGTACCCCGGCTCCGCGCTGTTCTCCAGCGCGAGCACCCACCGGTAGTCCTTGTAAAGCTCCCAAGGCTTGATCCCCCGCGGCGGGTATTCATCTGAAATAAAGAAAACCGGTGACGTTAGTACACTAATTGCGCGTACAGAAATAACCAAAATAACCAAAATAACCAAAATAACCAAAATAAACGCACCTGTCGAGCTCCATCGCACGTTGTGCTCGCACGCGCCAAGCGCGTGCACCGCGCCGTCGCGGCCGATATCGTCCACCCGCCCTTGCCGCCACCCTCGGTTACTAGCGCGTTCCAGCGCGCGGAAGATCTGCGCGCGGTGATCCTGGCAGTTGCCGCTCGCCCACCCAACCATGTGCCGCCTCAGATCGGGCGGGTTGTCCTGTTAATTAAAAAACCATGTCAGTACAATCGCCCATACGGAAATAAAAACAATACGGAAATAAATAGACTAACCTGAAACGCCTTGAGCCTGTCGGACAGCATGTCGCGCATGAGCCACGCGTGCGTCATGGCGTACGGTGACCACACGTACGTCGTCTTCTTTGGGTCGTACACGAGGTCCTGGTTGAAGTGCGCCAGCCCGGTTTCCAGTCGCATCACCGGATCGTCCTCGTGCCGGCACCTGTAAACAAAACACACGTGTCAGTCCAATTGCCCATACGGATACGATAACCAAAATAACCAAAATAAACCAAAATAACCAAAATAACCAAAATAAACTCACCACTCCCACGCGTTGAAAAACATGGACGGCTCCGCGGTTGTTTGCACCCACGGCTTGTTCCCCCACGCGCACCGCGATCCTTCCTCGCGTCCAGCTTGGAATATGTCCGGGCCTTCCACGACGATGTCGGGCTCCACCTTTGGGTCCGACGTCGCGACGACTCGCAACTCGGAAGTGGAGTCGGCGCCCTTCACTGGAGTGGAGGTCAATTCGTCCAGGTTCACCTGTTTAAAATAAAAAACACGACGTCATTTCAATTGCCCATACACGTACGGAAATAAAAATAGAGACGGGAATAAAAATAAACACGGGAATAAAAATAAACTCACCGCGCTCCAGTCGTAGGTTGGGTCCGCGAGTCGCAGGCGGACGCCCGGGAGCGCCGCCTCGAGCAGCCGGACCATGGGCAGCCAGTAGAAATCGCCGGACGATTCGAACCCGACGGTCACGGTGGGACGCCCGTCGTCGATGTCCACGGGCGCCGCCGCCGTTCGTGGCTTGGCGAGCGATGCGGTCCGCTGCGCCTCGGAGAGACCCGGCAGAGATCTGGTGATGAAACTTTTTTGTCGGGGCGCCGCGGCGACGAGAGCGCGGATGTGGTCGCCGCCGCCCGCGGACGACGCGACGAGCGCGAGCGCCAGCGCGATACCCGCGATGAACGCGACCCCCGCGGCGCACGCCACATGCCACCCCCGGTCGCATCCACCGCGGACGTCAACCTCGCCGCCCAGGTCCAGCCTCCGTCGCGCCCGGCCCTTCCCGCGGACAGGCCCGGTAACACCCAATCTCGGCATCGTCGTCGAGACACCGTGTCCACGGTTGGCGTTCGATGGTGCGCCGTCGTCGGACTCCAGGGTCAGGTGGACGTCCCCGCCGTAGTCCGTCGCGCCGTACGGCCTCATCGCCGGCGCGCGCTGCGCGTCCATGGCCTTCACGCGCGCGTCTCAATCTGGGCGTGCGGTCGTCTGATGACCACATGTTGGTTTTTTATCTGTGGCCGCTTCCACTGAAACGCGCCACGCGCCAAATCATCAGTCGAAGAAGAAGGAGGGCCAAATAATACCTGATGACATCACTCACGGAGCTCACCGCGCCGCGTCGTTCGACGCTATATCGCGACGTGCTCGATACCTCATGGCGTCGGCGATGTCGTCGTTCAACACGGCGTCCTCGTCGGCGCGCGCCGCGCGGGGCCCCACCGTCATCCAGTGGCGCCGATGCCTGACCACCCGAGCAGACATCACGGATGAAGAATGCCGTCATTCTAATAAAAACGCAGCGGCGGCGGTGCGCGTCCGCGCATCCAATGCCCAGCCCCGAGCGAAGAACCACCGCCGCGACCGACGCGCCGACTCCGCGGGATGGACCGTCCCGGACGGCGTATCCCACGGCGACGTCGCGCGTCAACCCACCGGCGAGCACGTCCATCCCTCGCACCTCATCCCGCCCGAACTCGTCCGCCCCGAAGTACCGGACACGTACAAAAAGAAACCCGTGGTGAGTCTATTTCTATTTATTTCCGCATGGGCAATTAGATTGACGTCGTGTTTTGTTTAACTCTTACAGGCGCTCCTAATGGGCTACGTTGGTATCGGATACAGTGGTAACACGGTCAACGCGGCGCTTCCCCGCGGTCAAACAATCGACGACGTCCTTGAAGATGCGCTCTTCGACGCCGGATGCGTGCTGCTGTCGAACTACCGGTCCAGAGCGCTGTCGCGGCTCAAGTGGAGCAGGAGCAGTCGCACGGTGAGCTTATTTTTGGTTATTTTTGGTTATTTTTGGCTATTTTTGGTTATTTTTGGTTATTTTGGTTATCGTATGCAGATGGGCAATTAGACTGACGGCGTTTTATTTGTTAACAGGACAAAGGCGTGTCGTCGCTCGCCACCGTCGTGTCCGCGCGGCTTGAAGTGGACGTCACGGTGTGGGACGAGGACCCGGAGGGAAGACGAATCGCCGCGGATATCAACCGGCACCTCCCCGAACACGTCCGCGTCTTCGGCGCGTACAGCACCCCGAAGAGCTTCCAGGCCAGACGCGCTTGCGTGAAGAGAACGTACGATTACTTACTCCCCGCGAAATGCCTCGGGTTGAATGAAAACGGCGAGAGGGACGAGTCCGTCGCGTGGCCTGGACGCGACGACCTCGCCGGTTCGTCTGGCGCGGATGTCATGAAACGGCTGCGTGAATCGTTACACGCCTTCGAGGGATCGCATTACTTCCACAACTACACCAGGCGGAGCACGTACGCGCCGGACGCGGACGAGCTGAAGGGTGGTAACCGGCGAAGTCGCGCCAAGAACCAAAAAGACGACGAAGAGAACGAGACTGAGGGCAGCGAGCCGATGGACGCGGTGGACGACGTTTCAGATCACACGGACGACGGTTCGTATTCCGGCCCCGAGTACGCCGGCAGCAGGAGCTCCGGGTACTACTGGCTCAAAGGACGCGACGACGCCGATCTCATCGGGGTGAGGCACGCTCGCAAAGTAAATTCCTTCGTCGCGGGCGACGTCGAGACCTTATCGTCGTCATCCGCATCCGGCGTCCCGTTCGTGCGTCTCACCGTCAACGGCGATTCGTTCATGCTGTACCAGATACGTAAGATGATCGCCACCGCGGTCGCCGTGGCGCTCGGGCACTTCCCCGAAGGCATGATCGCGGCGTCGCTGGCGAGGCCGGCTCGAGTGGCGACGCCGATCGCGCCCGCGTCTACTTTATATTTAACCGCGGCGGAGTTCATGTCTTTCAGGCCGCACAAGCCTGACACATCCGTGGATTCCGCCTCCGAGATGGAGAACACCCCGAACAGGCTGGACGTGCTGGAACCCGGCGTTGAGGTCGTCGGGGACGTGCGGGCGTTTCAGAAAACGGTTTTGGATCCCGCGTTGGCCCCCGCGCTGAGCGACGACGAATGGGACGTCTTCGTCGGGTAAGTTTATTTTAATCATCGTACGGGCAATTAGACTGATGACATGCTTTGTTCACAGGAATCTTCCGAAGCTTCGCGTGACCGAGGGGGAGTGCGGGGATTTCATCGCCGCGGCCGGTGAGGTGTTGGAAGCGCACGGGGAGTACGTCGTGATGCGGGAGGAAAGGCGGCGGCGCGAGCGGGAGACGCGCGAGAGCGACGAGGCGAACGAACTCGCCAAAGCGTGAGTTGTAATGAATGATGTCATCTTTGCGCTATCGATTGAATTTTATGAATCTCTCTATCCCTACGTACTCACTGTAGGCGCCCGTCCAAGGCGTTCACGTCGAATACGCAGACGTACACCGCCGCCAGCGTGAACGTTAGTATGATCGCGTCCAGCCACCGTGGCACCTCCTGGTTAAGCGCCCACGACACCACCTTGTACGCCACGAGCGGCGACGCCAGATCGACCGCGAGATCCTTCGTGCTGTAGTCTGATTAAAAAAACACGCCGTCAGTCTAATTGCCTATACACGCAATAAAAATAAACTCACCGTAGTCGTCGCCGCGATCTTCGTAGCCGAACGCCGGCGATGCTTCGCCGGCCCCTCCCGATGCCCCGCCGCCGATGAACCCACCGTCGGATCGAGGGCCCAGCTGCACGTCGTTGTACCATCCCCCCGCGGCGTGCGCGGCATCCGGCGTGATCAGCGCGTGGATGCCCAGAGGGACGGCCAGGACGCCGATCGCCTGGCCCCACGTCCTCCCTCTCCTCTTCGCTCGCTTGTCGTCATCCTTCTTCCCATCGGCGTCGTCGTCGCGCGGGTAGAGCGCGGCGTTGGGGACGATGACGGCCCCGCGACGGTGTCGGCGTGACGCGGTGGATGCGAGTGGTGGCCGCGTGAGGCGCACACGGGCGGGCGCGGCGATCGCGTGCATGGTTCCACGCGCGCGACTCGAACTGTGATGACGCGTCACTACAAGTTTCAAACTGGTAATGTCAAATCGTCAAATCGGGAGTCGACGCGGGGCACTTCGATGGGCGCGGGGGGGATGACGACGGTTTGGCGGCCGAGGGTTCGTATTCCTGTTCCCGAGGTCGATGATGAGGTCGATGAAGAGGTCGAGGTACCGGAGGAGGAGTTGCTGACGAAGAAGGGCGCGAAGCGGAAGAGAGCTTCTCCCACGAAGGGGCCATGCGAGCACGGGGTGAAGTACCGCTCGAACTGCAGGGTGTGCAGCGCTTGTCCGCACGGTCGTCGGCGCCGTCAATGCAAGGAGTGCGGTGGGTCACAAATCTGCGAGCACGGTCGTCAGCGCAAACAGTGCAAGGAGTGCGGTGGGTCACAAATCTGCGAGCACGGTCGTGTACGCTCTAACTGCAAGGAGTGCGGTGGTGCATCATTCTGCGAGCATAGTCGTCAGCGCTCTCGATGCAAGGAGTGCGGTGGGTCTGGAATCTGCGAGCACGGTCGTCAGCGCTATTGGTGCAAGAACTGTGGGGGGGGTGCATACTGCGAGCACGGTCGTGAGCGCAGAAAATGCAAGGACTGCGGAGGGGCATCAATATGCGAGCACGGTCGTGAGCGCTCTGTATGCAAGGAGTGCGGTGGGGCATCAATCTGTGAGCACGGTCGCAGGCGCTCTCAGTGCAAGGAGTGCGGTGGGGGGTCAATCTGTGAGCACGGTCGACAGCGCTTTCAGTGCAAGGAGTGCGGTGGGTCTGGAATCTGCAAGCTCGGTCGTCAGCGCCATGATTGCAAGGAGTGCGGTGGGAAGGGAATATGCGAGCATGGTCGTATACGCTCTACATGCAAGGAGTGCGGTGGTGCATCAATCTGCGAGCACGGTCGTATACGCTCTGTGTGCAAGGAGTGCGGTGGGTCACAAATCTGCGAGCACGGTCGTATACGCTCTATGTGCAAGGAGTGCGGTGGGTCACAAATATGCGAGCACGGTCGTGATCGCTATAAGTGCAAGGAGTGCATCGCCGCGAAGGCGGGAACGAAATCGTAGACTATCGCAACCGTGTATCGTCATGTTCACAAAACGAATCAAAGCCTACCCCTCGTCCTGACGTCCGCGTTCAACCTCGCGTCCCTCTCCAGCTCGTACTCCCGCAACTCCGCGCGCTTCAAGAAATCCTGCTCCTCCAAGTACGTCTTCCCCCGCTTGTGCTTCTCCAAGTCTTCCTCCATCGCCGCGTCTCCCTCCTTGACATCCTTCCAATCCATCTTGCTCTTATCCAGCACGTTCAGCTTCTTCGTCTTCTCCAGCTGTAACAGCACGTTGTCCAGGCCACCGGACTTGGCCGCCGCGTCGCGTTTCGCCGCCTGCTTCGCCTCCTTGGTTCCCTCGACGTAAGTTTTTGTCACCTCCATCTCTTTCCCCGCGAAGTTGCGCGTCTCCGTGACCTTCATGACGCCGTCGGTGCGCTCCATGGCTCGCATGCGGACGCCGCCGCCGGCCTTCGCGAGTGCCTCTCGCACGGCGTCCGCGGATACCTTCGCGGTGGGCTTTTTGGCCTTGGCGTCGCCGTCGAGGCCGAGAGATTTGCGCCAGTCGGAGTCGTTGAGCGCTTTTTTGGTAGATTTAGTGTCGCCCTTCGCGCCCTTCTTGGCGACCGCGCCGCCCGCGACGCGGTTGAGCCGCGCGATGACGTCCAGCGCGGCGCGGCCTTTGCTCGGGCCCGGGCCGGAATGTGAATCGTCGTCGGTCGTCGTCGTCGCCGCTTTCTTGGCGCCGCGGCCCCGCCCCCCCTTCGCGGGTGCCTTTGATGCCGCCGCTGACGCATCGTTCGATCCTCCGCCGCCGTTGAGCTTCGCCCACAGCGCGTCGACCTCGGCGCGTTTCTTGGCGGAGACGTCCATGAGCTCGTCGACCTCCGCGTCGGTCCTGTCCGCGGCGCCCATGGTGTCGATGTGCGTATCACGGATCGGTCGGTGACGCGCCCGGGTGTTGTGGCGGTTGGGGCGATTTGATTGATGAAGTCGAAACTTGGTGCGGGTTCGAAATATCTCTGACAGGACGGATCTGACGGGTGTCGTTGGCGGGCACTTCGATGGGCGTGGGGGAGATGACGACGGTTTGGCGGCCGCGCGTGAGGATACAGGTTCCCGAGGTCGATGACGAGGTCGAGTCTAAGGCTGAGGTACCGGAGGAGGAGTTGCCAACGGTGAAGGGCACGAAGCGGAAGAGAGCCCCTCCCACGAAGGGGCCATGCGAGCACGGGGTGAAGTGGCGCTCGGCGTGCAAGGTGTGCAGCGCTTGTCCGCACGGTCGTAAGCGTTCTCGGTGCAAGGAGTGCGGTGGGGCATCAATATGCGAGCACGGTCGTATTCGCTCTCAATGCAAGGAGTGCGGTGGTGCATCAATATGCGAGCACGGTCGTGTACGCTCTAAATGCAAGGAGTGCGGTGGGTCACAGATATGCGAGCACGGTCGTGAGCGCTATTGGTGCAAGGAGTGCGGCGGGGGTGCAATCTGCGAGCACGGTCGTGAGCGCAGAAAATGCAAAGAGTGCGGTGGGTCATCAATCTGTGAGCACGGTCGTCAGCGCTATTGGTGCAAGAACTGTGGCGGGGGTGCATACTGCGAGCACGGTCGTGAGCGCAGAAAATGCAAGGAGTGCGGGTCGAACAAATGACGACGGCGGTAACGTCTCAGTTGTATATTAGATTAGATGAGTCCCTGTCGGCGAAGATCCTCGTACGTCTTCTTGTTGTACACGTTCCCGTCCGCGTCCTCGCACTCCTCGTCAGTCTCACGCTTCCACTGCCCAACCTTGCGCGCGTCCAGCGCCTTCTGCAGCGCCAGCGCATCCGCAATCGTCGTCACCTGCGTTTCAAATGGAAATGGAAAATGGAAAATGGAAGTTTAGTTTTCAGCCGCGGATCCGGTGTTTCTCGTCGTGCGTTTACGTGCGTGGCGTGCAGCGCTCGCGGGCGGGTCAGGTTACGGGTTTTCTAGGCCCTAATGCGTGTGCTTCACGGGAATCAGTGCCCAGTGCAGTGTGTCCATCAACCCCGTCCGAAATCGCCAAAACCCGGGAAAAACCAAAAAAAATTGCCAAAAAATTGCCAAAAGAAATAAAACGCACCTCTGCGAAAGCCTTCGTGTTGGGTACGTTCAGGCACCGCATCCCGTGCTGATGCCTGAACTCCTTGAAGTGCCGCTCGTACGCGCGCCTGCCCCAGTACGAGTAGTTACCGCAAATCTCGCACGTGAACTCCAGGTTCAGGCCGTGCAGTTTGTACAGCCAGTACGGGATGGGTTTCCCGTCCCAGCCCATTGGCAACTTGAGCGGGTTGTAAATCTCCTCATCCTCGTCGTCGTCCTCCTCTTCCACCCAATCGTCATCCTCCTCAGCCTCAGCTTCGAGCTCCGCGAGGGACAACGTCGCCTTCTTCTCGACGTACCCTTTCGTAGCTTCCAGTTGCTGCCGCAAGTGTTCCAGAAGCTTCTCGACCAAAGCCTCCAGCCTGGCCACGCCCTTGGCGCGATCCTCCTTCTTCTTGGCATCCTCCCCAGACCCGTCGCCCACCACGGCACCCTTCGCGAAGAGCTTCTTATCGATCTGCGTTAAGGACTTACCCCGCGTGCTCCACAGACGATCGCGCCTGTGGACGTTGGTCCCGCCCTGTTTTAAACCCATGGCGCCCAAAGCCTCCTTCACCTTGTCATCCCCGACGGCTTGTTCCATCTCTTCAGCCTGTACACAAAACCAAAACACGACGTCAGTCTAATTGCCCACACGAGGATTAAAATAAACTCACCGTTGAAAACGCGTCGAGGTCGACCACACCGGAGTCGAGCTTCGCCGCGACGATTCCCTTATCCTCCCACCCGGGAATCGAACCCTCGGCCCACGAGTGCGCGAACTCCTCCTCAGCTTTACGCATCACGGTGTCCAGGAACGTCAGCGGCTTGACCCTCGCGTGGAAGCCCCGTAGATACGCCACTAAACCGCTGAGATACTCTTCGTAAAGCTTCGTGAATTTCTTATCCCGAGGTAAGGGATAAAAGTCACCTACGACTGACAGGTACGCGATGTATTCGCATTCTTTGGAGCCGAACGGCGCGTTCTGGAACTGCGCGTGGTGCGCGTGGAGGTCCAAGTACCGTCCGCTCGCTTCCTCGCCGCTGAATTCTGGCGGTTTTTCGTCCCTGTATTGATTGAGGAACTCGTCGGAGAGCGGGGCGTGGAATCCCGCGAATTGCTTGTGGTAGTCGCGCGTCTCCTTGAGCCTGTCGTAGAAGGCGGAGAAGACGTTGGATCCGCCGCCGAGGGCTTCGATCTCTTCTTTGCGAACGCCGTCGGAATCCTCGTACACGGCGCGCTGTTCGGATGCGGGGGTGGGGGTCAGTCAGCGGTCGAGCGAGATCTCTCCTGGATTATTTCGCGCGATGATCGGCGAGTTGCGCGGGGACCTTTCGGATGCGTACGGGTGGCGGTGCGTTGCCGTGGTGGTCCTTTGCGTGTTTGGGGTTACGAATGGGTAATTCATGTGATGCAGTACGCACCAGTCGCTTGGCCTTGGTCGCCGCGTCGTCGAGCATCGATCGGACCCTGTGATTCTGCGCCAGCCTCTCCTTGTGGGTCACCGCTTCGTGCCTGAAGTCTGCGCATACGGCGCGCTCGAGGCGCTCGATCTCCTCGTGGGACTCGCGCGTGCGCTCGAGCAGCGTGGATGCCATGACGGCGTGCGGCGCGTGTTGTCTTCGGTCCCGGGAGTGGGAGGGAAGATGCGCGTCTCGGGTGCGGGCGCACGGAGGAATGCCCTAAATAATCCCGCCTCGCCGCCGATCTGCCGATTGATGAAGTTGAAACTTGGTGCGGGTTCGAATTGTCTTTGACGGGCACTTCGATGGGCGCGGGGGGGATGACGACGGTTTGGCGGCCGAGGGTTCGTATTCCTGTTCCCGAGGTCGGTGACGAGGTCGAAGTTGGGGTCGAGGTACCGGAGGAGGAGTTGCCAACGGTGAAGGGCGTGAAGCGGAAGAGAGCCCCTCCCACGAAGGGGCCATGCGAGCACGGGGTGAAGTACCGCTCGAAGTGCAAGGTGTGCGGTGCTTGTCCGCACGGTCGTTGGCGCTCTGTGTGCAAGGAGTGCGGTGGGTCATCAATCTGCGAGCACGGTCGTCAGCGCTCTCAATGCAAGGAGTGTGGTGGGGCATCAATCTGCGATCACGGTCGTATGCGCTCTCAATGCAAGGAGTGCGGTGGGTCATCATTCTGCGAGCACGGCCGTAAGCGTTCTCTGTGCAAGGAGTGCGGTGGTGCAGGAATCTGCGAGCACGGTCGTAAGCGCTCTAGGTGCAAGGAGTGCGGTGGGGCATCAATCTGCGAGCACGGTCGTCAGCGCCATGAGTGCAAGGAGTGCGGTGGGTCACAAATCTGCGAGCATGGTCGTGTA
>Ga0302116_1001186_pt1 | contig 15749 bp, 15 predicted proteins | sample AG5_SCM_MG_FD_203124 | JGI IMG/M metagenome (GOLD analysis project Ga0302116, IMG submission 203124) | Marine microbial communities from Western Arctic Ocean, Canada - AG5_SCM | ecosystem: Environmental > Aquatic > Marine > Oceanic | place: Canada: Western Arctic Ocean | collected 2017-10-01 | reverse complement strand
GTGCGTGTGCTTTCTCGCTCATCTTTCGTCCCCACGACATCCACGAATGCACCATCGCCCGTTTCGCGGCCGTAATAAGCCACCCGCTGACCTTCACCCCGAACCCCTCGTCACAAGGAAACGCAGGAAACGCTTTCGTCGTCGTTGGAGCACGCGGAGCTCGACAGCACGGACCCTCAAAGCGGAACCGGAACCTCTGACGAAGCATCCCAGGAACAGGAACAGGATGCCGGCCGGTTCGAAAAAACTCTCGCGGCGCAGTTTGAAAAGGCGCTTGACAAGGAGTTTGTGAACGCCGAGTCGGAACAGAGCGGGGTGCTTGGCGAGGGCGCGGGACGTAGTTTCAACGACACGAAAGACACGGGTTCGTTGGAGACGGTGGTGCGGGTGAGCCGGGGGGGGGGGGGGCGGGAGGTGGTGAAGGAAGGCGATGTACAAAGCGAAGGGCACGACGCGACAGGACGGTTTGGGTTGCGCACAAATGCGTCGAATGCCGAAAGTCATCTCTCAACCCACGAAGAAACCCTTCTGGAACGGATTAGCAGCACCGCGAAGGACATCGACCGCGCGCTTGGGGGTAAGGACAACGACGAGGACGTGGAACGTTTAGTGGATTCATCGGACAACGAGTTTGTGATTTCCAACCCGAAAAGCGGAACCATGGAACTGCAGCAGGATTTGAGGTTGATTTCGGATTTGGTTATTATTTTGGTCAGCGCCGCGATCGGCGCGCTTTTGTTTACGTTACTGGGCCAGCCCCTAATCACCGGGTACCTCATCGCGGGGTCCATGGTGGGCCCGGGAGGCTTAGGTTTAGTAGTGGAGCTGGTGCAGGTTGAAACCTTGGCGCAGTTTGGGATTATCTTCCTGCTCTTCGCGCTCGGTGTGGAGTTTTCGTTTGGGAAGCTGCGGCACGTGCAATCCGTCGCGGTGTTCGGCGGAAGCATGGAGATTCTGCTCATGATGCTTGTGTGCGGCGTGATTTCGGATTTCACGGGCGCGCCCTCAAAAGAGGGTGTGTTCGTCGGCGCGTTCCTCAGCATGTCCTCCACCGCGGTCGTGATAAAGTGCCTGATGGAACGCGGCGCAATGGGAACGCTTCACGGGCAAATAACAATTGGAACGCTGATTCTTCAAGACTGTACGGTCGGGTTGCTGTTCGCGTTGCTTCCCGTGCTCGGCGGGTCTCACGGGATCGGCGAGGGCGTCGTTTCCTTAATCAGGGTTACACTGGTGATGGTTGCGTTTTTGCTGGGCGCCGTGTTCCTGTCAAGACACGTGGTGCCGAACCTGTTTCGAGTGATCTCCAAGAGGAACAACCCCGAGCTGTACCAAATGACAAGTGTCGCGTTTTGTTTAACAATAGCGTGGTTCTCGGAACACCTAGGATTAAGCATCGAACTAGGAGCCTTCGTAGCGGGGGTCATGGTAAGCAGCACGCCGTACGCGGAACAGGTGCTGAAACACGTCGAGCCAATCCGAAACGTGTTCGCCGCGCTGTTCATCGCGAGTATAGGGATGATCATGAACCCGTTTTTTCTGTGGATACACCTGGACGTGCTGGTCGCGACGCTTTTCGTGGTGGTCGTGTTTAAGTGTTCGCTGATAACCCTGGTGGTACGCGCGTTCGGGTACAGCACAAGGACTAGTTTCACGGTTGGGATGTCCATGGCGCAGGTTGGCGAGTTTTCGTTCGTGCTTCTGTCCAGGGCCTCGAACCTGGGGCTGGTGCAACGCAAGCTGTACCTGCTTTTGCTCGGGACCACGGCGCTGAGTTTAATAGGTACGTGTGTAAGGCTTTCCCAAATCCCGCCTCCCTGTTTTATCTCTCAGCTGGTGACTGTTGTCCATACAAAATCGCGATATACTCGCACCTGAGGGGACTATTACCTCTACCCTGACTGTTTGTCCATACATCGCGATATACTCGTCCTGCGAAGGGACTATTACCTCTGACTGTTTACTCATACACATCACGAGAGACTGACACTTTGTTTTACCTCCCAGTAACGCCCGTGATGTTCCGGTGCACGCCGTACCTTTTGCGGTTCGCGTTTTTAGCGCGCTGGATCAAACGCGAAGAAGAAGACGCGGTTGAGTTGCAAGGACGGAGCGGGAGCTTGTCTCCGCAGGATGAAAATGGGGCGCGGCGGCACAAGGTGTGAGGAGCACCTTGCCGGTGAGGAGGTGTGGTACCATACGTTGGTAGGTATTATCAGAAATAACAAGACGGTTTTTAAAACTAAAAGAAAAAAACTTTATCTCCTCACATCGTCTCCATCACAGTCCTTGGCACGGCGCCTTGCTCTGTGTTTGGGGTACTTTTTTTGTATAAGTAGCGGTTGGACCTGTGACTATGTTGTGCTGAGTGCCCACACCACATGGCGGCGCAATGCGTGGTACGAGCCGCGGTGGTTCGGTCGCGGGTTGGGTACCCGCGCGTTTCTAAATCTCGCGTTCGCGTTTCCGCATCGCCCGCATCGCGTCGTCGCGTTTCCGTGGCCGCCGCGTTTGATGACACTGGCCCGGGGCCTACTCATCACACCCCTCCTTCCATACACTTCCTTGGCATCGGCGGCGCTGGCATATCCGCGCTCGCGATAATCGCCCTTAAAGACGGGTATTCAGTGACCGGCAGCGATCTGCGTCGGGGCGAGCACATGGATGTGGTTGAATCGCTGGGCGCGGTTTGTTTCGTGGGGCACGACGCGCGAAACGTGGGCGGCGACGATGTGGACGTGGGCGGTGACAACGGTGTGGACCACCGAGACATAATCAAGGACGGTAAGGGATACACCTGTGGGGAAAGACTTGAGGAAACTAAAATCACTAAAGACCCTACCGAAACCAAACGACCTGTCCCCGACGCCGTGGTCGTTTCAAGCGCCGTGCCGAAGGACAACGTGGAGTTGGTTTGGGCGCGGAGGCGCGGCGTTCCAATCTACACGCGCTCGCAGTGGCTGAAGCGAAGCACCGCGGGAAAAAGCGTAGTCGCGGTCGCGGGGACGCACGGCAAGACGTCCACCAGCGCGATGCTCGCGACTGTTCTGCTGGATTTGGGTTATGACGTCTCCGCCGTGATCGGCGGGCGAGTGCGCCAATTCCCAAACCGCGCGAACGCAATCGGCGGCACCGATCCTTTGTTCGTCGTGGAAGCGGACGAGTACGACGGCGCGTTCCTAGGGCTGTCCCCGGAAATAGCACTTGTGCTCAACGTCGAGTTCGACCACCCGGATATGTTTCACAGCCTCGAGCGCGTGGTTGAATTATTCAAGCGGTTCGTTCTGAACGTTCGGAGAGCGGGCGGCGTGGTCGTGGCGAACGGCGACGACGAAAACGTGGTGGACATTTTGCAAGGGAACAATTTTATTTCCTTCGGGTTCGGCGAAAGTAACGATTGGCGAGCGACTGATGTCACCACTAACCAACGGACTGGAGGGTCGGACTTCGTAATCACGAAACACAACGCGTTCGTAACCAAAGTTTCCTTAAAGCAGCCGGGACGGTTCGCCGTGTACAACGCCCTCGCCGCGTTTGTCGCCGCGAGCGTGGCGGTCACCCGGCGTCGCGAAAGCGCTCAAACCTTTACAAACAGTGAAAGCGTTGGTGCTGATAGTTTGATCATGGTCACGCGTGCTGATAAATCTACGAACAGCCGGCCACAGGACTTGTACATCGCGCTAACAACCGCAATCGAAACACACACCGGCGTGGAGCGACGCTTACAACTGATTGGCCAGATTAACGATTCCGTCTTCGTGTACGACGACTACGCGCACCACCCCACGGCGGTGCGGGAGGTTCTGGCGGGCGTGAAACAGGTACGTATTACCTTTCCCAAATCCCAACACTGTTTACTGCCCCTCTTTGAGTACAGTAGGAAAGTACTAGCCTGTTTGCCGATTGTCCAGAGTACACTGTTTGCTCCTTCAGTTTACGAGAACATCACGAAAGACTGACACTTTTCTTTTACATTCGCAGCGACACGCGGATGCGTTCATCGTCGCCGTTTTCCAGCCGCACACGTTCCGGCGAACTTCGCTGATGTCACGTGAGTTCACGAAAGCATTGGCATCCGCAGACTACAGCATCGTCACCACCGTGTTCGACGCGCGCCCCGAGGTTGATTTAGTGACCGACGAATTCAGGAAAGAGTTTGGGGAAGAGATGATACGCGATTTGACCACCGAACACGGAAAAAAAGGTTTCTTCGCGCGGACACACGAGGAAGCCACGGAAAGGGCGGTGGCGGAGGTTAGGCAGACGGTTAGGTGCATAGAAGCTAGTGCTTCACAAGAAAAAGGAAATAAAAGGCAAGTCATAGTGCTTTGCCTCGGCGCCGGCGTCGGCTTCGACGCGGCGAAGCGCGTGTTTAAGGCGTTGAGTGAGTGATGAGAATGTTGAGAATAGAAGACGGGTGGCCATAGCTTTGTCAAGTGCGCCTTGAAGTAGTTTGAATGTTAACTCTTCTGCTGTCACAATGTACTGTTCCATACGCATCGCATCGCCGCACATCTCTAAAGTAACGCACCCGGAAGAGCCGCTGTTTAACGCAAGCGCCTCGCTTCACGCTCCGATTCCATCAAAGTCAAGATGTCCCCCTCCCGCACCGGGCCTTTCACGTTGCGCATGATCTGGCGGTTCTGGTCGTCCAGGAACTTAACCCGAACCTGGGTGACCTGACCACGGGAGCCGGTGCGTCCGATGACTTTCATGACGATGGCACTGCGTTTGGGAGAGGGGGGGGGGGGAGGTCAGCGAAGGAGCGCTTGGGATGAAACGAAACCCTAAAAACAACACAGCCCGCGATCCGGACACCCGGTCTCGGCGCGGCAGGTCATGCCGCGACCTGTGCAGAGACGTGAAACACGTGTATATCTCGTAAGGGCACTCACAGCTTGATAGCGTCCATTTTTCGAGTCGCGAGTCGGGTGGACTGCGCGTGTAAAAGAGGGCCAGGGCGAGGGCCGGGGTCGCGCATTTATTCGTCTCGCTTCGCCTCGTCGTCGACGAGAAAAAAAGAAAAAACGCGATTTCAACCCTGATTATTAATCGGCAAAGCTCCCGTATTAGCCGATACCAGTGTGTCAAAAATGCAGAGAACGAGGTCTGGCCGAGGATCGTTTTGCGAGGATTTGGTTGGGTGGTTTTCGGACGCTCCGATTCCAGACAGAGGGAGGCGACCGTGTTGGTGTTCATCACCCCGAGTTCCACACGACGCCCGCGCGCGTACCACCCGCCGGTGCACGGAACAACCTCGGGTTTGGTTCGTATTCGACGTGTCACGGTCACTCGGTGCAACCGCGGACGTTCCGTTCACGCAACGCCAAGTCCAGAGGTCGATACGGACCACCATCCTCGTTTTGCGGGCGATAAGATTTCGATATGCAGGCGATCTCGTCCAGCTTCGCGTTGGGTGGAGGCGCGCGCGTTCAGCGAATACAACGAACCGCGGTGCGACGCGGTGCAACTGGCAATGGCGTGACTTTGGCGGCGGCGGCGCCGTCGCCGCTCGCGCGCGTGGACCACGGCGAAAGAGGCGAGGTCGTCGGTTTTGGTGTTTCGCAAAAGAACGCGAATGTTCCTAATCTTCTTCGACCGAACGTGAACGTCGCGCACGCGGTGTCAACCGCCGTGAGACGCATGCAACGGAGGGTACAGGCGGTGTGCGGTGCTGCGGTGGGGGTGGTGAACGCTGAGGGAGATACGAAAGAACACAAAGGCGTCGCGGCGAGAAAAGATGATGATGCGAGAAAACTCAATCTCCCGTTGATGTCCGCCGGCCTACTCGCCACCGCGCTGAGCGACCTGAACGGCAACCACGTGTTCATGGCTGCGTTTTACAGCTGGGCCACGGCGCAGCTGATGAAGTACGTCACCACGTTTTACCGGGAAGGCCGGTGGGACTGGAGGGTGATGTTCGACAGCGGCGGCATGCCTTCGTCGCACACGTCGCTGGTCGTGGGTTTGACAACCGCCATCGCGTACGGGTACGGCTTGTCCTCCGTTTTGTTCCCCTCCAGTTTAGCGTTTTCGTTAGTCGTGATGTACGACGCCGCGGGTGTGCGCCGGCACGCGGGGAAGCAAGCCGAGGTTTTGAATCGCATTCTAGGCGAGCTCGTGAAAGGCGAAGCGCCGTCGGAAAAGAAACTCAAGGAAGTGCTCGGGCACTCGCCCTTGCAAGTCTTCGCGGGCGCGTTCCTCGGCGTGGGAATGGCGATCATGTACATGCACCGGTACAGCACCGGGTACGCATCGCTGGCGTTTTAACGGCGGGTGAGTTGGGTGAAGAAACAGAGCGTACAGTGTAGTAGTACCACGGTAGACTCTCTCGTGCTTGTTCTTGCTGTTCTTGGTTGCGCGCTTTACGAAAATTAATCGGAGACTCGTCACTTGTCGTTTGCGCTCGCCGCCTTCTTCTTTTCGTTGTGGTGATTGCCGTAGCAAGTCTTGCATATTTTAGTTCCGGGCTCGTCTTTGCAGTTGTACCACTGATTGGTCGTATCCGTCCCGCACTTCACGCACGTCGTCCCCTCGGCCGCGGCGACGTCCAGCAGGTTCTTGTCGTAGCAAGGCTTGCAAATTTTAGTTCCGGGCTCGTCTTTGCAGCTGCACCACATACTGGTCGTATCCGTCCCGCACTTCACGCACGTCGTCCCCGCGGCCGCGGCGATGTCCAACCGGTTCTTGTCGTAGCAAGGCCTGCACATTTTATTTTCAGGCTCATCTTTGCTGTCGTACCACTGAATAACGGTCCTATCCGTCCTGCACACCACACACGTCGTCCCCGCGGCGGTTTTGACGCGCATGACATACCTGTCGGTTGTAGCAAACGTTACAGACCGGTTTGTCCTTATCGTCCATGTTGGCGTGCCACCGACTCGTCTCCGTGGTTTCGCACTCGGAAGAGACCAGCGCGACGCCCTGCGGAGGAATGAAAGTTCGAGGGTGAGTTTTACACGCCGTTGATGTGCCAGATTATGCGTCGAAGGGCGAAAAGAGTTTTGTCAGCAGACGCCGCTTTGGCAGGAGAAATCGTAAACAAGCTAGTGCGAGGGAAGCACGCACCTGCGGGGAACATATGCTTGTCGAATAGCTTCGCCTTCCGAAGGTATAGACTCGTTACTCGGTGTCATCGCCCAACGCCTGGGCGTTCGCGTGTCGCCAAGAGCACGCCCGTGCCTCCGTGCCTGGTCCATCCAGATGGACTGCTCGGTGTGCCGAAGCGCGTGCGGTTTGACACGACGTGAAAAGAATCCGGCGAGCGCGGAAGGTTGGCGTGCGTCGTCGCGGGAAACGCGCGTGGTTTAGAACGGCCGCCAGCTGCGGGCGGTACTCAGGGGTACCCGCGCCACCGCGTGCATACCCGCCACGCTGAAGCACGTCATCGTGCGAGTCCAAGTTGCGCACCGAGATCTGTAAAAATGCAACACGCAGTCACACTTGCCAGATATTTCGTGGCCTCTTCATCCCCTCGGTCACTCTTTCCGGCGCCGAAATGAGCCTTCTCGCGTGCGTTCCCCATGCCGTTTGATCCGCTCGAGCCGTACGACTCCTCACCCACGGAGGGTGGGGTTGAGTCGGACTACGCGAACGCGAACGGGGAGAACGCGGAACCCCGCGGTTCGCAATCTGGTTTGTTGGCCGTGTTTTGTGCGTTGGGCGTTTTAGTGCTGTTGTTCACCTATCGACGCGTCGTAGCGCGAGTCCTGCAAACAGCGCGTGGGAGCGGTGCGGCACGACTAAAACCAGTACAACAAGTGGCACGAGGGTTGAAATCGTGTTTAGGGTTTGCGCGCAGACTCGCTGGAACTTGGTCGACACTTCCCAAGATCCGTGTTTCACGATCTGATTCCTTCGAATTCAATCACCAACGCTCAGAATCCGTTTCAAAACTCACAATCGCGGTGACCCCCCCCGCCCCCGAAGACGGCGAGTGGCAGCACGAGTGGGACGTCTCGCCGCGTCCGTCGGTGGACACGAAGAAAGATGATGGAGGATACACGGAGGATAAAGACGTAGAGGCGGGCGAAAAACTTATTGCTCGTGATTTTCACGACGACGAAAAAACAAAAAGCGAAGAAGACGTCTCCGGCGTTTTCCCCGGAAACGAGTTGCTTCCCACCAACCCAATTTTGCGGAGCTCGGATGACGTCGCATATCTCGTGTCCCTTGTACCCAATCACCTGAGGCTTGACGGGTGGCATTTAATTTACAGCACGAGCCGGGACGGTTTCTCGCTGAACACTTTGTTGCACAAGTGCGGTAAGGAAAAAGCAAGCGGAGGACCGGTAGTCACGCTCGTGAAGGACGACCTGGGTTGTGTTTTCGGAAGCTTCACCAGCGACCGGTGGCGCGTGGATAATAAGGTGTACGGCGACGGACAGTCGTTCGTGTTTTCGGTGTGTGGAGTGCACGGTTCGGAACGCAGAGCCGCGTACCGGTGGGATTCGAAAAATAAAAACGGCAACTACCAGTTCCAAAGCGGGTGTGCCGAATCCATCGCCCTGGGCGGCGGCTCGCACTTCGCGTTGTGGTTGGACAACGACCTTCTGAACGGCACGAGTGGGGCGTGCGAGACGTTTGGGAATGCGCTGCCGCTGTCCGCGCAAAGCGAGTTCAAAGTTCGGAACGTTGAGGTGTGGGGCTTCGAGTCCATGCGGCGACGCAGCGTCGATAAACGAGTGGCGAGTCCGAAAGGTAAATTGTAATCTTAGAGAAAGGTCTTGAGTTTTATTCATAATCCGGACTACTAGCTCACGCTGCTCCTCCAGCGCGAGCGGTGTAAGGGCAGGTGATTTGCAGGATTCTTCTCGCGATTTGTTTCACGCTGTCTGGATTTTTGCAAATTTTAGCAACCACAACTTTTCTTGGAAGACGAAAAGACTCGCGCCGACGGCGCGCGCTTTCATGCACTTTGAGCCGCGCGGAAGCTGCTGACACCGCCGAATACCCAAACACTACGCCGTAGACCGAATATCCACTCGTCCGCGTCTGTGTCACCCCGCGTGTGCCTCCCGCGTGCCCCCCCGTGAGCGACGAATCGTCTCGCCATTTCCCGTCGTACTTCGAAATCGCCGACGCCTTCGCCGACGCCTTCCTAGACGCGACATGGAGTCAAATCCCGAAGATGCGGGCGGCCCGCTGATGTTCATCAACGGCGTGGTGTGTTCTTGGTTCGGGGTGGGGAAACGGGTTCGCGAGAAGATAGCGGCCGGGCACAGCCTGAACGAAACCCACCCTTGCTGCATCTCCATGCTAGACATAGAACAAGCGAACCCGCACAACTTGACGTTGTTGCACATCGCGGTCGGTATGGGCCATTCCAAGTTGGTCCAGTTAATGCTGGAAAACGGCGCTGACGTCAATGCGAGGGATATCAGCGGCGCGACACCGCGTATGCACGCAGCTCGTGAGTTTCCAAGCATGCTCGCGCTTTTCGACGACGTTGAAGCGACGACGACGATGAACGCTGACGCGACAAACAAAAACGATGCGGACGCGGAATCCTTGTGCCGCGCCCGGGTGTCAAAACCGGGGCGAGAAGAAGTGCTCGCGGTGCAGGGCGGCGTACTACTGCGGAAAGGAGTGCCAAACCGCGGATTGGAGGCGGCACAAGAGGATATGCAGAGCGGTTGACGTTGAATAGCCGATACTTCTTTTAACGAAACGTTTTATTCACAAAATGAGTCGAAAACACTTTGTCTTTCGATTGGGCAATCTGCTCACATTGTGGTCCGCGCATTCCGCGCGTAGGTGGAGGGACCGCGGTCCTCCTGGAACCTGCGCCTCGTCATGAACTGCAACCTGGAAAGCGGTCGCGTTCTCGCCGCGGTGGACGACACTTACGATGAGCTGCTTTTCCTGTCGTTGTTGACGAGCGCGTCGTCGCGCGCGAGCTCTGCGGTGTCGAATTTCGGCAGCGAGGATTTAAGGAGTTTTCTCCGCACGTACACGGAGGGTGATACGCACGCGCTTCCAAAAGCCACGTTGAGGCTGTGTGCCTGGCTCGGTACCCAGAAAGACGCCTGCGCAAAGCTCGTGGCGGTCACTGATGACGACACCACGTGCCCCGAGTTCGCCGAGCTCGTGTTGTCCTTCGGGGACGCGCGGGAAAGGTTGACCTCCAAGTTGACAAAAACCGCTGAGCACGACGCGCGCGTAGCGGAGGCGTTCGAAAAGGTGCTGGACAGGGAGACGAAGCTTACTGAGGAAAAGGTCGCGCTTGCGAACCAGCTTGCCTTGGAAACCACCGAACGGGAAAGGAAAATGAAACTGGTCAACGAACACGAACGGAAAGTATCGTCGTTGCTGGCGGTGATTGTTGGCGACGCGCGGGACGAGGTTCGGGGGTTTCAAAACCTGACGAACGCGAATGACGATGATCAAAACGGACAGTTCGAGTTACAGAAAGAAGAGCTTACGCAAGGCTTGACTGACTTGAAACAATCCTTAACGAAGCTCCGTGAGGATCACAAAACCTCCGAAACCGTGTTGCGGAAAAAGGTGAGCGACGACGAGAAAAAACTGAAAGTGAAGCTGGAGGCGTACGACGGCGAGGTTTGCTCCATTGCCAAAGATTTGGAAGAAGCGGCGAATGCGTACGAGACTGTTTCGAAATCGATTTCAGACATGCAGAGGGACATGGAGACCATGTGTTTGGAACGGGAACAAGAGGACGGCATGCAAAAAAAAAGGCAAGCCAATGCGTTGGCAAGACGGGAGAAGATTCTGGACAAAGCGGCGGCTGTGATTCAGCTGGCGTGGAAAACGCACAAGGAAAACGCGGCGCGCGACAAGGCGCGTGGGGATGAGAAGGGAAAGAAGGGAAAGAAGGGGAAGAAGAAAGGGTGAAAGTGTTGTTTTTGTAAGCACTTTCGAATCATTCTTCCGTGCCATTGAATCGGGACAGACTCCTAACTTCACTCGTCCTCTTCCTCGTCTCTCGGCGCGTCGTCGTCATCCTTGTTCGCCTTGTCGCAGGCGTCGATCCAGTCGGAATACACATCGATGGGTTCGGAAAGATGCGTGATGTTGCACGTGTATTTCTGCCCGCAAACCGTGCACTCCACCAAGCCTTTCTCCGTCAGGTGGTCCATCTTCGCCGTGACGGACTTGTCGTGGTTACAGAAAGGACACGTGAACGTCGTGTCCACCTTCGGGGCGACTTTCTTGGGCGGGGGTTTGCTTGATTTGCGTTTGCCCATCTTTCCAAGGAAAGGTCTTGTCTTTTTTCACGGTCCCGAGATCGCGTCCGCGTTCGTTTCGCGCTAAGAGGTTGGCACCACGCGCGGCGCGACGAGAGAACGCGTCGGAAGTTGATAAACGATCCTACGGCGGCGACGCGTGAAAAACTCGTGTTGCCCACGCGAACTCGCCGCAGCGCTCACCGACGGCGTCGCGCTGGCTACTTTTGAATGACCGAAGCAGGAGATTTGCCAAAAGACTGGAAATAAAATTCCGACTCGACGAGTGAAATGTTTCGGCGGCGGCGGCCGCTAATTCTCGAGAAGCGCCCTTCGCCCCCGAGCGTACTGGACACAACCCACGGCACCAAACAAGGCCGTGCGTATCACACGACACACCGGTTCGGGGTAACACGTACCGGAGTCGAGCAAAATGCAGTCCGATGAAGTGGTTTGGCAGGTGCGCGGCGAACCATCCATCGTGTTTTTTTTCCGTCTCGGCGTGTTTCACACCCGAAATCTCGTCACCCGACCGTCATCCCACCGTGCCGTAGCTGACCCCCCACTTGTTTGTTTTGTACCACCAAACAGATCATCAACCAAGGCCACTGCAGTTACAAGATGAAAACCACCATGGGCTTGGGCGAGACGTTCTGCCGGAACAAGTACTCCGTGACCGGGCTGTGCAACCGCCAGTCCTGTCCCCTGGCGAACTCGAAGTACGCCACGGTGGTGGAGGAAGCTGGCACGGCGTATTTGTGCATGAAAACCGTGGAGCGCGCGCACACGCCTTCCAAAATGTGGCACCGCGTGCCCCTTGAGAAGAACTACGCCAAGGCCCTGAAACAGGTGGATGGGATGTTAACGCACTGGAGCAAGTTCTTGGTGCACAAATCGAAACAGAGGTTGACGAAAATAACGCAGTTCCTGATGCGCACGCGCAAACTTTTAAAAGAAAAACGACCGAAAATTGTCACCATGCCTGCCAAGCAAATCAAGCGGGAAGCCAGACGGGAGAGCAAGGCGCACGTCGCGGCGCAGCTGGAGAACAGCATCGAAAAAGAGCTGCTGGAGCGATTAAAAGCCGGGACGTACGACAACCACCACTCGCACAACCTCGGGAAGTACGAAGGCCTCATCGCGCCAGCCAAGGCGGAGAGCAAGAAGAAAGCGCAAAAACGACAACACGTCGAGATCGAGTACGAAGACGGAACGGTGGCGAAGAGGCTGGCGAAGTAGGTGCGGAGTGTGGGGGGGCAGAAACGTTTCGTTTCAGGCGGGGAGTCGAGAGCGCGTCGCGAGAGATGTGTTGATATGTTTGAGAATAAAACGTAAAACGCTCCTCTGACTAAAGTAACTCCTCGGCTAGGGCTAACAACTTTTCGATTTCGTCATCTTTCATCCGTGACTCGCAGTCCTCCACGAGCAGGTGAATCTCCACGTCCGACGTGGGCTTCAGGTTAATCAGGCTCAACGTCTCCGCGGCAGTGAGGTTGAACGGCTGGTGCGAAGGGTTGAGAAAAAAAGAAAGGGTTGCGAAAAAGTTAGGGTCAGTTTCGATTTGTGACGCGAGTCGTCCGGGAGCGAGGACGAGCATGCTTCAATGAGTCTCGACATACCTGCACTTCCTTTAGGAACTTCTGCAGGTTTTCTTTCTGTTGCGCCCCCGCGGGTGTTTTCATCAGGTGTTCGAAACACTGCAGCTCGGTGGGAAACGGGTCGTGCACCACTGGTAACAGCGCGTGCTCCGGTTCCATCGTCCTTTGCCGCAAAACTTCAAGCAACTCAAAGTTTGACATCAGGCCTTCGTTCGCGCAAAGAACCTTCATCGTGGTCGTTCCCCCAACCGAGCAAGGTAGGTTCCCGAGTGGTGCGCCGGGACCCCAAGCAAGCACGCGCACCGCGCACTGGCCGCCGTAACCTTTTCGTCCGCTTAAATTGTTTTTCCAGATTGTGGGAAACGAGGACAAATTTACAACCACGATGGAGGCTTGGGACAACCGTGGCGCGCGGTTGGCACGACATGAGAGGTGCGTTTGAGGGTCTCGGCGAAGAATTGCAGGCGTGCCATGGTGCGGAAACGATGTTCACATGACAAGCAGAAAAGCAACTGCGCGGAGTGCACCCCCTGCCCCCACGGCAAGGTGAAACGCAACTGCGCAAAGTGCAACCCCTGCCCCCATGGCAAGGTGAAAAGCGACTGCGCGGAGTGCGACCCCTGCCCGCACGGCAAGGTGAAAAGCAACTGCGTTGCGTGCAACCCCTGCCCTCACGGCAAGCTGAAACGCGCCTGCGCGGAGTGCAACCCCTGCCCCCATGGCAAGGTGAAAAGCGACTGCGCGGAGTGCAACCCCTTCCCCCACGGCAAGCTGAAAGGCAGCTGCGCGGAGTGCAGACGTACGTGAAAAACGATTTTCACGGAAGAATGTGCTGAAATGGCGGAACTTGAGTTAGAATGAAAAAAGTGGCTTAAATTGGGCAACAGGGGCAAAAGGGGCAAAACTGCTATCCCCTAAGCCCCGGCCAACTATCCCGGTCATCAGATTGTCCTCGAGGTCGACTGGTTGCAAGGTCAGGCGAATATAATGCATGAAGCGCACAGCAGCCTTTTCGGTTTCCCTTCTCTTATCCACTTCAATTCTCGACCATCGTGATTTTGTAGATTTCGTTCCGCACGTATTCGTTCAGGTCAGTCGCGCTTGGGTCGCAATCACAACTACACGAAGTGATCGAGACGTGCGGTTCGTCGTTCCAAACAAACAGCGAGGCGGGATCGTTCACGCCGCGCGTAAACGGGTGCTCGATTTCCCTCACCCTGAGTCGCCGAAGTTTCCGCGTTTCTAAATTATCAGAGGCGAACATACCGTCAACAGGCAAACTCCAAAGCACTGGGAAATGTTCTTTGAATCCGCTAACTTCCCGTCCTTTGCATGTTTTCTTTAAGGCTTGGTAACTGTACCGCGCCACTCCGTAGACGTTGCCACCGAAAACCAGCGCGTTCGTCCCGCCGCGCAGGTACGGTTCGTTTCCGCCGTCAATTTCCAAATGGCTGGCAGTCACCCCCGAGCGAGTGTCTTTTCTATTACCACTTATTGCCGCGCCTCCGTCGAAGTACACCCAAACCAATTTCGCGTCAGGCCAAACACACCGCAGTATTCGGACAGGCTCGAGGGAGTAAACAAAGTAAAGCTCGTCCAGGTACACGAAGGGTGACCAGTTCTTTCCCCGGTAAAAGTCTGCGCCGAGGCCGCTCTCGTCGAGCGCGATGCGCGTTTGGCCGTCGAACGACACCATCACGCGGGGGAAATCGAAATGGTTGTCCACAAGCCAATTCGTGTTGTTCCACCACACCACCCTTCCGTCCTCGACTTGCGGGATCTCGTGAATCACCTTCGTCTTGTTCAGCTCGAAATTTCTGTCCAGGTACCCCACCCGAGTGCGATGTCGCCAACGCGTTCGGTAACTCGCCAGGAGCCCATCTTCGTGAGGCACGATTGCTACGAAGAACGGGTCTGTTTCGCCAGTCAGGTTGACTTCGGCTACTTTGCGTAGCGCGAGCTTCGTGGAGAAGGCATATTTCAGCGCGTGGAAAGGATGCGATTGGTCTTTTGGAATGGACAGGCCATGGTTTGCACTGTGTGTGGACGTATCGAAAATAAAGCGCGCCTCGGGTGGACCAAACGCGCCGGGTGGAAAATATCTAGTCGCGCTGAGGCTTACCAGCGAACAAACAAGGACAATAAAAAACAGTAGCCTTCTCGGCGCTTTGACTTTGACACTAAGAACCTTCAGTTCGGCTTCAATGGACCGGTAGATATCCGGAGAGTACAGTGCGCCGCCCAAAAGAGCGAAACACAAACCCGACGCGGAAAACACGGTGTACTCCGTTCGAAATAAAAAGTGCGAAATTGCGATCGTGGCAAACTTAGCGACGTTTCCGAGCACGTCAAACGCCGTGGCGCTCAGCGCGTCACGTGTGATGTTGCTTAGGAATCCAATGGCAACTGCAAGTACGCAAGATACGGATATGACCATAAAACCAAACCGCGTGAGAGATTGCACTGAGGGAAGCACCTTGCCGGATTCGGTTGTAAACGCGAGACAAAAGAAAACGACACTTCCGTTAAGGTTGAGATAAAACGTTTTTTCAAGAGGCCCGATATCCTTGTTTGCGTTGAAAACCGCCTTCAACAAAAGCACGGAAGCAACCATGCTGGTCCAATACGCCAACCCCCATAGGTGCCCCGCCTGGTTGTAGTCCAAGTCACCGCTGACGTACAACGAGGCCCCGAGAGTGATAAAAAATAACGACAAAAGTTGGTGCCCGAGAAAGTTTTTTTTAAACCAGACCAGGTCGCCTGACGCGACACCAAACACGGTAGCGGCTCGAAACACGACGACGGTTTCTGGATTTAAGTGTTTCAACGCTTGCATGGTAAACGCAAGTGGCAATGCCCACACTGCTCCAGGGAACACGAACCGTTTCGCGTGCCGCCAAGAAAGCGAAGCGAAACCAAAACATCCAAGGACAAGCAGAACAACGCAGGTGACTACCGTTTGAAC
>Ga0302116_1001185_pt1 | contig 15773 bp, 18 predicted proteins | sample AG5_SCM_MG_FD_203124 | JGI IMG/M metagenome (GOLD analysis project Ga0302116, IMG submission 203124) | Marine microbial communities from Western Arctic Ocean, Canada - AG5_SCM | ecosystem: Environmental > Aquatic > Marine > Oceanic | place: Canada: Western Arctic Ocean | collected 2017-10-01 | reverse complement strand
TTTCAATGTCAATGTAGGTCGTGTGTAGGTCATGTCAATGTCAATGTCAATGTCACGACGACTGCAGTTATTCCATTCCACTTAACACAACTAACACCTCCCGCACCCACGTCTCCAACTCCCCTCTTTCCCAATACTCAATACTCCATACTCAATACTCAGGTCCACCGCCACCACCACAGATGGACTAAAAGCTATCCCCCACGGTGGCAAGCTGGTCGACCTGATGCTGCCCGCTTCAGCCCACGCAGCCCTAACAGCCGACGTGGACTACACCCTCCAGCTCACCCCCCGGCAGCTGTGCGACATGGAGCTACTGATGAACGGAGGGTTTTCCCCGCTCACCGGCTTCATGAACGAAGCGAGCTATTCGTCCGTAGTGGAGCGAATGCGCCTTCCGGAGTCTGCTGGAAACCACCTGTTTGGGCTCCCCGTCGTCTTCGACACTGACTCCGAGGAGCTCCAGCCCGGGCACAAGGTCCTGTTCAAGGACGGCGACCGCGACATTGCGGTGGTGAAGTTCACGGACAAGTACCTCCCGAACAAGGTCGTGGAAACCCTCGAGTGCTACGGCACCTCCTCCATCGAGCACCCCGGCGCGCTGATGGTCGCCACCGAGCGGGGGAAGTACTACATGGGCGGGGAAGTTCTCGGGGGGTTGAACCTTCCCGTGAGGGACTTTGTCTGCGCCACTCCAAAGGAGGTGAGAGAGGTTCTTCGTAACTCTCTGCTTAAGAATACGCTTGAGGGACAAACAAACACAAACGGACAAACAACCCAAACAACAACCCAAACGGACGTCGTCGCCTTTCAGTGCCGAAACCCCATCCACCGGGCGCACTACGAGCTGTTCACCAGGGCGCTCGACGCGCCCAACCTCGACTCCGGCAGTGTCGTGCTGGTTCACCCGACCTGCGGCCCCACCCAGGCCGACGACATTTCAGGAACGACGCGCTACAAAACTTACGAGGTGCTCAAGGAGGAGACCCACAACCCTCGGACCATCTGGGCGTACCTGCCGTACTCCATGCACATGGCCGGGCCCAGGGAGGCGGTGCAGCACGCCATGATCCGGAAGAACTACGGGTGCACGGCGTTCATTATTGGGAGGGACATGGCCGGGAGTAAGTCTAGCATTAGCGGGGACGACTACTACGGCGCGTACGACGCCAGGGATAAGCTCATGGAGGTTTCAGAGGAGCTCGGCGTCAAGGCTGTGCCTAGTTTGAACTTGGTGTACACCGAGGAGGAGGGGTACGTTACTGCGGACTACGCGGAGGAGAAGAAGCTCACCAAGAAGAGCTTGAGTGGGACTAAGTTCAGGAAGGCGCTCAGGGCCGGGGAGGACATTCCGGAGTGGTTTGCGTTTCCGAGCGTGGTCAAAGTTTTGAGGGAGAACATCTAGTTCAAGATTCAGATTCTAAATCTAGATTAGGACAGGGAGGTAAAATGTTTTAATTTTGGATTTTTGATCAAAACAACACGTTACGTTTACGTTGATCACGTTGATAATAATTGTTATTTTCATGTCTACACCCCCGTCCCTCAGCCCTCAACCCCCAGCACCACATCCCTCTACTGCTTCTCACAGAAACTCTTGATGAACTCGGGTGTAACACTCTTGGGCCTCTCAAGGGGAAGTCCCAAAGCCCTGTCCCAGTACAACTGGCTCAAAGCTCCGACCGCCCTACTAACCCCGAACAAAACTGTGTAATATTGGTATTCCTTGAATCCGTAGTGGTGCAACAGCACCCCGCTGTGGCTGTCAACGTTGGGATACGGGTTCTTGGTCTTTCCGTGCTCGGTCAAGATGCCGGGCATGACGTCGTAGATGGTGCTCACAATCTTGAACAGCTCATCGTCGGGCATGTGCTTCAGCGCGAATTCGCGCTGGCAAGTGTACCTGGGGTCGGTCTTCCTCAAAACTGCGTGCCCGTATCCGGGAATGACCTTCTTCGCGTTGAGCGTGTCCCACGCGAATTCGGTGATGGTCTCGGCGTTCACATCCTTTCCCTCCCCGGCCATTTGAGCTTGGATTCCCTGCGCCAAAATCAAAATCGTTAATAGTCATTCAGTCATGTTTATGTCATGTCTGTCATGTCATGTCATGTCATGTCATGTCATTCAGTCATTCGCGCATTCAACAATTCATTACACTATCACTCACTATCACTCACTATCACTCACTATCACTCACTATCACTCACTATCACTCACTATCACTCACTATCACTCACTATCACTCACCTGAATCCAGCCCAACACTTCCTGGTTCGCGAGCCCATGCAAGGGACCAGCAAGGGCGTTAAGGCCAGCTGCGTAGCTCAAGTAAGGGTCGGAAAGGGTGCTCCCAACCAAGTGGGTGGTGTGGGCGGAGGCGTTTCCGCCCTCGTGGTCGGTGTGGATACACAGGTACAACCGCATGAGCTCGTCGAACGCCAGGTCGTTGTAGCCGAGCATTCGGTTGAAGTTTCCAGAGTAGTCAAGAGAATCGTCCTTCTTCACGACCCCATCGTAGTAAACATTCCTGTAAATTGTAGCCGCAATCTCAGGCAGCTGGGCAATAACATTCAACACGTCCTCCAGGGTGTTCTCCGCGTACTCGGTCTTCGGGCACCCCTCAGCGTACCTCTTGGCAAACTGACTGCCTGTCTGGGCGGCGTTCACTCCAATTGTGAACTGTGTCATGGGGTGCATGTCCTTGGGCAACGTGTTCAAAAGGGGCACTACGTGGCTAGGGAGGTTTGCTCCCCTCTGATGGAGGTCGGCTGTCAAAGTGTCGACCTGCGCCTTCGTCGGAACGTCACCGGTGAGCAAGAGCCACAGGAGAGATTCCATCAAGGGCTCGCCTTCCCCTCCAGCGCCCTTGAAGGTTGGCAGAATTTTCTGGCACTCCGGGATTGTGTAACCCCTGAACCTGATCCCTTCGTCGGCGTCCAGGTTGGACGTCTCCCAGAGCATGCACTTCACGCCGCGGGCTCCACCAATGCACTGGTCGACAGTGACTTCCCCAAGCACAACCGATCCATGGTCTTTCTTAAGGGCAGACAGCGAGGCCTGTTTGCCTGGGATCTGGGCCTCGAGGACCTCCTTCAGTGTGGCGATGGAGCGGACAGAGCTGTTCACGGCCTGTGTGGTGGGGTTAGAAATGTTATTGTGCAGCCATCTGTGTGGTGAGGTGAGGTTTGCAACAGTTGACTTCACCAAACGTAGTATGAGGGGCAAGGTTGGTCTCTGAGGGGTGAAAATATGTCGAATAGCTATGACTCACCCTCAGGGCAGGAGAATACAACGTTCTTGATAGCATCTGTGTATGTTGAATTATAATCAGGGTAAAATTTAGGCGAGTTTGTGAGAAAGAAAAAACCTGTGTTATAGCGTTAGTTTAAACAATATTGCATCAAATTGGCATTCCACAGGTCATTCTTTGCACCTTTGAGCAGCCGCTTTGAAATTTTGTTCGTTTTGACTTGGCACCAAATACAATTTGTGACAGATCAATCTTTTTTCTCGTTTTGACTTTGCCTTGCCTTCCAGTAGATGACAAAAATCAGTGTTATATTTGTTTGCACCCACAATTCCTGCCGCAGCCAGATTAGCGCTGGTATCCTGAACAAAATTTACAAAAATTCCCCATATTCAATAGACAAGCATGTTCAATTCTCTGTTACCTCTTCGGGGCTGTCTTCTACGAAGCAGATTAAGCCACTTGCAATTGAGGTTTGCAAGGAGATTGGTGTGGATATATCCTCAGCGCCACAAACAATTTTGAGTGACCACGATCACACCAGCTACAACGTCGTTGTTACAACCTGCACCTGCTCGACAATAGAGTTCCCAGCCTGGCAAGACCAGCCTAACGTTAGATACGAGAACTGGAAAGACGTAGAGCGTTCAGGGGACGGAATCGAGGCTTTCCGAAACCTACGAGAGCAGATACAAACGAAATGTCAAACACTTTTTCATTCGTTGATGGTTACCAAGTTGTTGATTTAGTTCAGAAAACTCTCTTTAAAAAGTGTTTTTTCCATATGTCACACAAACTCTTTTTGCTCTCCCTCTTCCAATTCCTTATCCTTCAATCCCTTCCAACACGAGCAAGCAATGACTAGCAAGCTAATGCCAGCCAGAGCCACCAATATTCCACCTAAGACCGCCTTCTTTGCATACCTTTCCACCTTCCCGAGCAGCTCCCCATACTCTACAAGCTTCTTAGCGCTCTCGTCGTCAATGGTGGCAGTCTGGTCAACCCAGAAGTTCGGTAAGAACTTCTCCGGCTTCAATTTGGGTGTGAAAATGTTCGCCACGCTCCTCGGGAAGCCACCCACCACCCCCTCGTCTCCATTTGTGATGGTCCAGCCGTTGGCGTTCCCCGTCACTGCGGACATTTCTCCAACCTTTGGGAAATCCGTCAAGCCAACCTGGAAGAACAGGAAACAGGCGTTGTACGTGTCGTCGTTGATTGTTCGCGAAGCATCCACAGGACAGTCATAAGTATACACACTGCGCCGAGCATTAATCTGTTAGTCGCTCGCACTCTTTTGCCTTTGCCACAAGGCTCGCTCGCTTAGCTTGCTCACCTCCCCATGAGTCGACTGTGACCGTTCATTGCCTTCCCCGTGCTCGGCTCGATATCCAAATAAGTTTCATATTCATCGCGCAGCACCTTCACGCTCGCTTCGGTCATAAGTTCCCTGGTGGCAAGCTTTGTCAATTCGCCGTAGTCGTAGATTTTAAACACCTCCACGTCACCGTCCTGTGTTAAAAGCGGTCCAGCCTCTAAAAAGTTGGGCAGAGAGACGACAACGGGGGCGGCGAACTGAAACGTCTGGACACTTGTTCCTGAAACAATTCCTATTCCCTCCAATTTGTGCTCCTCGGTACTGCTCAAGACTTCTGTGTTCAACCTGTACCGCTGCAACGCCAGCCCCTTCAAGTCAATCTTCCCCTCGTACACAACGCTGATCGCCCTGAACAAGTAGGACAGGAAAATTCCAAATTGGCTCCCCAACTTTTTTGAGTCTTGGGGTTCCCCCCCATCGTTGAACGTGTCGGTCCCCCAAACTCTTGTATCCAACCCCTCCGGCCTCAAAGCGGGCGACTTCTTCCCTCCCGCTTCGTTGAATTTGCCGCCCATGGCGAGGAATGTGTCGACGTTGTAGGTCGTTTCCGTTGGGTCGGTCAAGCCCATGAAAGTTTGAACCTCCGTGGGCGATGGAAGTTTTGCCCCATTGAACCAAATTGCGCCCGTTGCTTCGCCGTTGTATTCGAGAACTGTGTCGAAGGTGTCTTCGGAGTTCGTCGTCGTTTCCTTGTTATCGTTGTTGCACCCACTCCCAATCTTGAACGAAGGCGCTTCTTCCCAGTGCGTGACGTTTTGGAGGCTGCGCGAACCGAATTTGTCAGTTTAGTTTATTTAGTTTAGTTTGGTGTCTGTGGCAGCACCTATTCCGCTGCTCACCTCCACCTATTCTTCTCCGGTGTGATCCAGCCCGGCACCCAAGCCAAACATCCCTTGCCCATCATGTCCACCGGTTCGCTGATGCAGCAGCTCTGCATCGGACTGGTGATTGGGGTTCCGTCGCTGCACTTGCAGTTCTTGTTGCCGTTCACGCATTCTGCTGCAGCGTCCAAGCCCACGTTGCCGACCGCGCATGAAATGCCAGATAGGTACGCGAACTGGTTGCTGTTCCGCGAGCAAGGAAGGTGCGAAGTAAATTGAGTGGAATAATGTTAGTTTAGTAGTGGCTCATGTTCGTATGCTCGTCTTCCTCAACCCCCCCCCCGCGCGCGCGCTCCGCTCGCTCACCTCCCCTCCCCTTCCATCTCGCTCGCAGCCTGCTCGGGCGCAAACCCAGTATACTCGTACTGCAAGTTAAAATCGTCTGCGGGCGTGCCACTGACGCTGCACGAGCTCTCGCAGGTGTCATCTGCGAGAGTGTTGCAAACAAAGGTGCAGCTCGGTGAGCAGCCGCATGATCCACCCCCGCTCGCATCACAGAAACTGTTGCAGGTGTCCGTTCCAAACGCTGAACAGTCTGCCTCGCAGCTACTCGAGCAGGTGCAACTGGCCTCCGAGTGCGAGTCTTTCAACCCAATGTTTGCCCCGCAAACTTTTGCAACGTCTCGGGACATTTCGTTGAGGGTCGTCCCGCCAATGTCGGTCGTTTGGAATGCGACTGCAGCTTGGTCGGGCGTGAGGTTCTCGCCGATGATCGTTCCCGCGAGGTAGCCCCCCAGCGCGAATGGGTAGCCGAGTGCTAGCTCGCTGGCCGTCTTCGTTATCATGAGTTCACTGCGCCGCGCATTTTTAATGAATCAAGAGCAAAACGAGCGAGCCAAAAGAATTGAGTGGAATAATGTTAGTTTAGGTTGAGGATGAAGCCGTCTGTAGACATTTCGCAGGATTCATCGCGAGTATTCTCGTCTTCATCAAGGCTCGCTCGCTTCGCTCGCTCACCTGTAATCCCCCGCACTCGTCCTCACCCCCCCGTCCGCCCGATTCATGCTCGAGATGAAAGACTTCGTTTCAGCAACAATTGTGCTGCACGTTTTGTACTCCGGGAAGCTAGTCGTGCAGCCGCTTAATGGAAGGGCACAGTAGGCCTCCATTGCGTCAGCCGTGTCGGCCGGGGTGAGAAACAGGGGCGGGGTGAGGATTGCTACGTCTGGCACGCAGCATGCCTTCTCCGCGTTATCGGGGCCTCCAATGTCCTTGTTAAAGTCTATTGGGTGTTTCAGCGGGTCGGTTGGGTCCAAGCCGCCAATCGCAGTTATTTGCGTCTTGCTGCAACCAGCAATTTTCAAAAAGAGCATTCCCTCGTTTACAGTCTTTGTCATTACCTAAGCGGAGCGGAGCGGAGCGGGGAGCGGAGCGGAACGGGGAGCGAGCATTTTAATTGGTTAGTTGTGCCCTCCGCTCCGCTGGCTCACGTCGCGCTCTACGACATCACGATCGCATCGAACGGGTTAAGATGCCCCCCCCAGCTCCGCTCACTCGCTCATATCACTCACTCACACTCGCTCACCTTCGCGTAACCGGGGGAATAATTTGTCGTGGTTCGGTTTTCGAAGCAGTCCTCGCAGGACAGCTCTTGGACGAACGTGCACGCTTGAAATTCAGAGTAGTTGATTGAATTGCCATTGTCAGTGAAACGTACGTAGAGCTTTTTTTTTCAGCACTGGTAGGTGAAAGGACCGATTTCCTCGAGGGTGGCCTTCTGGCCATCGTAGAATGCGGCAGCGTTAGTCACGTCGTACAAGGTAAGCTTCTGGTACTGAGGGATCTTGGAATCAAAGTTTGACTCGAAGCCAGCGAAGTTGTCGTCAGAGGTGCTACAGGTGAGGGCAGAGCCTTTGAGAACCTCGTCGATGTAGGGAGAAGCCATTTTGTTAGCAACTGTTCCAGCAGCCACTAATCCTATTCCAACGAGGATGATGATGACGCAAAACAACTTGCAGATGCAGTTCCAGGTGCAACATCGACAGCAAAATCGACAGCAGGCCTGATTTGAAGTGGATTTAGAGGAAAGGAGCTTCTTGCTGTCTTTCTCCGAGGAGTGGCGGTCGTCGGGTTCTATCTCAAAGGCTTCGGGAATGGCTTGCTTTCCCATTTGATTCTATTCTAAAATTGATTTATGGCTATATGAACACATTGCACAGTTTGTTTTAAATGTATTTTTTTCGTGTCATTAAATGTATTTTTTTCGTGTCATTTATTTACTTTTGTGATTTGAAACATGGACATTAAAAATTATATCTTGAAAACAATGACTGTTCACAGTAGGTGCGGCTCAAAACACACTCGTGCCAGTACCTACCGGTCCATGCCCACATGAAGAATGTTTGGTGACATTTCCCAAGTTTTGCAGAAAGTTTTGAAGATTTTCACCATCTTTCCATCTTGAATTTATTTATTTTGAGAACTCAATTGTTTTCACTCCAACACCACACCACTCATTAGTATGCCATTCTGCTCCGAATGTGGAGCGAGCCACATAGAAAATGTTACGTTTTGTCAAAACTGTGGCATCAAGATCCCAAATGTTGCAACAAGTGGAGTTCTCCAAAAAGCTGATCTTGTGTTTGCTGAAACTGCTGTTACTGTAAACACTGCCTCTGTCTCTGCAACAGCAGTACAACCAGTTACGCAAAAGATGGAAGATCGTGAGAGCCTTTATGACACTTCGAAACACGACAATGGAGGGCCAAGACCTGACCAGAATACTTGCTGTGCAGCCTACTTCTGTTTGGCAAACATGATCATGTGCCCCTTGCACTGCTGTGCAATGTGCGGTTGGAACGAAACCGTGGAAACCGCAACCAGCATTCCTGTCTTCAATAAAATACCTTGTTCGCCCTGCAACCCGAATGCCAAGATGCCTCTCTGGTTTGGCTCCGAGCCTATCGGTTGGGCTGCCTCCTTCGGGCAGCTTCACTCAGTGATGGTGCTTACAAAAGCTGGGGGGAACCCCCTACGTCAAAACTTAGCCGGTCAAACAGCATACTCCGATGCGAAGAGGGAGAGACACCAACATGTTGTTAACTGGATCGAGGAATGGAGGAGGGTAGAGGGGAAATAGGGGGGGTTGGGAGGCGGAACTGACCTTTCCAAAGCATAAATTCAAAAGCTCAAAAAGTAACAAAAGCTTTTTATCAATCTCACGTCAATATTATTTCATTTCTATTCACTCACTTTCACTCACTTTCACTCACTCTCACTCACTTTCACTAACTCTCACTCACTTTCACTCACTAGCCCTGCTTGGAAAACAACATCATGACGCTGCCATGCGTGACCAAATCTCCGCTCGTGAACATCTCGTCCATTCCAAACACACCAGGAATATCGAACTGGTTGGTGAGGTCACGAATGGTTAATTGTCCTTCATATAAAGAGCAAAACGAGTGAAGCGAGCCACACGAATGAGTGGGTTAGTTCAGTAGTGGATGTAGCCAGCCGTCTGTCGCCATTTCGCGGGATTCATCGCGAGTATGCTCGCCTTCCTCAAAACTCGCTCGCTTCGCTCGATCACCTTCATAATCTCCCAAACCAGGAATCTCGCTAAACTTTAGTTTCACCTGCGCCGTGTCATCGCTGTTGTTAATGAGCATAATTGCAATTCCTCCCTCGCCCAAATCCTTGTAGTAGTATATGGTCGAGTTGTCGCCCTTCACGCCGGCCTCGAATGGCCCGCCAGAGTGGCCGGTGTACTTCTGGTTCACGCTCAAAATATCCACATTCCCAATGATTGGATAAATCTCGTCCATCAACGTGCTGTTATTCACATCATGACTCAGCACGAGCGGCGAGCTCACAATCGCCCACATTCCGAAATGACTCCTCCACTCCTCGAAAGTCAGCCCCGGCACGCCAACCTCGAGCATGTCCGGGTAGGCCCAGCAACCCGGAACGGACAACCCGCTCTCGGCATATTTTGTCACGGTTTCGAGATTTAACAACACCGACCACCAGAACGTTTGGACATCCGCAGACGTTCGGTAAAAGTTCCAGGGGCAGAACAAAGTTCCGTCGTCGTTCCTCTTGGGCTCGAACGGTTCCTTTGTCCCCCAATGACAATTCTCTACAACTATCGACAGGTCAGCAGCCGAAATTAGCTTGTCCCAAAGCACTAGATCCGTCTGAGCTCCGCAGCCATCTAACTTCCAGCCGTCGAATCCAAGCTCTTTAAAGACGTCAACATCCCCCTGGTAGTAAAGCTCGTCAGATGTAGTGGTTTCAGCACAGATGCAGTTGTTTCCGTAGAAGCCAGCGGTTAGGCCAAGATCATGGGCGAAGTCGGTCATTTCTTTCAAATTGGGAAAGAGCTCAAGGTTGACAATTGGCCGCCCTGTGGTCGGGTCGTGGTAAGTGCCGTTTTCGCAAAGCTGCCAGTTGTCATCCAAACCGACATCGCTGTACCCCAACTCGGCGAGTGATAAACCACGTGATTTGTCAGTCATTCCAGTCATGATATCCTGGATGAGTTTTTGGTTAACATATTTCCCATAAAGGTTCCAAGATCTCCATCCCATGGGGGGGGTCAGTGCAAGACCGTTGTCTTTGGCATTGGTGGCAGCAAGTGAAGAGAGGATTGTCGCAAGAACGAGCTTCATGATGAATTTTGTTAAAGGGCTGGTAACACTTTATTGCCTGAAAAAGATGGAGAGTTGGAAAGAGGTGTGGGGAGGTCAGAGAAGTCAGAGAAGGTGTGGGATGGGTCGTGTTACCTTAAAAATACAAATTTCCCGAAAAGTTCCAATTGCCAATCAAAACACGTGAAAGAGGCAAAGATTTAAAATAATAAAAATTTCTTTTTTTATATTATATGCTAAGCATACCATAGATACACTCAAAAATAAATAGTTCAACACGTCCATATACGACTACTTCTCACCCCACAACTATAAAAATCTCAAACCATAATTTCAAGAACCATATGCTCGACCTGAATGTCCGAGTCGCCGTCCGGACACGACCAATGTCCTCCACAGAGCTTGCAAGGGGTTGTCTCTCTTGCATCACAACCCTCCAAGCGAAACACCAGATTCAGATCGAGAACCTAACGATGAAGAATGGGCGGAATTCTTCTGAATCCGCCAAGCTGTTCACGTTTGACCATGCTTACGATGAGTCTTCCCTGCAACAAGAAGTCTACACTGACCTGGGTGCCCCTCTAGTTAGTCGCGCGCTAGATGGCTACAATGGTACCATTTTTGCCTACGGTCAGACGGGTTCCGGCAAGACGTGGTCGATGATGGGCGTCCCCGACAACGAGGGCATCATTCCCTCCCTCAACCGCGACCTTTACGAAAGAATAAAATCAATCACGTCCACTTCGACCGAATCTAATAAAATCCAATTCCTCGTCACGGTCTCCTATATCGAAATCTACAACGAGATTATTCACGATCTGTTGAACCCCAGTGAGAAGCAGCTTGAGCTAAGGGAGGACCCCACAAAAGGGGTGTTTATTTCTGGTGTCTGCGAGGTGCCGTGAGCGAAGCGTTGACGTGCACATGGGCGTGGTTTGGAACGTCCCTGAACAACCTCCTCGCACAAGAAGATGCGCCTGGTCGAACCCGCCACCGTGTCCAAATTGAGCGTCTAAAACCTCCTTACGTTGGAGTTACGGCCAATTCGGTACTTCGCCTTTTTTTTACTATTTTTGCATTTTTTTTCAACTAGTCTAACCCTCACTCAATGCAAAATGTAATAAATATGTAATGGCCTCGTTTTTTGCTTGGCGCTTCGCTCCCCACGCAGGTCATCACGAAGGACCGCGAGTCTCTCAACAAGCTCGTCACCCAGGGAAACAGCATCCGCCGTGTTGCCGAGACTAAAATGAACTCCGCTTCCTCCCGGTCGCACTCGGTGTTCACAATAAAGGTCGAAAAGCGAACGGTCACTACCGACGAAGGTGAGCGAGCGAAGCGAGAGAGCCTTGACGAAGAAAGACGAGAATACTCGCGATGGATCCCGCGAAATGGCTACAGACATAATGGCTACATCCGCTACTAAGTAAACCCACCACCCAATTCGTTTGGCTCGCTCGTTTTGCTCGTCGTTTCGCTCGTCCTTCGTTAAAAATGCGGCTCGCTTCGCTCGGCGCAGAAACCAAAAAAGAGGTGCTACTCACGTCCAAGCTGAACCTCATAGACCTCGCCGGGTCTGAACGCGCCGACAAGACAGGTGCGACCGGCTCTACGTTAAAGGAGGGTGCAGCAATTAACAAATCGTTAATGTCTCTGGGGAACGTAATCAACGCGTTGGGCGAAGTTTCCAAGGGAAAGGCCAAATTTGTCCCATACCGTGACAGTAAGCTCACCCGCTTGCTCCAGGAGGTGAGCGAGCGAATTACTGCGAGCGAGCCTTGATGAAGACGAGAATACGAGCCACAACTAAGCTAAACATTATTCCACTCAATTCGTTTTCGCACCTTCTTCGCTCGGCGCAGTCGCTCGGCGGAAATTCCTCCACGCTCATGCTAGCGGCTCTGTCTCCCGCCGATTACAACCACGACGAAACCTTGTCAACTTTGAACTACGCCAAACGAGCAAAACTGATCAAGAACAAGATGGAGAAGAACGAGGACGTCAAGGAGAAAGAAATTCGAAAATTAAAGGAGGAGATCGAGGAGTTGAGAAAGGCGTCGGAGCAAGGTGGTGGTGGTGGTGGTGGTGGCGGGGAAGGGGGGGGGGGCAATGCGACCGCGAGCCCCGCTCAAGACCCCGAGCTTGTTGCAAAACTTGCAGAACTTCAGTCTAATCAGAACGAATCGTGGGAGGAGAGAGCCAAATTGTCTGCCGAATTGGAGAAGGAACGCCAAAACAACATCAACAGCACAATGGGATCTGTAATTGATTCCATCAAGGAAAAGAAGATGCTGACAATGAAAGCAATTAAAAAAGCGCAGCACAGCAAGGCCAAACTGGTGAAATCGTACCGCGATTTGCAGCAAAACTTTGCAGACTTGAAAAAGCTGCTCGACACGGAGATGAAGGAATACCAAGCGAAACAAACCGAGTTTGAGTCCATGGCAGACTCTCCGGACAAGGACAGGGTCGAGGAGGAACTTGCGTCGTTATTGGACAAGATCGAACAGGGTCGAACCGAGCTCGTCCAGAAGAGAGCTGACATGCTGCAGATAAAAAAAGATTCCGAGGAACTCGAAGATTCCATAATCGCGCAGCGCGCCGAGCTGGTGGCCAACGCCGACCTCCTCTCGCAGAACGACAATTTGCGGAAGGCCATCCAGAAGGAGGAGATGGAGAAAATGGAGGCGATGAAGGAAGATTTTCTCAAGAATGAGGTGAGCGAGCTGCGAGCTAGTCACAGCCAGCGTAAAAACATCTAAACTAACAACAACAACAAAATTCAGCTCGAAAAAGAGCGTTCTAAGATGGAGCTAGAGCGGCAGCAAATGAAGAATGACAAGGGTGCCAATAGGAAGGACATGATTCTGCGCCTGGGGAAAATGCAAGCCGACGCCAATAAGGAAAAATCGCAGGTTGAGACGGTGCTACAGAATCAGGTTGAAATGCTGAGCAACGAGAAATCTCAGCTCGAGAGCGAGCTGGACAAGCTTCAGGTGAGTGAGCGAAGCGAGCAAGCCTTGAGGAAGACGAGCATACTCGCGATGGATCTCGCGAAATGACTACAGAACAGACAATAATGGCTACATCCACTACTAAACTAATCCACTCATTCGCCTCGCACCTTCTTCACTCGGCGCAGCTGCGATTCGAGGAGATGGAGAACCGAGTGGTGGAAGCCGAGTCCCTGGTTGAAGAGCAAAACGAAGGTGAGCGAGCGAAGCGAGCGAGCCTTGATGAAGGAAGACGAGCATACTCGCGATGGATCCCGCGAAATGGCTACAGACATAATGGCTACATCCACTACTAAACTCACATTATTCCACTCAATTCTTTTGACTCGCTCGCTTTTAAACATGCGGCTCGCTTCGCTTCGCTCCGGCTCAGAAATTACCGGGCTGCGAGAACTTGCCTCCAGGGAAAAAGAAAAATCCAACACTTCACGAAATTTGTTGCACCGTTCCCTCACGAGTCAGAAGCTCGAACGAGTTGAGGATGAGATGGAAGACTTTGGAATGTTTGCGCGTATGATGAACGGTTTTGAGGAGGAGAGAAGAATTATGGAGCAGAGAAATGCCGAGCTGAAGCTCTTGCTCAAGGCTGCTTTGCTCGATTTAAATTTCTTGGCTCAAAGCAAGGTGTATTAGAAAAAATAACAATTCTATTAGTTCATTATCATATAATGATTACTCCAAAAGTGCCTCCAACACGGCACTCTGGCTGTCCAGTTCCTTTTCTATGTTGAAAAGGCTGTGCAGCGCCTTGTTTCTGCTGTTGCTTGTAGCTTCCTCCGATTTGAGCATGTCGCTCGAAAAACTTATAGCTTGCTCACCGCTCATGAGCTCATCAATTTTGTTCGCCATTCCGCTGAACTCTTTGTGAACGCTGCTGCTCAGAAGAATCGCCCTCTCGTGTAGATCCAACACCATGATGGCCACCCCCAAGAAGTCCGAGAAGCACTTCAAAAGAGCTTCGTCGACGCCCTTGAAAATGTTCTTATTATTCCCCACCCCCCCCACCACCACCTCGCCAATCTGCTGCCTGTTCTGCAGCATCACAACGCCAATGATTTTCCCCTACACCGAGCGAAGCGAGATTGTGCGCATTTTTTAATGAAATGTGAGCAAAACGAGCGAGCAAAACGAATTGGGTTTGGTTAGCTTAGTAGTGGATGTAGCCATTATGTCTGTAGCGCATTTCGCGGGAATTCATCGCGAGTCTCTCGTCTTCATCGAGGCTCGCTCGCTCGAGCCTCGTTCGCTCACCTCCCCACTCTTCAATTCAAAACTGTTGTTGTTGCTTTTCACCGCCTCCCAAATCGGAACGCAAAGCAAGCTGGTAGTTTTGTAGCTGCTTCCGAACTCAATGTCGCCCCCGTCGCCCAAGTCCAACCCGGACCCGTTGAAAAGTTCCCCCCCAGCACCAGCACCCATGCTGTCCAGCTGGTGGCTGAGATTGATAGTCTTCCCAGTTTTCAAAACGTGGCCAATCACCCCCTTGTTCATCCCTATCCGAACCTCCAGGCCGCTCTCCGAGTTCTTGCTGACCAGCTCGTTGCTTTCCTCGTCCTTCAAATACACGTTGCACTTGTCGCAGCTCAACAACTTCTTCATTTGCCTCTCCGCCAGGGACAGCACATCGGTCGTTGTCTTTTCGAGCAGTAGCGACCTGCTGACCCTTAAGAGAGCCAGGAGTTTCCTCCTCTCTTCGCTGTTGTATTCGGATTCGGTCTCTAGCTTGGTCCTTGCGTTCATCAGCTCTTCCCCAAGCCGAATCACGGTCTGCTTGGAATCGTAAGAGTCGTTCGAAAGTGTTTCCATAATGAAGCAGCGGTGCATCCCGTCCTCGACGCATCTGCGCAGGCTCTTGTGTTAGTTTTCTGCGATTTATTTTAGTTAAGCACCCGCCTTCGCCCTCTCCGCCTTTACTCACCTGCTCAACCCCTCAATAACCCGCACCTCCCCATCATTAAAACATTCCTCCCTGTCCTTCCCCACAACCTGCATTACACCAACAACCTCCTTCCGATCGTCGAACAACGGAAAGATACACATCGGCTGCCCTTCCGCAACCCCGCGTAAATTATGACAGTCAACAACCGCGTCAAATAGCCTGTGGGACCTAGCGCAACTAACGACCTCGACCCGCCCAGTCGTCGCAACGTACCCCAATATCCCCGCCGCCAGCCCGAGAACCAACCCGCCGGTGCTGGTGGCGAAAAGCGGCTTCATTCGAGACCGGGCCTGGTCGACGGAGTAGAGGTACACGCCTCCGCAGTTATTTAAGTTACTTGCGATGATGTGGCTCACGGCGGAGCTCAGGTGATCGAAGGTCAACGCGGTGGCTATTTTTGAAAGCGTGGCAGCGGTGAAGGTGTCGTTCTGGAACGAGATCAGGGCTTGCGTCGGGTTGTTGCCTCTGTAATTTTCCATGTCGCTAGCGTTGTTGTTGTTGTTGTTGTTGTTGTTGTTGTTGTTGTTGTTGTTGTTGCTGCTGCTGTTGTTGTTTTTGTTGTTGTTGTTGTTGTTGTTGTTGCTGTTGGTGTGGCTAGCGGAATTAACGCTCTGCACGCTGTTCATTGAGTTGCTCCTCCCCTTCCCCCCCCTTTGCGCCTGATTATTACTGCCGTTGTTCCCATCCCCTCCCCCCCCCCTCCTCATCCCCAACGCCCCAATCGC